>Ga0233441_1003453_pt1 | contig 10574 bp, 8 predicted proteins | sample SI_123_September_4_FD_182781 | JGI IMG/M metagenome (GOLD analysis project Ga0233441, IMG submission 182781) | Seawater microbial communities from Saanich Inlet, British Columbia, Canada - SI_123_September2016_135_MG | ecosystem: Environmental > Aquatic > Marine > Inlet | place: Canada: British... | reverse complement strand
ATCAAAGCTGGAAAAATAAAGAAATTATTGTAGTTGATGATGTCTCGGAGGATAGCTCTGTTACTATCATTAAAGAATTTATTAAACAGCATGAGATTATTAAATTGCATGTTAATGAAGATAATTTAGGCGTTGCTACAGTTCGTAACAAAATCATAGAACACTCTAAGGGTGAATTTATTGCTTTTTTTGATGATGATGATAGTAGTGAATATGATAGAGTTGAACGTCAATATAATCGTATTGTTGAATACAGTAAAAAGTGGCATTGTGATAAGCCAATAATTTGCCATACTGCTAGAAGAGTAGTGTATGGCGATGGGATATCATTAACTGAGAGGACAATTGGTTGTAATGTTGATAGTATGGCTCCACATGGCGTTAATGTGGCATCTAGAATTTTATTAGGGTCGCGTCTAGTGGATGGGTATGGGTCGATGGCAACTTGCAGCCAAATGGGCAGTGCTAAAGTCTATGCCGAAGTTGGTGGATTTGATGAAAACTTAAGGAGATCTGAGGATACTGAGTTAAATATACGTCTAGCATTATCAGGTTGTCATTTTATTGGAATTGGAAGTCCGTTAGTGACACAGTACATAACTAAGTCTGAAGATAAAAATTTTGAGGTTGAGTATGAATCAACCTTGTATTATATTAACAAATATAAGAATTTTATAATGCGTAATTCATCTTACAGTTTTGTTAAATCATGGGTGAACTTAAAGTTCATTTTTTATAAGAAGGATTATTTTATATTTTTAATTAAATTTATTGTACTATTTTTTCAATACCCTGTGCTTTCAACTAGAAGGATATTTTTATCTATTCCAAATTTTCAAATTAATCGAAGGTTTGGCAATAATCGCCAATAATTTTATGAATAATAGTCGTCCACTTATTACAATAGGAATACCTTGCTATAATGCTAAAGATACCATTATTCGCGCTCTGAAAAGTGCACGCGCTCAGCAATGGGAAAATTTTGAAATTGTGCTTGTAGATGACTGCTCTGGTGATGGAAGTATGGATGTGGTTAAGCAATATCTTAGAAAGACCAAAGATTTAAGTGTTAAGTTTGTAACCAACTCTACAAATAAGGGGCCGGGATATTCCAGGCAAAGGATTATTGATTTGGCATCTGGAGAGTTTGTTGTTTTCTTTGATGATGATGATGAGTCTCACCCTGATCGGATTAGGGAGCAATACTATGCTATTCTTAAGGCTGAAGAGGCCTGTGATTCAAATGTTTTTGCCTGTTATGCTTCTGGTGTTCGATTGTATCAATCTGGGTATGTGAAGCATCTATCAGCAATTGGATCAAAAGGTATGACATTATGTGGGAATCTAGTTGCCAACTATTTACTCTACCATGAAATAAAGCCTAATTATTTCTATGGATCAGGTACGCCAACATGTGCACTTATGGCAAGAAAATCAACATTTAAATTAGCTGGTGGATTTGATGCCAAGCTAAGAAGGGTTGAAGATGTTGATTTTGCAATAAGGCTTTCGCTGATGGGGGGGTGCTTTATTGGGACAAAAGAAGAGTTATTTAAGCAATATTCTACTGATGCGATTGATAAATCTGCCAAAAATAATTTAATTGCAGAACAAATGGTAGTAAAAAAGTTTAAAAAATATTTAGATAGTAAGGGTTTATATGAATATGCTTACAGATGGCCAAAGCTAAGATATTTTCATTTCTGTCGTCAATATTTTCTACTTTTTAAAGAGTTGATCGGATTGTTGATTTTGTATCCGTATAGGGCTTCACATCATTTTGTTGGAACAGGGGTTCGTAGGTTAATCCATGAGTTTTTGATTATTAGAGGCGATAAATAAATGAAAATTTTATTTGCCGCACGTTCTTTTGATGATATGGCCGGCGGCGTTGAAAGAATGTCAATCTCAATAATGAATGAAATGGTTGAGCGTGGTCATGAGGTATCTCTATTTACTTGGGATGTTGAGGGTGCCAAAACTTTTTACGCCATGAGTAATAAAGTAAATTGGTTAAAAATAAATCTAGGTGATCCGCGTGGAAAGGCGGGATGGTGGATTCGTATACAACGTGCGTATAGAATTAGAAAGATGGTGCGTAAGATGTCTCCAGATTTGGTATTGGCATTCCAACACGGTATTTTTTTTGCATTAAGAATATATACAGTTGGTATGGGTATACCTTTTATTGCTGCAGAAAGAAATGCCCCATCTAGGTTTGAATTTATTTCGGCAGGAAAGTATAAAAATCTGATATTCCAGTCTTTTAGATTAGCAAATAAAATAACAGTTCAACTTCCTGGGTATGTAAAAGATTACCCTAAATACTTACAAAGTAATATTTGTGTTATTCCTAATCGAGTTGAACAGGTTGGTTTGGATATATTATCCACACCTAGGGTTAATTCTAACAATACTTTGTTAGCAGTTGGAAGGCTTAGTTTTCAGAAAAATTTTAAACTTTTAATTAAGTGTTTTTCCAGTATTGCAGATGAATTTCCCGAATGGAATTTGTTAATTGCTGGCAATGGTGAAGAATATAATTTGCTTAATGATTTAATCTCTAGTTCCAAGTTAGAAGGAAGAGTTGTATTATTGGGGGTGGTTATTGATGTAGAGAGTTTATATCTTGATGCGGATCTTTTTTGTTTGCCATCATTATGGGAAGGGTTTCCTAATTCTTTAGCTGAAGCTTTATCTTATGGCGTTCCTTCGATAGGGTTTGAAGAGTCAGCAGGTGTGGCGGATTTAATTATTGATAAGTCTAATGGGTTATTGGCCAAAGGAAATCAAAACAAAGATTCTTTGAGTTGCGCCCTTAGAGAATTAATGGGCAATCCGGCTCTACGCAAACAAATGTCTAACAATGCAGTTGAATCTGTTAAAAAGTATGAGCCTAACTTGATTTTTGATCAGTGGGAAAATCTGTTCCAAGAGGTTGCCAGATAATGAGATTTTTATTTGGAATAAAATCACTAACTGTTTGTCGTGGTGGGGCTGAAAGAGTGTTAACAAACCTTTGTTCAGAATTGGCAGACAGGGGTCATGAAGTGTTTGTTGTGACTTTTGATAAGCCAAAGCGTAAAATTTTGTATCCAATGAATCATAAAATAACTGTAATTAAAACTGATGCTGGAGATACTAGAAAAGAAACAAGTGTATTTGACTTTATTTGGCGCATTTTTACCTTGAGAAAAGTCACTCGTAAGGTAAATCCTGACGTTGTCATAGGATTTATGTCTAGTATTTTTATTTTATTTGCCTTCTCGCTAATAGGAACTAAGTACCTATTGGTAGCTAGCGAGCATATTGTGCCACAATATTATAAAAAAAGAAGATTAGAGTTTTGTTTATTAATTTTTGCAGGAATGCTTTCTAAAAAAATTACTGTAGTGTCCAATAGTGTAAAACAACTTTATCCTAGAATTATTCGCCATAAAATAGTAGTAATAAATAACCCTGTAATAATAAAAGGCTGCAACCCTAATGTTGGAAGTGATAAAACAACAATATTAAATATAGGAAGATTAAATTATCAAAAGGATCATGAAACATTGATTAGAGCATTTGCATTGCTGCATAATAAATATCCAGAGTGGAGCTTAAGGATAGTTGGTGATGGCGATCTCAGAAGTTTTTTGCAAGAGTTATCAAGAAAATTATTAGTTGATAGTAAGGTTATTTTTGTCGGTTCAGTTGAAAATATAGAGGAAGAATACAAAAGTGCCTCTTTTTTTGCAATGTCGTCATTATTTGAGAGTTTTGGATTGGTAACCGTGGAAGCTATGGCTTGCCAGCTTCCTGTTGTAGGGTTTCAAAATTGCCCTGGTACAAATGAACTGGTTGTTGACAAGGTTAACGGTATTTTAGTTTCAGGAAGTGATAGGGTTAATAATTTTTCTGCAGGAATGGAGTTATTAATGACAGACAAGAAACTATATGAGTCATTAAAGAAAAATACCAAGAAAACTGTAGAAAGATTTTCTATTAAAGTTGTAACTTCAAAATGGGAAAAACTTCTTAGAAAGGTGGCAAATTAAATTATGTGCGGTTTTGTCGGATTCTTAAATTATAGTTTTAAATATAGTGCGAATGAGTGCATTAACATAACCAAGTTAATGGCAAAACAGATTATTCATCGTGGACCTGATGATAATGGATTTTGGTCTTCCACAGATGGAAAAATAAACCTTGCTCATCAAAGGTTATCTATTCAAGACTTATCTCAAGCAGGGCATCAGCCTATGCATTCTAGCGGAAAAAGATTTACACTTGTGTTTAATGGTGAGATATATAATCACTTAGAGTTAAGAAGATTGTTCGATATGACGCACTCATGGCGTGGTAATTCCGATACTGAAACGTTGATTGCTTTATTTGAAAAATATGGTGTAAACAAAGCGATACAGCTAGTTGACGGGATGTTTTCAATTGCTCTGTGGGATCATTCAAATGAGATGTTGTACTTAATAAGGGATAGATTCGGAGAGAAGCCATTATATTATGCAAATATAGGGGGATGTTTTATATTTGCATCGGAACTCAAGTCTTTACAAAAACACCCTTCTTGGAATAACAAAATTAATATTGATTCGTTAACTGAATACTTTCAATTTTCTTTCATATCTGGAGCTAACTCTATATATGAAAACACAGCCAAAGTTAAGCCCGCTGAAATTATTCAAATACAGATAAAAAACCAAAAATTAATTCAAAATAAATCTAATTTTTGGTCTATTGAAAATCAAATAAGTTTGGCGAAAGGAACTCCATTTGTTGGCACATTGCAAGACGCCGCTGTTGAGGTTGAAAGTGTATTGACAAGGATAATTGGACAGCAATTGGTTGCTGATGTTCCTATCGGAGTTTTCTTATCTGGCGGTGTGGATTCAAGATTAATTACTTCACTAGCTCAACAAGAAACGTCACATAATTTAAAAACATTTAATGTTGGATTTAATTCAGAAGAATATGATGAGTCCAAGACTGCACAGTTAGTTTCTAACAAGCTTAAAACTACACATAGCAGTATTAATTTTTCTGCAAATGATGCATTGACAATAGTTCAGGAATTGCCGTTAATCTATGACGAGCCTTTTGCGGATGCAACACAAATGCCCGCAATTATGTTGTCTAAGTTGGCCAAAAAATCAGTATCTGTTTCGTTAAGTGGAGAGGGTGGAGATGAATTGTTTGGTGGTTATAATAGATATACATCAGGTGTTAGAATTTATCAAATAGTAAAAAAATTACCAAAAATAATAAGAGTGATATTGGTAAAATTAATCAGAGTTCTCCCGCCTTCACAGTTAGATCATTTATCGAACTATGTTGAAAGGGCACTAAAAGGACGTGTCAATCTTAACCAATTAAGTCGAAAGCTTTACAAGTTGTCTAATTTGATTGAATCTAGTTCAGAAGTGGAATTTTATAATAATATGAGATTATTTTGGAGCGCCGGCCCACCAATTAATTCTCGTTCCAATAGCGTGGTAAAAAGTAATATGGTTAATTTGCCAAGTTTGACTTTTTCTGAAAAAATGATGGCAACTGATACTAAGGTTTATCTGCCAGATGATTTGTGCGTTAAAGTTGACCGTGCTGCCATGTCAACCAGCCTTGAGACTAGGCTGCCTTTTTTGGATCGAGAATTATTTAATCTAGCATGGAGTCTGCCTGAGAAATATAAAATAAATGAGGGCGTTGGTAAAGTAATTTTGAGAAATATTTTAGATAAGAGAATGCCAAATTTTCATACACCAAAAAATAAGCAAGGATTTTCACTACCTCTGGGGTCGTGGTTAAGGGGTGATTTGAAAGAGTGGGCAGAAGATTTATTGTCTTATGATGCTTTGAATAGCTACAGCGTTTTAAATAAAGATCATATTCGCAATATATGGAAGCAACATTTGTCCGAAAATAATAATCATGAATATGATATTTGGAGTGTTTTAATGTTTATTGAGTGGGCTAAAAAGAATAAGGTAACAGTGTGAATATTTTATTCTTGGTTTCGGCAAATAAAACTATCACTTTCAAAAAAGTTGCTAAAAAATTAGAAAATGATGGGCATTGTTCGTATTGGGTTACGCCAAGTCAGTATTGGTATGAATGGCTATTAGATCAAGGAATTGCTCAAGATAAAATATTAAACTTACCAGACAAGGTTAGCGCTTTAAATAAAAGTACGCTGAGCGATAATGAGATTGAAAGAATTTCTTATATAGAGAATGTTGCCAATGTCTCATTTAATGATTTGTATTTTATGGATAGAGTATTGCGTGAAAAGAGTTATCACTATGCCTTCCGCTATATGCTGACATGTTTTGATGAAATATCTAACTTTCTGAAAGAACAGAAAATAGACAATGTTTTTTCTGAGAAAACATGGAATTTTGAAATAATAACTTCAATTGCATGTGGTGTTATTGGGGTTAATTCATATTATATTGATGGGGTTAAGGTGCCTGATGGTGAAGGTGTGGGTCGTTTTACTTTTTTTAGTGGTTATTTACTTAACAAACTCCCAAAAGATTCGGTGCCTGATAAAAATGATCTTGAATTTGCTTCAAAATTTCTTGAAGAATATCGTAAAAATAAGCAAGGAACCTCGTATCTAAAATCTTTTTTTTATAAGCCCTCTATACGACTTAACTGGATTAATAAATTTACTAAGCATCTTAATTATTTATTGTTTGACAAATTCGATCTTACCAGAAGGCCGCTACTATCACTTGTTAACTATAGATTAAGGCAAGTGTTTAATCATTTTGTGCTTTCTATAGTGAAACCATTTAATGGAGCAGATAATATTGAATCAAAACACTATGTTTTGATTGCTCTTCATAAACAGCCGGATTCGGCCGTTGATGTCGCTGCTTCGGCATTTTTGAATCAGTTTGAAGCAATCAACACATTGGCTAGAAAAATTCCATTGAGTTATGACATTGTTATCAAAGATCATTCGCACGCCCTAGGGCTTAACTCATTGTCTAAATACAAATTTTTATTAAAAAATCCTCGTGTAATTTTGGCCCATCCGAGAGCGGATACATTTAAATTGATAGAAAATGCACAATTAGTGTATTCACTTGGTGGCACAGTTTCGCTTGAGGCTGCCATTATGGGTAAGAGATCATTAACAGCAGTAGAGAAGTTTTTTTCTGATGTAACTATGAGAAAGTTTGTAAATCCATACCAGGTATCAACCACTGAATTAACAGAAATCTTAAATGAGAAGCCACCAACAGATGCAAAATTGATTAAATATCTAGCAACAGTTCGTGCAAATTCTTATGTAGGTATGGTGTTAGACCCGACTTCCAATTCAATGTATGGGTCTGATGAGAATATAAATAACATATATCTAGGGTTTAAGAGTTTCCTGCTTAGGGATTCTGATGGGTAATTCAAGGGAGAGAATGGCCTATATAGCCAGCTCTTATGCTGCCCAGCATGATGGAATATCTGTATATTTAGAAAATGTACTGTATGAACTATCTCTTTTGGAATGTATTGCTATTGATGTATACATAAAAAAATCAGTTAAAGAAAAATTAATTTCTAGAATTGGTCAGAATAGTAATTTAAAAGATATAAATTTTATCAGCTTGCCTGACAGACTTATATTGCATATTATTTTATTAAACTACTATATAAATATTAAACGATATGTATTGGTATTTTCACCAAGTTTGACTCTGGTTTTGTCAATAAGAAACCGTTCAATGAAAGTGATTCATGATGTAACTTATAAGGTTTTCTCAAAGTCATTGAGTTTTTTAAAAAGATCTTATAAGTCATTATTATTCTGGCTGTTAAATTTTGACGACTATTATGGCTATATCTCCAAGCCCACACTTGAGCAAATTAACATTTTTACTACATTGCATCGACATAATAAGCCTTTTATTTTACTGTCAAATGGTATACCCCTGCAAACCAAGCTCTTTTTCGAGAGCTTAAATTCTGATTCAATGCAGCATAAAAAAAATAAAAATATTGAGCTTTTATTTGTAGGATCTTTGAATTACCATAAAGGCCTTGATAAAGCATTGGAGTTTGCTTCTTTAATGAGCTCCAGGGTAACCAAGCCTGTTGTATTGAGATTGGTTGGGAAAGAAACATTAGATACTAAGGGTATAATGCAAAAATATATAGATAATTCTGATTTTAAATTAGATATTAAAGGTTATGTAAGTGATTCAGAGTTGTATGAACTGTATGCACAATCTAAGTATATTTTATTTTTCTCGCACTCTGAAGGCTTTGGTCTACCTGTGGTTGAGGCTGGGTATTTTAATACTTTTCCAATCTTGTCAGATTTGCCAGTGTTTAAGCAGTTAACTAACAATGCATTGTTTTATTACTCTTATGAGAGAGATAATCTTGATGAGATAGTTGATAATATAGTTAATCTTGAAGAGGATGGTAAAAATCAATATTTTTCAGTTATTGAATCAATGTGCGATAAGTATAAAAAGGAATACAGTAATAGCGCAAAGAGGATTTGTGAATTGATAAAATTTTAGTTTATTATGTTTATAGATATTAGAGAAAAATTATTTAATATAAATTTACTAATTGCATTGGCTTTAGTTGCTAGCACTTTTACTCAGTTGCGATTTCCAGGAGTGCCTGTTGGTTTTTCCGATGTACTTTTTTTATTGTATATTGGCTATTCATTTCTAGCAATTTTATATACTTACAATAGCGGGTATTCATATAGTACCTTGCAACCTACTCGTGCAACATTATTGCCAGTGGTAATATTTTTTTTAGTGTTTGTTTTTCTAATGGTTGCAGGTACTCTATTTTCCGAAATAACTCAGGTTAGTACAGGATTATCGCCATATCATAATTTATTTGCATTTTTTTACCTTGCTATTTTGTTTCTTTTTATCTTTATTCGAGGTGATATAGATGTTGGGCTAACTGCACGTTACACAACTCTTATTTTGGCGTTATCTGTCTCTATTACGGTGGTTATATCACTCTTCACCAGAGATTTTATTGGGGTCGACTTTTATTATTTGTGGACTGATAGGCTGATGCTATTGACAAGAAGCCCCAACCATTTGGCTGATTTTATAGCCCCTTTACCCTTTTTACTTTTGTATTTTTTATTTAAAACTAAAACTAAAACTAAAACTAAAACCTTTCAAGGATTGATAGTTGTATTGGTAGTATTGGTTCTTTTAGCTGGTGTAATGTCTCAAAGTAAGGCTACATTGTTAGCGTGGGCTATTGCGATATTATTTTTGTTATTTAAGTTGATTTCTTCGAGCGCTTATACTCGTTACATAATGGGATTTTTTACGATACTTTTATTACTGATACTGATATTTTTTATTTTTCAAAATGAGTTCAGTAGTTTACTTTTCCATGGAACAAAAAATATTTTAGATTCTGCTAGTAATACTGACCTGCCAACGGTGGTTAAAATTAACAGGGGTATTGTTTACGATATTCACATCAGGGTAGGGCTTATATATAATGCGATAGAATTAGCAAATTTATCCCCTATTTTTGGTTACGGGGCCGGCGCATCAACAGGAATTACTGAACCTTTTCTTGGGAGAGAAGCGCATAACAATATTGCGGATATTTTAATGATTTCAGGCTATTTTGGCTTGTTGACATATTTATTAGTGATGTTTTTTGTCGTCATCCAGATTGTAAATTCAAAAAAAGACCTTCTTTTAGCGGCCTTTATTGTCATAATTATTGTTTCTTTGTTTCACTTTCAATTGAGGCAGCCTTTATTTTGGTTTTATTTAATATTTATTTTGCATGAATCAACACCAGCTACTATTGAAAATAATTTGGTACAAATTTATAAATAATAGTTATGGGGCGATTTATGAATCTATTATTAGCATTTATTATGTTATTGTTACTTTTTGTACCAATAATTATCATAGTAATTATTATTCGTTTAACATCTCGAGGACCCTCAATATACTGGTCTTATAGAGTCGGTAAGAATAATGTCATTTTTAAAATGCCAAAGTTTCGTACTATGAAAATAGACACCCCGGCAGTCGCCACACACCTACTAAGAGATTCTAATAACTTTATTACTCCAGTTGGAAGCTTTTTACGAAAAACCAGTTTAGATGAACTGCCACAACTATGGAGTATCTTAAAAAGGGATATGAACTTTATCGGTCCTCGTCCTGCATTATTCAATCAATATGATCTAATTAAACTACGTACAGACAGAGGTATTGATAAATTAATACCCGGCCTAACAGGCTGGGCACAGGTCAATGGAAGAGATGAGTTATCAATTCCTGATAAGGTCATATTGGATGCGGAATATATGCAGAATCAATCATTTTGGCTTGATGTAAAGATATTGTGGATGACCCTTTTTAAAGTAATTAAACGAACTGGAGTTTCGCGTTGATTGACAGGCTTTTATCATTTTCTAGATTAAGAAAACAATTATTATTATTATTAGTTGACGCTACTGTATTAGTAGCTATTTTACTATTTTCATTTTCAATTAGATTAGGCTACTGGTTTTGGCCTGAGAGTGATTTATTGTGGGTTATTTTTGGCGCACCATT
>Ga0233441_1003452_pt1 | contig 10576 bp, 9 predicted proteins | sample SI_123_September_4_FD_182781 | JGI IMG/M metagenome (GOLD analysis project Ga0233441, IMG submission 182781) | Seawater microbial communities from Saanich Inlet, British Columbia, Canada - SI_123_September2016_135_MG | ecosystem: Environmental > Aquatic > Marine > Inlet | place: Canada: British... | reverse complement strand
TGTTAATAGGGTTACGGGTATCAAAGTCAATGGATTCAATCCATGTGGCCGCTGAATTGTCTTTTAAAACAGAGATCATGTAATTTTGATGGCCTATCTGCTTTGCCCACCAAGGAAAGTCTGTGACCGCTTTATCATACACATAAAGGTTTTTTTCTAGCGGGCGACACTGACTATTTTGATGGTCAATATAATTGCGTAAAATAGGAATCTCATGGTGCCGCTTTGTTCCATTGGTAATGCAACAAAGCGGTCTTAGTAACCCATTTTTGAGGTTCATGGCGTAAATAAATCCGGCGGCGTAGACTTTTCCATTACCCCCTTTTGGAGTATGGCAGGCGTGATCAATAAAATGTCCGTCAGCGGCTTCTACCGTATAGTCATCAAGTTCAGGAAATGACTTAAGATAATCAATGCCTGAGCGGGCTAAATGCTCACAGTGAAGGTTATAGCTTTGGCGTTCGATGGCTTCAAGCATACGGGTGCGTCTTGAAGACTTCAATGATTTAAAGTACGTCGAGTGAGGTAGAAGTTCATCGTGAAGCTCTTGCGTTGTTTGTATAAAGTGACGACCACTGTCAACGGCACTAATACCGCGCATTAATCCGAGACGAATAAAGTCGATATCACTCATTTCAGGACATGAACGTTGCCAGATAGGATAGCGTTCTGCTGCCAATGCTCTTTCCATGCTTTTATTGCAATGAGTCAGCAGGTAATTATTGAAGGAGAGGTTATTGGTTGTCATGCTGATTTTCCATTTTTAGGGTAAAAACGTAAAATCTCGAAAATTTTCTTTACAATAGCAAGTCTTTTTTTATTTAATTTTCATGTTTTTAAGGCAGCACCCTTTTTATTATTGGCAGCCTAATTTGTAAAATATGAAGAAAAGCTTCTTGGTGGGCTTTAGAGGGCTGTTTTTATGGATGTTTCCTTGCCAGCAGATGTTTTAAAGGAAACGCTCATGTGGGTTCTATGAAATTTATTTATTGCGCGTAGCCTTATCCGTTGGAATTTAATTTTGAGTCGTCATTATTTGTATTAACACTTAAGTATATGTTTACAAACATTTAAAATAGCCTGTATAATCCTTATATTAACGTTCTTTCGGCTTTAGGGAGCAGGAAGAGAAAGCATTGCTTAAGCAATGCTTTTTTTATTTTATATGTACGAGAAAGGGTTGTATGCCAGTAATAACTTTGCCTGACGGGTCCAAACGTGAATTTGATGAAGCTGTAACAGTGATGTCTGTTGCGCAGTCTATCGGTTCTGGGCTGGCAAAAGCAACGTTAGCGGGGCGTGTTGACGGTGTTCTGGTCGATGCAAGTGCAGTGATCGAAAACGATGCGACATTACAAATCGTCACAGCTAAAGATGCTGAGGGTACAGAAGTTATTCGCCATTCCACTGCGCACTTGCTGGCTCAGGCTGTGAAGAGAGTATTTCCGGAAGCGCAGGTGACTATTGGGCCGGTTATTGAAAACGGCTTTTATTATGACTTTTCCTACGAGCGTCCTTTTACACCTGAGGATATCAAGAAAATAGAAAAGGAAATGAATCGGCTGGTTGCGAGTAATCTTGAAATCACGCGTTCTGTTGTTTCCAGAGATGAAGCAGTTAATTTTTTTCGTGGTCTAGGCGAAGACTATAAGGCTGAAATTATCGAGTCTATTCCTAGTAATGAGGACTTATCTTTATATACACAAGGCGACTTTACTGACCTTTGCCGCGGGCCGCATGTGCCGAGTACAAGTAAATTAAAGGCTTTCAAGTTAATGAAAATTGCCGGAGCCTATTGGCGAGGTAATTCTGATAATGAAATGTTGCAGCGTATTTACGGTACAGCATGGAGTGATAAAAAAGAGCTAAAAGATTATTTATACCGCCTGGAAGAAGCTGAGAAGCGTGATCACCGTAAACTAGCTAAAGCGCTGAACTTTTTTCATACTCAGGAAGAAGCGCCGGGTATGGTCTTCTGGCATGAAAAAGGCTGGACTATTTATCAGCAGGTTGAACAATACATACGCGATAAATTACGTGGGCATGGCTATGGTGAAGTAAAAACACCGCAGCTGGTAGATCGGAGTTTATGGGAGAGGTCGGGTCACTGGGATAAGTTTGGTGACATGATTTTCACCACTCATTCTGAACATCGTGATTACGCAATTAAACCGATGAACTGCCCATGCCATGTGCAGATTTATAATCAGGGTTTAAAAAGTTATAAAGATTTACCGTTGCGGATGGCTGAATTTGGTTCTTGTCATCGTAATGAGCCTTCGGGTACTTTGCACGGCTTAATGCGGGTGCGCAACTTTGTGCAGGATGATGCGCATATATTCTGTGCTGAAAATCAGATTCAGGATGAGGTATCAACTTTTATCGATTTATTATTTGAAGTCTATAAGGATTTTGGCTTTGAAGATGTACTCATTAAATTATCTACCCGTCCTGACAAACGAGTTGGTTCTGATGAAGTCTGGGACAAAGCAGAAAAAGCGTTGGAACTAGCTCTAAATAATAAAGAGTTGGACTGGGAATTACAGCCAGGAGAGGGCGCTTTCTACGGGCCTAAAATTGAATTTTCTTTAAAAGACTGTTTGGAACGTGTCTGGCAGTGTGGCACGATACAAGTTGATTTTTCGATGCCTGGGCGCTTAGACGCCAGTTTTATTGCTGAAGATGGATCCAAGCAAGTGCCAGTGATGTTACATCGGGCAATACTGGGTTCTTTAGAACGATTTATTGGGATTTTAATTGAACAGCATGCTGGAACTATGCCTTTGTGGCTGTCACCGGAACAAGTTGTGGTCTTGAATATTGCCAGTCGCCACGATGATTATGCAGGGCAAGTTTATACGGAATTGGAAAAACAAGGTTTTAGAGCAAAAATTGACTTGAGAAATGAGAAGATAGGCTTTAAAATTCGCGAGCATTCTATGCAACGCGTTCCTTATCTTGTAATTATTGGTGATAAAGAATTAGAAGATCAAACTGTGACAGTAAGGTCGCAGAAAGGTGATGACTTGGGTAGTTTTTCAGTCGATGATTTTGTCCAGCGACTGCAACAAGAAATTGAGCAAAGAAAGTAAATTAGTAACCGGAGGAATAGGGTATCGCTTCTAAAAAAGATGCAACGCGTTTAAATGATGCAATTACTGCAAGACGTGTCAGGGTTTCAGGTTTGCCAGAAGGGCAAGGTGGTGTTGTTTCGTTAAGTGAAGCAAAACATCTAGCTGCTGAAGCAAATATGGATTTGGTTGAAGTTTCGCCAAACGCGGATCCTCCAGTTTGTAAGATTATGGACTACGGCAAATTTTTATTCGATCAGAATAAAAAAATGACGATGGCCAAGAAAAAGCAAAAGCAGATTCAGGTTAAGGAAATTAAATTCAGACCTTGCACAGATATTGGTGATTACAATGTTAAGTTGCGTAATTTAATCAAGTTTCTGGAAGAAGGGAATAAAACCAAGATTACCGTACGCTTTCGTGGTAGAGAAATGGCGCATAGAGAAATTGGTATGGAACTGCTTAAGCGAGTGGAAAAAGACCTGGAAGAACTGGCAGCTGTCGAGCAATTTCCAAAAATGGAAGGTCGCCAGATGGTGATGGTTCTAGGGCCTAAAAAGAAAAAATAGACTATATTAAAATATAGGATGGACTGAGGACACAAAGCGCAGCAATTGCTGAAAGATGCGCTTCGTGGCTTAGCACGTCCTATAATTTTTCCTTAACTTAATTGCAGTGATGTATAGAGTGGGGGAATTGAATTGTTGCTACTATTAGGAATAGTAGTGTTATCAATTCAGTCGGGCCAGTGCATTTTGCCTTGCTGGGTTTTTATATCAGGGATGTGTTTTTTTATATTATATCGGAGAAAATAAATGCCAAAAATGAAAAGCCATAGTGGTGCTGCAAAACGCTTTACGCGTACAGCAAATGGCGGTTTTAAATGTGGAGCGTCACATCGTCGCCACATATTGACTAAAAAATCGACTAAAAGAAAAAGACAGTTGCGCAAAGCCGCTACTCTTCATCAATCAGATGTGCGCATGACTGCGCGTTTGTTACCGTACAGCTAATCTAGGAGAAGAGAATGGCCAGAGTAAAACGTGGCGTAACTGCCAGAGCAAGACATAAGAAAATTCTAAAGCAAGCAAAAGGATACTACGGCGCACGTAGCCGTGTTTATCGAGTTGCTAAACAAGCGGTTATCAAAGCAGGTCAATATGCTTACCGTGACCGTAAGGTCAAGAAGCGTACTTTCCGTGCTTTATGGATCGTGCGTATCAATGCGGCAGCAAGAATGTGTGATATATCTTACAGCCGTTTGATTAATGGTTTAACCAGAGCAAATGTTGCTATTGACCGTAAAGTATTAGCAGATATCGCAGTGCGCGATATGGATGCTTTTGCTGAAATTGCAAAAATTGCCAAAGCAAATCAGAGTCCGTTATAAAGAATATTATTATTCTTTAACCTAGAAAAATTAGTTGAACGCGAATTTGTAGTACAGGCTATTCGTTTCACGGTGTTTTAAAAAAATCTTCGCTTCACCCTTAGGTTAAGTGGGTGTTTTTTTGACGTGCTGTGGAATCAAAAGCTGGAGCTAGAAATCGTGAGCAACTGATTTATCTAGGTTTATGTGAAAGGATTGAAAAAGGGCTGTAAAGCCCTTTTTTTTGCTACAAAATAGGTACGAAATAAAGTAGTGCTGTTATAAAATATATAAGCTACTGAATATTAAGTTATTTCGTACATATTTCTCCTTTCTTTTTACCAAATATTAATATAAGCGAAAGAGCCGTGTCAGCGACCCTCGAAGAGATTCTTGCACAAGCGTTACAAGAGCTTGCAGCAGCTAACGATTTACAAACATTAGATCAGAACCGTGTCCAGTATCTGGGTAAAAAAGGATCTTTCACCTTACAGATGAAAGAACTCGGCAAACTAGACCCTGACCAGCGCCGTACCGCTGGACAAGCGATCAATCAAGTGAAAGCCGATTTTCAGAAAGCGCTGGAAGACCGGAAGACTGCTTTACAACAAGCAGAACTCAATGCCCGCTTAGCCAGTGAAACAATCGATGTAACTTTGCCAGGGAGAGGCCAATCTGTTGCTGGTCTGCACCCGGTAACACTGACATTAAGACGTATCGCGAAAATATTTTCCAGTGTCGGGTTTAAGGTAGAAGAAGGTCCGGAAATTGAAGATGATTATCATAATTTCGAAGCGCTAAATATTCCCTCACATCATCCTGCCAGGGCGATGCACGATACTTTCTATTTCGATGCACATACCTTGTTGAGAACACATACTTCCCCCGTACAGGTACGGGCGATGGAAAAATTTCAGCCGCCCTTAAAAGTCATTGCGCCGGGTCGCGTTTATCGCTGTGATTCCGATGTTACCCATACACCGATGTTTCATCAGGTAGAAGGTTTTCTAGTAGATGAAAATGTCAGCTTTGCTGATTTAAAAGGCGTAGTTTATGAATTTTTAAGAGCCTTTTTTGAAAAAGATATACAAGTACGCTTTAGACCTTCTTATTTTCCGTTTACCGAGCCTTCAGCAGAAGTGGATATTGAATGTGTGATGTGTGATGGTAAAGGTTGTCGTGTTTGTAGCCATACCGGCTGGTTAGAAGTCATGGGTTGCGGCATGATACATCCCGAAGTGTTTAAAGCAGTGAATATCGATACCGAAGACTTTACCGGATTTGCTTTTGGTATGGGCGTTGAGCGACTTGCTATGCTGCGTTATGGGATCAATGATTTAAGACTGTTTTTTGAAAATGATCTTAAATTTCTTGAGCAATTTAATTAAGGGAGGATTGAATAATGCAATTTAGTGAAGCATGGTTAAGAGAATTAGTAAATCCTGCAATTGATACTCAGGCGCTAGTCGAACAGATGACCATGGCAGGTCTGGAAGTTGATTCAGTCAATCCTGCTGCTGCCGAATTTAGCGGCGTTGTCGTCGCGCAAGTAGTGTCGGTTACGGCGCATCCCGATGCTGATAAATTAAGAATTTGTCAGGTCGAAGTGGGTGCAGATGAGCCATTACAAATCGTCTGTGGTGCTAGTAATGTGCGGGAAGGTCTAAAAATACCCGCAGCATTGATTGGTGCTGTATTACCGGGTGATTTTAAAATTAAAAAATCAAAATTACGCGGTGAGCAGTCATTAGGCATGTTGTGCTCAGAAAAAGAACTGGGTCTGGCCGTAGATGCAGATGGCTTAATGGAATTAGCCGCCGATGCGCCCGTGGGCAATGATATTCGTAAATATTTATCCTTGGACGATCAGTTGATTGAGGTTGATTTAACGCCTAACCGCGCGGATTGTTTAAGTGTTGAAGGTGTTGCCCGAGAAGTCGCGCTATTAAATGAACTAGAATTTAATATCGCAGAGATTAATCCTCTCGCGATTGAGCATCAAGAAACGCTAGCTGTAAAGATCAGTGCACCCGAAGCTTGTCCGCGTTACCTGGGGCGTTTAATTAAAGGTGTGAGTGCAACCGCAGAAACACCGTTATGGATGCAGGAACGTTTGCGTCGCTCTGGTTTAAGAAGTTTAGGACCTATTGTCGATGTCACAAACTACGTGCTTTTGGAAATGGGTCAGCCATTACATGCATTTGATGCCGCAAAATTATCTGGTGGAATTGAAGTTCGTTTAGCGCACGCAGATGAAGCGTTCAGTCTATTAAATGATCAGGAAATTAAAGCCAATAGCGAAACGCTAGTTATTGCAGATGCTGAAAAAGCATTGGCACTTGCAGGTATTATGGGTGGCAGTGAGTCAGCCGTATCAGACAGTACACAAGATATATTTCTGGAATGTGCGTTTTTTAATCCCAGCTTTATGATGGGTAAAGCGCGTTATTATGGCTTACATACCGACTCTTCGCATCGCTTTGAGCGCGGTGTTGATGCTGAGATGCAAAGCAGAGCAATAGAGCGTGCGACTCAGTTGATTGTCGAGATAGCGGGAGGCAGTGTTGGCGCAATTACAGAAGTCGTAGCGGAAGAATATTTGCCGCAACGTCCTGCAGTGACTTTACGCGAACAAAGAATTAAACGAATTCTAGGTGTTGCACTAGCTGAAACAGAAGTTGAAGGTATTTTGCAGCGTTTAGGTATGGCAGTAGTAAAAGATGCTGAAGGCTGGCAAGTAACACCACCAGGCTTTCGTTTTGATATCGCAATAGAAGCGGATTTAATTGAAGAGCTTGGGCGTGTTTATGGCTATAACAACTTGCCACAAACCAGCCTCTTAATGCGCTCTTCATTAAGCCAGGCACCTGAAGCTGTTTTAGAGATAGATCAAATTAAAGACTTACTGGTAGGTCGTGATTATCAGGAAGCGATTACCTACAGTTTTGTCGATGAAGATCTGCAAAAAAAGCTAGTACCAGAGGATGCTTATATAAAACTGCAAAATCCTATATCATCAGAACTAGCAGTAATGCGGACTACGCTTTGGTGTGGCCTGCTACAGGCAGCGGCCTATAATACTAAGCGACAGCATACGCGAGTACGTTTGTTTGAAGCCGGGCAACGCTTTTTGGGGATAGAGGTTGATAAGCAAGAAAAAATGCTGGCTGGTATTGCACTAGGGTCAGTTAACCCTGAGCAATGGGGTGAGAAAGTGCGCAAAGTCGATTTTTATGATATTAAAGCCGATGTTGAAGCGATCTGTGCACTAACGGGACGAGAAATAAAGTTTGTTTCGGCAAAACATAGTGCATTACATCCTGGCCAAAGTGCAGAAATACAGACTATACAGGGGCGGTCTCTAGGCTGGTTAGGCATGTTACATCCTACACTGGAAAAACAACTGGGTTTTGATGGCAATGTATTTTTGTTTGAGCTATCGCAGACAGTGTTATTGGAGCGTAATGTCCCGGTATTTAGCAGTTTGTCGAAATTTCCATCAGTTCGCCGTGATTTAGCCTTATTAATTGAAGAGGAAGTGTCGTTTGAGGCGGTTAAACAGTGTATAGATGACTGTCAGCAAAAATTAATTAAACAGGTCATGATCTTTGATATATACCGTGGGCAGGGCGTTGAGCAGGGGTATAAAAGTATTGCTCTAGGATTAATTATGCAGGATGCAACACAAACTCTTACAGATTCTGAAATTGATGCTATAGTTAACAGTGTGTTAGACGCTTTATCTAATAAATTAAATGCAAAATTGAGAGATTAGAATAAATGGCAGTGACTAAAGCAGATTTCGCTGAAAGATTATTTGATGAAATTGGGTTAAATAAGCGCGAAGCGAAAGAAATGGTTGAACTTTTTTTTGAGCAAATTAAGGCTTCACTCGAGCAGGGAGAACAGGTAAAAATCTCAGGTTTTGGTAAGTTTGAATTAAGAGACAAAAGTAGTCGGCCAGGAAGAAACCCCAAGACGGGTGAAGAGATTCCTATATCCGCACGTAGGGTCGTCACCTTTAGAACAGGACAGAAGTTAAAAACGCGAGTAGAAGCTTATGCTGGAACCAAGTAATAATAATGAATTGCCTGCCATCCCCGCAAAACGCTATTTTGCAATCGGTGAGGTAAGTGAATTATGTGGCGTCAAGCCGCATGTATTAAGATACTGGGAACAAGAATTTGAGCAATTAGAGCCCGTCAAAAGGCGTGGCAACAGGCGTTATTATCAGCGAAATGATGTCATGTTAATTCGCCAGATCAGAGCCTTATTATATGAGCAAGGTTATACCATTGGCGGTGCCAGAGCACATCTTCTGAGTGATGATGCAAAAGATGACTCAGGTCGCACCAAGCAGGTTATACGCCAAATGATTGGCGAGTTAGAAGATATTTTAGAGATTTTAAAATAAAGCTTGATAAGCCGAATAGATCTTTTATACAACTTTGGCTTATCTCATAGCTAACCTTCGTTAGCTATTCAAAATAGATAGAAATTCAATATGTCGGGGCGTAGCGCAGTTTGGTAGCGCACCACGCTGGGGGTGTGGGGGTCGTAGGTTCGAATCCTATCGTCCCGACCAATTGAATCAAGGATTTACATGAATATGTAATCCTTTTTTATGCCTGAAATATACTGTGGGTAAAATTCTGGGTAAAAACGTCTTTGGGGTAGGGTAGTTAAAATTAGTTCTAAACCATCGGCAATCGTTGCGCTATGCTCCTAAAAATCCTGCTCCTAATCTTCATCAGCTTTTCTGCCAGTGCAAATATTAATATCCCGATAAAGCCTGACTCAATTACCATTATTGGTGAAATACACCGCCATCCAGAATCTATAAACCTGTTTCAATCTTTAATACATGACTACCTAAAAAACAATCAGTGCTTATCGGTTGCGCTGGAAATTAACAGCAATCAGCAGTCGGTTATTGATAGTGGCAAAGTATCTGACAAAGAATAGTAATTCCAACCCACAAAGTCAAGGTATATTGAACCATAGCAAAAGAAACAGCCCTATCGATTGAGTCTAAATCGATGGGGTGTGCGGCCGTATAGTACCCCAAGAAAATCAGACCACAAATCGAGACATCTTATTTCAATAGCCTTAGAATGAACTAAAAATGGGAGTAATTGAATGAGCAAAAAGCGAACAAAATACAGTGCTGAGTTTTAGAGTAAACTTGTGCTGGAACTGTTATAACACGATCGATGTCCTGGACATCGTCTACTATAACAAGAGGGATATCTAAGCTCCCTGTTTTAGTATTATATGTGGCGGGGTTACTATCAGCTATAGCGATTGATGCCGAACAGGCTGTCCAGGAATTGCAAAACGGGGAAGTCGTGCCATTTTATCTTATGCCGATAGCTTATTTCTAAAAGAATAACTTAGAGCATAACATGTTATTTCATTCGAGTCTGACCCCATTGGTTCTGACCCCATTGGTTCTGACCCCATTGGTTCTGTGACCCCATTGGTTCTGTGACCCCATTGGTTCTGTGACCCCATTGGTTCAATCGCCCATGACCGTTGACGGACATCGGCTCCTCAGCCTGTACCGCAGTGGAATTATATCATTACCGTTGTAAAAATACCTTGGGGGTTTGGGGGCAAAGCCCCCATGTTTGCATAGTAAGTTTGATATCACGAATATGCGACAGGTTGGTTGACATTTAGCGCTCTCGACTGGCTAGCGGATGATATCAGTGATGTTTTTTATGCTGACCTGCAAGCCCCAACGAGGCATTGCTTACTGATACAACCACCGAGCTTATGAATGAACTCAATGACTTACTTAAGACTACGCCAATCATTGCGTGTCCCTCTTCATAGTCCGTCATGATCTAAATCATTATCACTAAAGCCATCATGATCTAAGTCATCATCTCGGAATCCGTCATGATCTGAATCATTATCACTAAAGCCATTATGATCTAAGTCATCATCTGGGAACCCGTCATGATCTGAATCATTATCACTAAAGCCATCATGATCTAAGTCATCATCTCGGAACCCGTCATGATCTGAATCATTATCACTAAAGCCATCATGATCTGAATCATCATCAGGAAAGCCATCTTCATCATGATCTAACGATTCTTCAACGGGTAACCCAATGATATAATTAATA
>Ga0233441_1003443_pt1 | contig 10597 bp, 10 predicted proteins | sample SI_123_September_4_FD_182781 | JGI IMG/M metagenome (GOLD analysis project Ga0233441, IMG submission 182781) | Seawater microbial communities from Saanich Inlet, British Columbia, Canada - SI_123_September2016_135_MG | ecosystem: Environmental > Aquatic > Marine > Inlet | place: Canada: British... | reverse complement strand
ATTGACAAATATATTCCTAATAATTGCTTTATTGATAAAAGAAAATTTGATGATTACGAGGCGCTTCATCAATTTATTAACAACATGAAAGATAGTAAATACAGTCATTATCTAGAAAATATAGAGAATTTTTTAAATAGCAAAAGTATTAACCAGTTCAGCGTCAAATATTTTGCTAATACTATTGTATACAATATTCAAAAATATGAGTGATGTATTATTAACATTAGGCCTTCCTGTTTACAATGGATCAAACTGTATTCAGGATACTTTACGCAGCATCAATAATTCATTAAAGAAGGTTGATCAAAATAAAATAGAAGTGCTGGTGTCAAACAATGCATCAGAAGACGATACCTTTTTAGTTGTTCAGAATCTTTGTAATAAATTAAATTTGAATATTAGCTTGTACAGCGAAGAGAGCAATATTCAGTATGATGGTAATATTGATAAAATCGTTAGACGCGCTAAAGGGCGATATGTGTGGTTTATAGGTTGTGGCGAGACTATTAAGCAAGATGCATTGTGTAGGGTTATTAAATATTTGGATATTGAGTATGAATATACTAATATTTTGCTAGATTTTGATATTTATGATGAGATTCATGGATGGTGCGAATATGGCATTTATGACTTTAATAAGAAAGTTATCCTTAAGGGTAAAAATAATTTTGAATATAATAGATACGCTCCAGCCGTGTCATCAAATATTGTTAATAAGGAGCTTTGGATGAGGGTAATAAAGCATGAGTTGGTGGCAAATGGATGGTGTCATGTGGAAAGAATATTAGATATGATTGCTATTAGCAACAATAGTGCAACATTATTACTTTCAAGGCCATACTTCACTTTGTATCGAGAAAAAGACGGGTGGTGGACAAAGTCAAATAGTTACCTGCTTCTGCTTCTGCTTCTGCATATAGATATTGTTAGAAGTATGACCGATAGAGGGTTCAGTAAAAAAGTTGCTAAACGATTAGAGAGTCAACAAACTAGAATTGCTTTAATACAGGCAATTATCCAATCTAGAGATTATGGGTTAACAGTAGACAGTAACTTATTGTACAAGATGATACACATGTTTAAAAAAGACTATTTTTTTTGGATATTTGTTATTCCAGCCCTATTTGCTCCTAAGGCATTAATCAAAACCATAATGAAAATATTGAAATTTTCCAAAAAATACCTTAAAAAATGTCTATAAATATAGTTATAAAAGATAGCTTCTACAGTTATTTAAGGCAAATTATTGGACTTATTGTCGGTATTGTGTCACTGCCATTAGTATTGAATGAGTTTGGTGCCGTTATTTATGGCGTATGGGTTTTGATTACGAGCGTGGTAATGTATTTGAATACTGTTTCGTTCGGCATCCCTACAGCTATGCAAACCTTGGTTGCCAAGACATCGAATCTATATCAAAAGAATCAAATACTAAAAATATCTTTCTATCTTTTATTTACAATGGCCACTATAACTCTTGCAATTTTCATGTTGGCTATTAATTATAGTAGTGATTGGGTTATTTTGTTTTTAGGAAATATCGACGATGACTTTGTTGATATAGCGAAACAATTATTCATTATTTATGTTGTGGCAACACTTATTAAAATGCCATTAAGTCTGTATCCAAATTTTTTTGTGGGCATGAATAAAGTCTATATTTCTGAGATATATCAAATAATTACTTTACTCTTGAATTTGACAATAGTTCTAGCGTGTGTTTATTTTGAGTTTGATATTTTGTTGTTCTCTATACTTATGCTGAGTGTTCAGGTGTTTTCTAATGTCGCATCCCTATTGCATGTGCTGTTGAAATTTGCGTATTTAAAATACCAGCCGAAATCTTTAAAGCATCCAGATGAAGTCTCCACTAGGAAAATTTTACGTAGTGGGTTTGCTTTTTTTCAGGTAGGGGTTGCAGCTAGTGTTGTTTGGTCTACTGATAATTTGATAATTAGCCATTTTTTGTCTCCTGAACAAATTACACCTTATGCTATTGCATTTAAGATATTTGCTTTTACGCTTATTTTTTCCACTGTAATTAATGGCGTAATAGGCCCCTTATATGGCAACGCTTATTCCATTAGAGATTATACAACTATCAAAAAATATTCATCTGTAATATTCAAATTCTTACCCATAGTTAGTATATTTGTTTGGATGTCTTTATTGTTTTTTTCTAAAGAAGTTGTGGAATTATGGACAAATGAAGACTCCTTTGGCGGGTATTTATTGTTTTTTTCTTTGGGATTTTATGGTTATATTCTGTCTTATGTTACTACATATGCCACTGTTATTTGGAGCCTAAATAAGGCTAAAAAAACATTGTTTGTCGCATGGGGGGAGGCAATCTTGAATTTAATATTATCTATTATCTTAATTCAATTTTTAGGAATAGGCGGTGTTGCATTGGCCACTGCATTTTCTTCATTATTGACAGGCTTTGTCTTTCTACCAAAAATGTTAAAGAAAATGACCGATGGAGGTGTGAGTTATGATTTTTCTTACATGAAAAATCAATTTTATTTCTTAGTGATGCCATTTATCACTATCGCTGTTTTGAGTATTTTTATTCAAGACATCAAGTTAAAAATATTCTTATTTTTCTTATCAGTAACCCTGTACATCTTATCTACCTCATTTGTACTAACAAAAGAGGACAAGATGATTTTTTGGAATGTATTAAACAAAATAAAGAGACGATGACTGAACAGCCTTTAGTTTGCATTTGCATTCCTCACTTTAATAATAAGGGCACTATTTCCCAAACACTTGATAGCTTGTTGAGTCAAACATATCAAAATATTATTATCAAGGTATTTGATAATGTGTCAGATGACGGTAGTTGGGAAATTGTTAAAGAGTATGCAGAAAAATATTCTAATATTCGTGCGTTTCAAAATAGTGAAAATATTGGTGGCGAGGCTAACTTTACAGAATGCATACAGGGTCTTGAGGGAAAATACGGTGCTATCTATCATGCTGATGACATATATCACCCTTTGATAATTGAGACGCAAGTCAAGTATTTGTCTGAAAATGATATATCAGCGGTCTTTGTTAGGGCAAATATTATTGATGACAGATCAGAGAATGTTGGTGAACAATTTTTCCCTAATGAGATCAAAAAAAATGACTATTATCAGTTTGATTTTAAGAAATTACTCAGTCTAATTTTAAAATATGATAACTTTCTGATCACCCCAAGTGTGATGGCTAGAGTTGATCTTTATCAGCAGCAAGTTAAATCTTGGAATGGAAAAGAGTTTAAAACATCTGCAGATTTAGATGTGTGGTTAAGATTTAGTCTGATCAAGGATGTGGGAATAATAACAAAAAAGTTGATCTCATACCGATTGTCAAAGTCAAGCCACACTTATAGAACTAAATTTACAAGAGTGACTCCAAGAGACATGTTTGGAGTTATTGATTACTATCTGAATAATTACAAATCTTTAGGGTTTAGTTTGGTAGATTATGAGTATTTAAAATTTAAAGATAGTGCTATAGTGTTTGGCAATAAATTATTAAACAATAGTGAGGTTAAGTGCGGAGAAATTAAGTTAAATGGCTTTTCTATTATTGGAAAAATATTCCTTTCACGACGAAAAATTAATATATTTTTATATGTTTATTTATTAAATATTTTAGTGTGTTTGAATTTAAATTTTATTGCACTAAGTGTTGTTAAGCAGGCAAACAAAATTAAGAAGAATGAATATATTGATTAATGCTTTAGGGATAACTGACTCTGGCGGCATTGCCGTTCTGGATAAATTTTTATATGAATGTTTAAAAGATCCTTTGGATCGTAGATATTTGATTATTGCTAATGATAATGTCAATATTATGAAGTTACTTGGCAAGTATAAAGAGAGCACCTTATTTAAATTTTTGTTTATTAATAATAAGGGATTTATACACAGACTTTTTTATGAAAATCTAATCTTTAGGGGGCTAGTCAAAGAGCATTGCATTGACTTAATATATAATTTTTCTGGAACTGCTCAATTCTTTACTAAAGTCCCACAGTTGGTAAAAGTTCACAATCTTTTGTTTTACTCCAAAAAACTAGATGGTTTTTATCAAGAGAAAAGACTTTTCTTAAGATGGTTTAAAGATATTTTTGTAAAAAGAATAGTCTTTATTCAAATGTTTAATTTTGCCACTCATTTGGAAATACAATCTTCACATGTTAAGCAGATTTTGTCGGATTTTATTAATACTAAAAGTAAGCTGCTTTATATAAAGAGCGATATTGATGTGTCTGATAACGCATTCTACATACCAAGACAATATGACTTCTCAAAGAAAATAAAATTTTTGTATATTGTAGGCCCTCATTTTGAAAGTTTGCATAAAAACCTTCAAGATTTCACAAATGCCATGATGAATTTGACTGAGGCAGGCGTTGACTTTGAAATTAATATTACATTAACCAATGATCAGCTGAAAAACTCTAAAGTTTGGGATGCTTCTTTAAATTCAAAAACAAATTTTCTTGGTTACATTAGTGATCAAGTAAAAATGAAGGAATTATTTTGCGATAATACAATTCTAATTTCCACTTCTGTTATTGAGACATTGGGATTGCACGTAATAGAAGGTATTAAGAATGGCATAATCACAATTACTCCAAATGAGAGTTATGCGCGAACAGTTTATGGGGGTAATATGTTTCAATATGAGTTGTTCAATAGGGATTCTTTAGTAGACACTATTATGAGTATAATAAATTGTAAGGAGTCTTATGGTGAGAATATTTTATCCATACAAGATGATTTAAGGCAAAGTGAAATGAGTAAATTTAGTAGTATTTTAGATGTATTTGATGAGGTGTTAAATGTTCAAAAATAAGGTTTTATTGATTTCTGGTGGCACAGGTTCATTTGGCGGTGCTGTATTAAAAAGGTTTTTAACTACTGATATTAAAGAAATACGAATTTTCTCGAGAGATGAGCTTAAGCAAGATGATATGAGAAAGTTTTACAATAATGACAAGCTTAAGTTTTATATTGGCGATGTAAGGGATAAAAATTCAATTGACGATGCGATGAGAGGGGTTGATTATGTTTTCCATGCGGCTGCTCTAAAACAGGTTCCATCATGTGAGTTTTATCCAATGCAAGCAGTCAAAACTAATGTTATTGGTACTGAAAATTTATTAAATTCTGCTATTGCGGCCGGCGTAAAAAAAGTAATTGCACTTAGTACAGACAAGGCGGTTTATCCAATCAATGCAATGGGTATTAGTAAGGCTATGATGGAAAGAGTGATTGTAGCTAAAGGCAGGAATATAAAAGACACTATGATTGCCTGTACTAGGTATGGCAATGTGATGGCCAGCCGTGGTTCTGTTATTCCATTATTTATTGACCAAGTTAGAAATGGTCAGCCTATCACTATTACTGACCCTAATATGACACGCTTTATGATGAGTCTTGATGATGCGGTAGACTTGGTTTTGTTTGCATTTGAAAATGGTGAGAGTGGTGATATCTTTGTGCAGAAGGCCCCCGCTGCAACTGTGGAGTTACTTGCTAATACGATGAAAAATATTTTGGGAAAACCTGATCATGAAGTACAAACTATTGGTACAAGACATGGTGAAAAGCTGTACGAAACTTTATTGACAAAAGAAGAGATGGTGAAAGCAATTGATATGGAAAAATATTACCGTATTCCTGCAGATACACGAGATCTTAACTACTCCAAATTTTTTGAAGAAGGCGAAGAGGTGGTTACTGAAGCGGGCGAATATCACTCCCATAATACCCACAGATTAAATGAAGAAGAGCTGACAGGGCTGTTGTTAGAGCTTAAAGAAATTCAGGATTCTTTAAAGGGGTTTCAAAAAAATGAGTAAACTGAAGGTAATGACCATTGTTGGTACTAGGCCAGAAATTATCAAGCTAAGTCAAGTGATGAAAGAGTTAGATCGACACGTAGAACATACAATTGTACATACTGGTCAAAACTATGATTATGAATTGAATGAATTGTTTTTTGAGCAGTTAGACATTAGAAAGCCTGATATTTTCTTGGAAGCTGTTAAAGGCACACCATCGGAAGCTATTGGAGATATTATTGCAAAGGCCGACAAGGTCTTTGCTGAAATACAGCCAGATGCCTTATTAATCTATGGCGATACCAATAGCTGTTTAAGTGTCATTCCTGCAAAGAAGAGAAAGATACCAATCTTTCATATGGAGGCAGGCAATCGATGCTTTGACCAAAGAGTCCCAGAAGAGGTTAATAGAAAAATTGTAGACCATTTGAGTGATATCAACCTACCTCTTTCAGAACAAGCGAGAGATTACCTAATTGCAGAGGGTATCAAACCTGAAACAATTATTAAAACTGGCTCACCGATGGCAGAAGTCTTAAATACTAATATGGAAAAGATCAAATCTAGCGATATTTTAGAAAGAGAAGGGCTAAAGCCAAAAGCATATATTGTTATGAGTATTCATAGGGAAGAAAATGTTGATTCACCTAAAAACTTCAGTGATTTATTAGAGTCGATAGACGAGCTAACTAAGAAATATAAGTTGCCAATTATTATTTCTACACACCCAAGAACAAAAAAGAAATTGGAAGATATTGATTATCAAAACGAAAACCCTTTAATTAGATTTTCGAAACCCTTTGGTTTTCATGAATATAACAACCTGCAAATGAATGCATTTTGTGTGATCTCAGATAGTGGCACTATTGCTGAAGAGGCTTCAATATTGAATTTACCTGCTGTCACAATACGTCAGGCGCACGAAAGACCAGAAGGTATGGATGAAACTACAGTAATAATGTCAGGATTGAATAAGATTAGAGTTATTGATGCAGTCGAGGTTGCAACAGCTCATCATTCACATGATGTTAGAGTGATAAAGCCTGTTAGAGATTATGAGACTGATAATGTCTCTAAGAAGATTTTAAGAATCATCTTGTCATATGTTGATTATGTAAATAGAACTGTCTGGCATAAAGAGGTATAGTTTTGAAAGACAAGGTGCTTGTTCTCGGCTCTGCAGGTTTAATAGGCCATCAGGTTTATAATTATTTAAAAGATAGTGATAATTATGAGCTGCACAATATCTCATATCAAAATAAAATTCAAGATGATACGGTCTTATTAGATGCCAGAAATGAACAAGTTTTCATTGATAAAATAACAAGTATTAGTCCAAAGTATATTGTCAACTGTATTGGTATTTTGATTGATGGTTCAAATGCAGACCCTGAAAACTCCATCTTTCTTAATTCATATATGCCCCATAGATTAACTAGACTGGCAGATAAAATTAATGCAAAACTAATTCACATATCAACTGATTGTGTTTTCTCAGGTGACAAGAAAGAGCCGTATATTGAAACGGATGAAAAAGATGGAAGGGGTGTATATGCTAAAACTAAAGGGCTTGGAGAGATTATTAGTGACAAGCATCTTACGTTAAGAACTTCTGTTGTAGGGCCTGAGTTAAAAAATGATGGAGAGGAGTTATTTCATTGGTTCATGGGTCAGTCGGGTGAGGTTCTTGGCTATACAAAATCTGTTTGGTCAGGAGTTACCACAATAGAGCTTGCGAAAGCTGTTAAGTGGTCTATTGATCATCATATAACTGGCTTGTATCATGTGACTAATAACTCATCAATCAGTAAGTATGATCTTCTTCAGTTGTTCCAAAAGTATACGAAAAAAGATATCAACATTAAGCCATTCAGTGGGAAAGATGCCAATAAAAGCTTTATTGATACCCGATTGTTAATGGATTATAAAATACCATCTTATGATCAAATGATTTCCGATATGGTTAGTTTGATTGCTAACAACAGGCCATTGTATTCTCAATATAAGGTTGGGATTTTTGACAAAGAATAAAAAGATATTAATTGTTACAGAATGTTTCTATCCTGAAGAGTTCAAGATAAATGATGTCGCCTTGTCATGGAAAAATAAAGGATACGACGTTGATGTATTAACTTTGGCGCCAACTTATCCATTGGGAAGAGTGTTTTCGGGCTATAAAAATAGCTTCTTTCGAAAAGATGAATACCAAGGTATAAACATTTTTAGATTGCGAGCCGTTACTGGCTATAGAGATAGTGCAATTAAAAAAATATTGAAATATATAAACTTTATGGTTCTTGGTAGTATTACTGCAATCTTTATTGGTAGAAGGTATGACTATGTTTTCGGGTTTAATTTGGGCTCATTAACAGATATGTTGCCAGCAGTTGTAATTCGTAAACTCTATAAAAAGCCAGTGATGTTTTGGGTGCAAGATGTTTGGCCTGATGGTGTCTATGCATACGGTTTCAAAAAGACCAGAGTGCTGTCTGCGCTCCTAAATTCTTTTGTAAAATTTATACATCATAATATTACTGCTATTGCCATTTCAAGCAAAGGTTTTGAGAGAAAATTAGAGCCATATATCAAGAAAGGCCTGAAATTTGTCTATGCTCCAAATTGGGCAGATGATTTGAATATGGATATGAATCCTGTCGCCCTAAGTGCAACTCAAAAAGCTCACTTTACTTTTGCAGGAAACATCGGCAAGGTGCAGAATCTTGAAAACATTATCAATGCTTTTTGTTTATTATCAGATGAATATCAAAATAAAACCCAATTGAATATTATTGGTGATGGCTCTAATCTGGCTAATTTAAAAAAACTTTCTAATAATAATTCAAACATTATCTTTCATGGTAAACAGATGCGTGAAGATATGGCTAAATTTTATAAAGCTAGTGATTTTCTAATTGTATCTTTAATTGATGAGCCAATTTTTTCAGTGACTGTTCCTGCTAAAACCCAAACCTATATTGCAGCCAGAAGGCCTATACTGGCTATTATTAATGGAGATGTGGCAAATATTGTGAATGATAATAATTTAGGCATTAGTGTAGATCCATCTAATGTAGATCTTATTAAAGAGTCTTTTGAAAAGTGTATAGATATGCCTGAAAATGAAAAATCTGAATTTACTATTAACAATACAAAGCTACTGGAAACGACCTTTAATAAAGATACTATTATTAATAGGATGACTAATCAGCTAATTGGTTGTAATGATTAAATGACAAAGTATTTAGTAACAGGATCAACAGGCTTTATAGGAAATCGACTGCTTGGTTTATTGAAAACCATAAATTGTGATGTTAGATTACTTGCTAGATCTAAGGTTGATAATTATGAAACAGTTGTGTGTAATCTGGGGAAAGATAGAATACCTAAGCATACTCTCGAATCTATAGATACTGTTTTTCATCTTGCGGGCTTTGCACATGATATGCAAGACCCCAGTGAAGTAAAACATTTGTATCATGCGGTGAACGTAGAGGCTACAGTTGAACTGGCTAGATTGGCGGTAATAAGCGGTGTAAAGAGATTTGTATTTGTTAGTAGTGTTAAGGCTGGCGGGTCGCCACTTTCTGAACGTTGTGCAAGTGAGGGTGACCAGGGTGATCCAGAAGGAGTTTATGGCAAGAGTAAGCGAGAGGCGGAATTAAAGTTATTAAAAATCGGTAAAGAATCCGGCATGCATATATCTATCATTCGTCCCTCATTGGTTTATGGCCCCAATGTAAAAGGAAATTTAAAATTAATGTTAGCGGGAATTAAGAAAGGTTGGTTTCCACCTTTGCCTGAGACGGGGAATCGGCGCTCTATGATTCATGTAGATGACTTGGTACGAGCAATTTTTCTAGTTGCTGAAGATAATCGTGCTAATGGAGAAATATTTATTGCGACAGATGGTAAGCCATATTCATCTCGTGAGATTTATAGTGCTATGTGTAATATTGTAGGAAGGTCAGTTCCAAAATGGAGCATACCTAAATTTTTATTTAATATGATTGCTATAATAAGCCTAAAAATTAGATATAAAGTTGACAAACTGCTTGGTGATGAGTGTTACTCTTCAAAAGGGCTGGAAGCATTGGGGTTTAAGGCCCAAAGAACATTAAAGGAAATGAATGAAACGGATTTTTGATTTATTACTAGGTATTGCGGTTTTCATGCTGTTGGCAACTTTTATACTGTTAGTTGCTATTGCCGTTCGTTTATCATCAAAAGGCCCTGTGCTATATTGGTCTGATCGAATTGGAAAAGATAATAAAACCTTTAAAATGCCCAAGTTTCGATCAATGTTATTAGGTACGCCTACTGTGGCAACCCACCTGCTAGACAATCCAGATGTTTATTTATCCCCCATTGGCGGTTTTTTACGCTCATTTAGCTTAGATGAATTACCACAACTATTTTCAGTGTTAAAGGGTGATATGAGCTTTGTAGGGCCACGACCTGCACTTTTCAATCAAGATGATTTAATTGCTTTGCGTAAAGAAAAAGGTATTGATAAGTTATTGCCTGGAATAACAGGCTGGGCACAGGTCAATGGACGAGATATTTTAACCGTTACTGATAAAGTTGATTTAGATGAGGTGTACATGCAGCGCCAATCCTTTTGGTTTGATATGAAAATACTATGGATGACTTTTTTAAAAGTTATTAAACGCGATGGAGTGTCGCATTGATTAATCAGTTACTAACACTATCAAGGATTAATAAACAATTAGTCATGTTTTTGGTTGA
>Ga0233441_1003425_pt1 | contig 10643 bp, 9 predicted proteins | sample SI_123_September_4_FD_182781 | JGI IMG/M metagenome (GOLD analysis project Ga0233441, IMG submission 182781) | Seawater microbial communities from Saanich Inlet, British Columbia, Canada - SI_123_September2016_135_MG | ecosystem: Environmental > Aquatic > Marine > Inlet | place: Canada: British... | reverse complement strand
AGTTTAGTTTTTTCTTCTTCTTTTTCTTCGTCTTCACTTTCAGTGTCTTCTTTTTCTTCGTCTTCACTTTCAGTGTCTTCTTTTTCTTCGTTTTTAGGACTGCTTTTAAGGTCTTCTTTTTCTTCTTCGCTTTTAGCATCTTCTTCAGCGTTTTCAGCGCTTTCGGCTTCTTTGGTGTCTTTTTTTGATTTTTCTGGAAAATCATCAGTTATTTTTTTTATGGTTGGAAGATCAAAATATCGCTTGTCTGGATAAAGATCACGATATTCTTGAATTTTTTCTTCATCAATATTACCGTCTATTTCAACCTCTTTCATTTCATATTTATCAATAAAATCTCCAAGAGTTCCTTCGTAAAAAAGGTGTCCTTCATAGTTTTTAACCAAATATTCAATAAGTTCGCAAAATCCAGCAAGAAAATAAAATTCTTTTGAATGTGAGCGCCTATCATCAGAAGGAAAAATATTTTTTGTTCTAATTATTTTATCGATTTCATAAGGGTTATTTTTACCAACATCGATGACAATATAAGGAATACTATAATTCGCGGAATGAGATGTCGCATGTTGTTTGGATCTTGCACAAATATTAATTGATGAACCAATTTTATAGGACGTTTTTCCATCCTCAAAGGTCTTAAAGGAATAAATAGAAGATTTACCCCGTTTCATGATGCTATTTTTGATTGAAAACATAGAAAATTATTATTCTTTCATTTTTTTACATAAATTTACATAAAAAAATGATTAGATTTTAAAGTTTTTGTTTTATTCACAAAACCTTATATTAAACTCTTCAAGAGAAAAAGAAGAAACTGAAAACATAGAATTATTCAAATTTTTCTTAAAAATTTCGGAGAAGAAACATATTTTTATATGGAATTAATTTCCTAATACCGCAAAAACCATCAATTTCATAGAAAAATTTATTCCTGGTATCAGAAGACAATCAATTCAGCGCTTAAAACATATGCCTAAATCGTAAAATATTTAGACATAAAATAGGTAAAATATTTTTCTACAATTTTGGTTGTAGGTAGAGAAAGTTAAATAAAAAATTGATTTAATTTTTTTATTATATTTTTCTTTAAAAATTGCGTGTAATCTTGTTTGAAATTCTTATGATAAAAAATATGAAGCTTTACACTGTTTTGTTCGTTCTTTTTATGTTGCTTATTCTTTCTATGAGTATAATAATTGCGGATCCCCCTCCCTCACAAAAATATGATGGTTGTTTGACAGTAACAGGAATTCATAGCTCAAATCTGAAAAAATAAAGAGTAAGAATTTTATTTGATTTTTAATTTATTTTTTTGATTTATTCTTTTGATTTATTCTTTTGGTGGAGGCGTTGGTTGTGGATTGTAATATTCACCCAATTCAATAGCCTTAACCGTTGTAGTAATGAGAAGGAGCAACACAAAAACAAGAGACAAAACAGCAGTATTCATTGTATTTTCTTGTTTTTCTTTAGAAATGTTCTTTTTTCGTTTTTCAAAGTTCTGCAAAAATATTCAAGTTTCACGAGGTTTTACTTATTTAAATGAAAAAATAAATAGTATTTCAATTTTTTATGTTAAAAAATGATTAAATTTTCACAAATCGTTAAAATATTTTCAAAAAATCATAAAAATGTCTGAATTATACGAAGCATTCTCACAACTTGATATTGTTCTTGTTCCAACATTTATCGTAAAACTTAAGAAAAGTGTTATACTAGAATGGCGGAAGAGAGACATGAATATCCTAGAAAATATTTTAAGTGATATGAGATCGCAATATGGTGCTGATTGTACACCTTTAGATCAAATTTCATCAATTAATAACAAAAACTTATTTTTTTGAATAAAAATAGAAATATTGAATAAAAATAGAAATGTGTATAATTATACATGTAAATGGAATTCCAGGAAGTGGAAAAACATTTATTTGTTCAAAAATTCATAATATTAAGTGTATTGATACAGATGATGTGTATAATTGGAGTAAAAATATTATTATACAATCACAAAAAACTAAGCATAAAATACCGCTGACCGAAAAACCTTTACGCAAAATAATTAGCAAAAAAATTTTAGAAATAATCGAAGAAAATAAAAAACTGAAAATATTGGTATTTGTTGGTATGACTGCTGAAATTCCTACCGCTGATTATGTTTTTTACATTAAAATTAAGAATTTAGGAGAAATTTACAGAAGATTTGTGATACGAGAATTAGATAAAATTATTGATAAAGCGAAAATCGTTAAAAAAATAATCGAAATAGAAGATCCACAAGCAATGAAATACGTGATCGACATGAATTTGAAATTGGGAGCATCTTTTCCACTTTCTTTCAAAAATTACAAAGAATATTACATGAAATCTAAAGCTGACGCAACCAAAAACAAATTCATAATAAAATCTCAAGATGAAATAATAGCTTCAATCCTTAAAATATCAGGAAAAACGTAATATTTTTAAAATAAATGATTTGTGATTAATTCTGCGGATATTGCGTGCATAACAAAATCCCAATCAAATTGAATACTTAAATTTGCGGAAATACCATCAAATCCGCCATTATGTTCAATTATAAGCCCATCTCCTTTTACACAAAAATACAGTTTTTTTAATGTATTTTTACTTTTTTTGCTTAAATTTTTTATATTTTCAGAAAATGTAATAAAATCAGCTATACAAGATGTCATTCCATAAGCGGTCGAAGAAAAATGTGATATTTCTAATATTTTTTGTTTTTTTTAATTTTTTTGAATGAAGATAAAAAGATTTTACATTTAATTTCTCTCCGAATGTGGTATGTTTTAATTTTAGTGGTTTAAATACAAATTTATCGAACGCTTCTATATATGTTGCATCTGTTACCATCTCAATGATATAACCAAGAAGAATATATCCTAAATTTGAATAAGAATATGTTGGTTTGGAAGTTGTAGATTTCATGAATAGTTTTTTCTGTAAAATTTTATGTATAAACGAACTGATTGAAGTAAATTTTTCGTATGTTTCAAGAAAAACATCTTTTTGTAAATTAGATCTATGGTTCATCAGGTTTAATATGGTAATTTTAGAAAAGTCATTTTTTTTTGGTCGATTTTATGTATTTATCAACTTTATCACTGGTTTTTAATAAACCTTTTTCTGCCAATATCAAAATTAAATATGATGCAAATATTTTGGTAATTGAAGCTATTTTAAATTGACTAAATTCATCGAGTTTATCATCATCTAAATAATTTGCCACATATATTTTTTTTTAAAAGGTATTTTACGTGTTTTGGTTTATCCTGATGAATTTCCATATTTTGAATTGTTTTTCTATAATATAATTAAAAAAAATAAATTTTTATAATAAAAACAAGTAGTTTTTACTTCCATAAAATAATTTAAAGACATTGGCCTGTTTGGAACATTATCCTAATAGAATTACAATTCCATTCCTCATCAAATTTAATGGAAAAATTAGAATCACAATTAAATAAAAGACCATTGTGAGATATCCCTCCTCTTTTGTAGAAATAAAAAGTCTTGAGTTCTTTCAATGATTTTTTGGAGAATAATGAGGGCAATTTATTCATTTTAATTAAATCATTGATCGAAGATTTAAAACCTCCTGTTGAAATCGATAAACTTCTGCGCATATAATCAATTTCTTGTAATTTAATCAGATGCCTGTTATACATTGTTATATTAGGTTCTTTCATAGAAGTATGTGTCATATCAAGAGGATCCAGAATTAATTCTTTAACCGCTAAATCACAACGTTTTCCTGTAATTTTCTCGATAATTGTTCCAAGAATTCTATAACCAATACTAGAATATAAATAAGTGCCTTTTTGACCTTCTACCATAAGATTAGTTTTTTCCAGTAATCCTTCTTCTGCAGAAGTGTATATTTTTCGTTCACCATGAACAGGATAACTATAGTCCAATCCTTTGATTATTATTTTTTCTTCTTCCCATGCACGTTTTAACCCAGAAACATGGTTTATAAGTTCAATAATCTTTGTATTTTTTACTTCTATTATGTCCTTGATGTATTTGCCACATTTGTCTTGCAATGATAATTCACCGTTTTCTTGTAATTTTAATAGAGTTAATGCTGTAAAAACCTTGGAGATTGAACCTATTATAAATTCAGAATCAGCATCAAGTTTCTCATTATCAATGGTATTTAACACGAAAACTGATGATTTATCATATTCGGTGGTATATTCAACAGATTTAAGTTTTCTTTGTTTTAGTTTTAGAACTTTAATATCTTCCATTTTTGTTGTTATTTTTTCTCATCTTTTAATATTCAAAGTAAAAAATATTGTTATTTCAATTTTAACGATATTTTTTAGATATTATCAACAGAATAATAAAGACAAAAATTAGTGGAATAATCTAGAGAACTAACACTTCGAAAGATATAATGAAAATTCAAAAAATTGATTGACTTTTAAAGTTCGTGATATTTTCACAAAACCTCATAAGAAGAACATTTAAGAAGTTATTCAAACAAGAAGACAAACAATCAAAAAACAAGAAAATGACAGATTACAGAGAAGTATGCAAAATTTTCAATGATTATATTCCAGGTATCAAAAAAGATGCAATCAAAAACCAAAAACAACACATGAAAGCACATGAAGAAGAGGAAGCAAAAGAAGATTGATGATGAAACAGATGATGAAAAAACAGAATAAAAAATAAATAAATAAAAAATTATTTTTTTAATTCAAAAAAATAATGTTAAATTTAGAAGAAAAGAACAAAGAAATAAAGAAGAAAATTACAAAAGTTTTTCGCTGACAAATTCACCCTTTTCATAAACCCTTTCGATTGATGGTAGTGATGTTAGTTTATTATAAACATATGACTTACCGTGGGGCAATCCTTGAGAATATTCCATACAAATATAAATACGGCCATTAGGAAAATATTCACGTAAATAACCATCAATTTTGCCTCCTACCATGTCAAAAGAAATTGTTAATACACCCTCAGGATTATATCTTCGAAGATAACCAGTATAATTACGAATAAGCAGATTATTATCGCCTGATAATACGGCGTCTTCTTCGCAAATATAATACTTGATTTTGCCCCGATTTGTCATATAATCGAAAGTTTCATCGATAACCATTTCACCTAATTTGAAAACGATTGGATGTTCCATTTTTTCTCCTTCAACTTTTTTTGATGGAGAAATAAGAATATATGGGATTGGTTTTGATATTTCCAATAAATTAACGAAGTTTTTAACAAATAACATATTAGCGCAATGAATTCCATGAAATTTGTGTTCTGATTTTGGTTCTGGTATTTCTAACCTATCCTCATTAGTTATGGTATCTTTCGTTTTTTGAAGAATAACCAAAAATTCTCCTATACGACAATAAACATACATATTTTTATGTTTTTTTGTGTATTTTTTATGTTTTTTTTGTGTATTTATTTATGTTTTTTGTGTATTTATTTATGTTTTTTGTGTATTTATTTATGTTTTTTGTATTTATTTATGTTTTTTGTGTATTTATCTGTGTTTTTTGTTTATTTATCTGTGTTTTTTTGTTTATTTATATGAAGAATTTTTCAATTTATAGTTCATTTTAAAAGTAAAAAAATAGCTTGTTTTTTTTTGGATGTTACAATTTTGACTTTTAATTTTGTTTTCTGAATTTATTTTTTTATTTTTATTTTTATTTTTTTTATTTTTTCAAATTAAATTTCAAATTCAAAAATCTTAAACTTCAAATATAAAGAGGATTATGCGATACCTTCATACTACAATAATATTCAGGGGTTCTATAATAGTTTTTATTTTCCAATAATTTTATGTTTTCAGCTTGTTCTAACAGAAAAGACATGTTTCGCCAGAAAATCGGAGGATGACCATAAGTTTTTGTCATACAATGTGCCAGCTCATGAACAAAGACAAAAAGAAGAATATTCTGTTCATGGATTTCACTGTCAGGCGTATTTTTCATACAAAATCCCATTTCTTCTCCCTTATTGATAACATATGAAGTATCGCCCAAAATATTACCTGGTATAACTTCTTTGATGTCTTCGGGCTTAAAATTGGAAACCATTCTCTTAATCTTAGCAAAAAGAGGAACAGTTTCATTTTCCAAATATATAATTTTGCTCTTATTTTTAGGGTCAAATTCGACAAGAAGATGCTTAAATAAAGTTTCTTTAGCACCCAATAGCAAATCCATTGTTTTTATGACAACTTCTTTATTTTCTGTTGATTTCACGAAAAATTTAATACCTCTCACTTCAACATATTCTCCACTTTTATTTCTCATAATATCCATAACGATAAAAAGAATTAAGGTAAGCCCTGCTCCTAAAAGAGCCCATTTTATTACCTCTATCCACTTCATATTAAAATTGAAGAATTATAGTAATTATTACTGAAATATTAATAAAAAGCTTTATATTTTTGAAAGAAAAAAGAAAGAAAAAAGAAAGAAAAAAAAGGAAAGAAAAAGGAAATGGTTCTATCTAAGAAAATAACGAGAATAACAAGAAAAAGATTATTGGCTAATAGATTAAATCAAACGGGTGAAAAGAAGATAAAAAATGGTCATTTGACGTTTCAAATAACGGGAATTGAAGAGTATAATCTTTCTCCTTCAGAAAAATACCCGCTTGTTGAAGATGTTGATTATTGTGATGAAGCTTGCGCTCAACATCTTGATTATGATCTTGATTTCGTAACCAAACGAAAAAAATGGTCTAAAAGGTATAATGCTTTCATCTTTGGTGTAGATTTAAATGGTGAAAGTATTTGCATGAATGTTTGTAATTATTTTCCGTATATTTACCTACTCAAAGATAAAAGTTTAAAGGGGAAATGTATTGGTGATGTTATGAAAGATTTACCGTTCAAACATAAACAAGGAATTTGTAGGAAAGAATGTTCAGAAAGTGAAAAGTATTACGTGATTAATGGCTATTATCCTGATAAATTCGATTTCTTTAAGCTATCTGCTTATACCTCATATACCCGCAAATCTCTTGGAAGTGATTTAATGCAAGGTTCAATTGGTTATGGACGCGGAAAAAAGCGGGAACCTTTAACGATATTGGGCAAAAAAGAAAAAAAATGGATTGTTGGTGATCCCTTTGATAGTTTGCCGTCTAAATACTGCTTATTTCATGATTATGATTTTTCTACAGGAGATTGGATTGAGGTTGAAGAAGAAGAAATCGTTTATCCTGAACCTGATTATGAATTTGCTAATACCTCACATCAGTTTATTTGCGGGGGAAAAAATACAAAAAGAATTGAAAGCAAAAACTTTGCTAATTTCCTTCTTATGGCCTACGATATTGAAACCATGAGTAATGATGGTTCTTTTTCTGATCCAAATAGAGGCGATGAAATCATTCAGATTTCTATTGTTTTCAGATTTTTCAAAGACCAACATTCCATTTTAAAAATAATTTTAACACAAAAAGAAAGTGATGTTATTGAAGATGACATTCATGATGATGGATTTATTACAACAGTAAAAACGTTCGACGAGATGACGGAAGCCGAAATTATTGAAGCTTTCTTCCTTCTCACGAAAAACTGCGACCCTGATTTCAGATATGGTTATAATAACTTTTTCTTTGACGATGTGTATATTTTTCGACGTTCTCAAATTCTTGGATTATCTGATTATGGAGATGAAACCGTTCATTCACACATGGCAAAAATGAGGAAGAAGGCACAATCAAAAGAAAAAGAAAAGGAAAAGGAAGAAGAAAAGGAAGGAGAAAAAGAAGAAGAAAAAGAAAAAGAAGGAGAAAATATGAATTGGGTAAATCTTGGGAAGGTAAGAACAGAATTTGGATTTTCACGATTGAAATTTGTTGATGGAACCCCCTTTAAATCTTTTACAATGAAATCATCGGGCAGAGGCGATAATATTATGTTCACCTTTGGTGATATTGGGAGAGTGGCATGGGATGTAATGAAATTGCTACAACGCGACGAAAGTCAGCGCGCTAGTTTCAAATTAAACGATGTAGCAAAAGACAATGATTTGGGTAGCAAAGTTGATTTACCGTATCAAGAAATGTTCAAAAGATTTAGAAGAGGAAGAAAAGACGACATTAAACTTATTGGAGTTTATTGCATTCAAGATAGTGAATTACTCCATAAAATTGTCATAAAAAAATGTTTAATCATTAATGATATTTCATTGGCGGGATTTTGTTATGTTTCTACTTCTGACCTTTTATTCAGAGGACAATCCATTAAATCAACATCAAGATTGCGCGCACGCGCTAAATATGGATTTAACATGTTAATTTTGGAATCAAAACCAGAAAGAACAAGACACAATGATCACGAAAAAGGAAAATACGGCGGTGGATTTGTTTTTACCCCGCATGTTGGACAACGAGATGTTGCTACACTTGATTTTGCTTCTCTTTATCCATCGACTTGCCGTGATTTGAACATTTGTGTCTCAACATTCATGTTTAACGCACTCGAGAATAATACAGTTCAACTCTATGAGGTTGCTAAGCGTTGGCTAAAAATGTTAGAAAAAGATAAGATTACCATCAAAGAATTTGGGACTGATAAATTCGACAATGTTCTGTATGACGAAGATACCCTTACCATTCGTGGTAAGTTAGTGGAAAGAATAGCAAATGAGAAACCTGAAAAATTGGAGAAAGATGAAGAAGAAATTTACAATAGAATGAAAGCAGTTTATCATTTTTGTTCCAAACAAAATCCAGAGAAAAAAGATTTCTTTGAAAAAGTCTTGAAATCACTCATTATTAATAAAAATAAATTGAAGAAACTTTATGACATGACACTTACGTCTATTTCACAGTATAATTCGTTTCCTGAATTGGAAATGGAAAAGGAATGGAAAGAAGAGAATTCTCGGCTACTTATTTTCGAGACCCGCATCGGTGTTTATCGTCAAGCCCGTTTCACAACAACAAGGCGCGGTTTCTTGCCGTTTGCTTTTGATGAAATGTTGGACGCCCGTAAGGCGGTAAAAGGACAAATGAAACAAGCTTTTATTAAGGCAAAAGAAACAAACGATCCTGACGATTGGTTTTATATGTCTGTTCTTAATGGTAGACAACTTGCTATCAAAACGACACAAAATTCAGTTTATGGACAATTAGGCTCTGAATTTTCGCCTGTTAGATGTATTCCTGTTGCCGCATCAATTACACAAGCTGGACAACAGTTTATTAAATATACAAAATTCATTTCTGAAAAAGATCACAGAGGTGTTGTGAGATATGGAGATACCGATTCCGTTTTTGTTGAATATCCCCATATTGTTGAAATGGTAAATAAGAAATACAAAAATATAAGTAAAAGTCAGGTAAAAGAATTTCGGAAGCAAAATCCAAAATATCAAAGCAAATTTGATTATCCCGCATCCCAAATTAAGGGCAAAATAAAGCAAAGAAAAATGGCGGAAGAATATTTCAAATATGGTGATATTTGTGCCGAAGAAATTACTCACAAAATTCGGACAAATTTGCTTGGTATGGTTAAAGGAACGGAGGAATACAATACCGCGCGGACGGACATGGAAAACGAACAAGCAAAAATTCCTTGTTTATTGATCAAAAAGAAAGGCTATGTTGCTATTGGTTTTGAACCCAACGACCTGACAAAAGAAATTTATGTAAATAAGGGCATTTCTTTGAAGAAACGAGATTACTGCAAATTTTTGAAAATTGTTTATCAGGGTGTTTTTGACTTGATGATTGGAGGTGGATCAAAAAAGAGTATTTTCCGTAATATTGTCAGATTTATGGTTTATATGTTTGTTATGTCTCTTCAAAATCGTATTCCCCCCGAATATTTTGTTATTACAAAATCAATCAAGGATTTAAGCAGTTATAAACCCGCTTCTCTTAAATCAATGTCTCATATTGGAGTTGCTATGAAAATGGCGGAAAGGGATCCATCAAATGCCCCAAAAGCAAATGACAGAGTTCATTACGCTTTTATTCGTGTTCCACTCAGAATGCCAGGAAAAATAGAAGGAACGACAAAAAATAGTGATATTAAAGATGTAGGAAGAACAGATGACATTGGTTATATTATCAAAGAAAAATTGCCTATTCATCATCTGATTTATTTTGAGAAACAAATCAAAAATAACATTTGTGAATTATTGCCCGCTTTTCTAGGTAAAGTAAAAGACGCGATCGCCAAACATTGGTTTAGACCTCTAATTTCCAAGATTATTGAGGTTTTCTTCGAAGATGATCCCGCATCACTAGATGACAAAGAAATTTCAATTGATTATGAAGATGAAAACTATGTAGAATGTAGGGCTTATGAAAAAATGACAATTTTCCGTGTTGTGGAAGAAATCAAAAAGAAAATCAAGGAAGAAGGATTAGAAGATAGTTATGCCGAATTCGACGACTTTTATAATGGAGCTATTGGATCGGAATGGGTCGAAAAAGGTTTTGAATTAGATGAAATAAAAAAGATAAAAACCGCAGAAACAAAGCAAAGAAATCTGAAGGAAAAGAAGGAGAAAGCATTATTAGAACTTCATCAAAAACAAGAACTTCACAGTGAATTTGCTCATCTGAGAAAAAGTAAAGAACCTATTATATTCGAGGAAATATGTTAAAAATTTAATAGAAAAAGAAGAAAA
>Ga0233441_1003423_pt1 | contig 10645 bp, 6 predicted proteins | sample SI_123_September_4_FD_182781 | JGI IMG/M metagenome (GOLD analysis project Ga0233441, IMG submission 182781) | Seawater microbial communities from Saanich Inlet, British Columbia, Canada - SI_123_September2016_135_MG | ecosystem: Environmental > Aquatic > Marine > Inlet | place: Canada: British... | reverse complement strand
GTTGATACTGTTTTACCCTCGATACCTCAAGCTAACAGAAGCAATGTCTACCGTACACTGCGGGCCTTTGAAATCAACAGGGTGCCAGAAGAAAAGAAAGAGCAAGCCAAAAAATTTAAAGAATATGAACCTGGATATTTACATATTGATGTGACTTATTTACCGAAAATAAATGGCATTAAATATTACCTCTTTGTTGCGATTGATCGAGCGACTCGACTCATGTATTTCAAGGTTTATGAAAATAAAACAGGAAGTAATGCGGTTGATTTTTTAAAGACATGTAAAACTTACTTTCCCTTTTATATCAGTCATGTACTAACAGATAATGGCGCTGAATTTACAGATAAATTTACCAGTGGAAAAAATAAAGCAAGCGGGAATCACTGTTTTGATTCGGCCTGTATTGATGACCAAATTGATCATCGGTTAACAGCACCTCGCACACCTAAAACCAATGGTATGGTTGAGCGAGTTAACGGGACAATTAAGAATGCAACAATTAAAACCGTTACATACAAAAATGAAGCTGAGTTAAAGGCCGATTTAAGCCAGTTCTTAGTCTATTACAATCTTAACCGAAGGCACGGTGGCTTAACAAAAGAATTAAAGGTTAGAACGCCCTTTGAGGCACTTCAATATTGGTATAGAATAACCCCTGAAATTTTCAGAAATCCACCGGATATGTTTCGGACTGACCTTCTTAAAAATCACGGTACAACGTAGTGAAACCTGACAATTAAACACTATAAAGTGACGTACTATTAAATATAATAAGCGAAAATACTTGTCACCAGTTGGATGAATATACCCCGCTTCACTGTTTTGTGAATAAATCTGAGTACAAAATACTGAGTTACAGCTCTTACCAAGAGCTACGGCCATTGCCTGCGAGCTGTGACTTGCCTTTCACACTCAGGTTTTCCACAAAATCCATGCTCAACTGCGGATTCTAGGATAATCACCAACTATCTAAAGGAGAAGCAGGTACAAGACCAAAGTAAATTAAGTGCCTTTATATTCTTGGGATTAGCGACCGTTGGTTACCAACTAGGGAATGCCGCTATTCAATACAAAAAGTATGAGCGTACTGTCACGGCAAAAGGCTTGTCAGAGCATGAATAGCCTGCTGACATTGTGATCTGGCCGATTCAGTTTGCCGAGTCTAGTAATGATCTTACTCAGCTTTATAATTCTATTGAAGCCAGCAACGTCAAGATTAAGAATTTCCTGGAAAAAAACAAAATCAGCAGCGATGAAGTATCACTTTCGACGCCGGATATTACCGGTAAATCCGCACAGCAATACGGAAATGCTAAGGAGGAAGTTCGCTATACAGTACAGCAAACTGTTACCGTTTGCTCAAAAAATATCCAGTTAGTCCAACGTGTTATGAAATTCTTGCCCGAGCTTGCATACTATGTCAGAAAATGGCACTACAATAAAAGAGACCTTAATGGCTATCAGTCAAACAGCTAAAAAACTGAAGGTGAGAACTTAACTCTGCACTACTTCAGGTTTTCGGCTGAAAACGCCATTACTTGTCCCTCTAAAACAATATACAGCCTATTCTCACCAATAGCCTTCAAGCATCCAAAATAAATATTAACTAAGACTCTAATCCAACTTTCATTCGATGCTTAGCCTTCATAAATGAGGCATGAGGAACATATAACAAGTCAGCTATTTTACGCACCAGATACTCTTCATGCATATCCAGATCACCATCAACAAAAGCGACTTTCCACAGCGATTCAATTAATTCAACTTTCTGTTCAAGACTGTAAGATTTATTGATAAGAGAAGTAAATTGGTAATAATCAACCGCCTGATTTCTTTGCTCTTCAGCCAGATCAAATAGTGTAGTTGCCTGCTCCAACGATAATGAAAAACTCTGCTGCACTAATGCCAAAACAGTCTCCTGCTCTATTACCTCAATTTTATCATCCATAGTCACCATTTCTAATAACAAGGCAGCACGGGCAATTTGCAGTTTTTCTTCTAAAGGTTCTTCCGGTGCCGGAAGTTTCATATGTTCATCAAAGAACAGTTTAATTTGGTCTAGCATGCTTAATTCGTCAAATTCAATATAAATAAATATCTATAGTAAACCATAATGTATACTTTGTGGTTTATTTCATGAGTCAATTGTCAATGGCCGAAAATAATTGTGCCATTTTCGGCCATTAATATTGAGCCACTTTTCCCGAGAAATAGTATAGTGCCCCCAATAAATTCAAGACTTTCAGGGCGCGTCTACTCGATGTTTAGATAAAAGGTAGACACACGATTGAGGCTCATTTACCTCATACTCAGTCGACCAACCCTTCATAGATAAATGGCCTGCTTGCTACGGTTTTTTATGCCTGGAAGCAAGTCAACCATTGTTAGGGACATGGGCTGAGATTTTAGAGGGTTTATTAGCCCTTATTAAACAACCGCTTAAAAATTAGAGTGGCGGATGTTTTATGACATATAACTTTAAATCTTTAAAAATCACGTCTCCATAGAGATTCGATGGGGCAGCCTCGATTGGTGCTTTTATTAAGTTGACTAAAGGGTAACATCACCACTATCATTTGGTTATGTGCTACCCTGATTCTTTAGCGAGGTGTCCAGGCACTACTCCATGCCGACCCAGTCGCAGGTGCATAATAAAAACTACTTTGGCTATTGCACCAACCAGGAATATCGCAACGATAAAGATTATTATCACTACCTTTGACAATCGTACCTTGCTGGTATTGGCCACGACCATTTGGATATGTGAATTCTGTTTCTACTGCAGGGGCGGGGCCTTCACTAATAATCACCCAGGCACTACCCCAAGATAATCCAAGCCCTGGAGCATAGTAAGTCCTACTTCCATTACACCAATTTGCAACGAGACATTTATAGGTATTTCCATCTTGACCACGTATTAAGTCACCTGCTATATAACTCCCAATGTTATCAGGGTAAACAAAATCAGTAGGATTAGCAGGATCAACAGGATCAACAGGATCAACAGGATCAACAGGATCAACAGGATCAACAGGATCAATAGGATCAACAGGATCAATAGGATCAATAGGATCAAGAGGATCAAATACGTTAACCGTAATGTTCTCTTGCACAATATGTTGATGATCTGCTGTTTCACCGATAATGATCAACTGATAAGAGCCCGCTTGAGGATCTTGTATGTCTAACTGGAGTTGAGTGCTGCTCGATAGAGAAGCTTCTTTAAAGCCGATTCTAGCCCCTTGGAAAAATAGTTCTGCCGTGAGACTCATTACAGGATCAGCCATAGTGTCAAACACCAGCTGCATAGGCTCACCCGCGCTAAAGGTAGTTTGATGCAAGTTAATGTCCAGTGAAGCACTTACTTCAGCTAAATCGATATCGATATCGATTTCTATTCGAGTAATAGCTGAAGAAATATCTGTAAAAACATCATTTTTTCCAAATACTGGAACAATATTGCCTTCAGTATCTTTTATTCCTGCCTCTAGTTCAGTATTTTGAGTATTTATGGATTCTGCAAACAGTTTAGGCCATGTGTTCATTTTCCCTTGCTCATCATTTGCAATGTTCATTTCAATAGCTTGATCTATAAGTTCACCTTGCGCAGTAAATAATCTAAGGCGAACAATATCTCCTGTATGTAAATCAGAACTGGGGTTGATATCGCCTATATCTTTTAACTCAGATATGGGGGACGGCGTGTCATTATCAGGCATTTGTACATCAATAACGTTATAAAAGCTAGCAGCAGTATCACCAACATCCCAAACGCCGAGGATAATTTGGTAACCGCTTCGTACTGGTACATTACAAGTATGAGACACTTGAAAAGGCGGTTGTTGATGGTTACCGGAAACGGAACAAAAAGGAGCCAATTCAAAAGTATCTCTTGTGAGTGGCTGAGTTTGATCCCAATCTTGTTTGGTGATGAAATAACGCCAGTCATTGGTGACGTGATTTGCTGTGAATTGCCAATCAAAAGTGTTGGTTCCTGGCAACATATCAACTCTATGCCAACGGGTCGGTGTTTGTTCATTAAGCGCGCCCCACCTTAAGTTGCCAGCTGCAGCGAGTGTGCCATCAGCAGGACCGGTTGAAGGGAATCGGTCAGAGCCCTCGACACTTTGTGGCTCCCAGGTCACGGGTCCACAGTTATGATTGATACCTTGAGCACATAACTTTGCACGGGACTTCAATATGTATCCATGAGCAAAGACAGATGTGCTTAGAGATAAAGTTATTATAAATAATAGATATTTCATAGAATTAATCCTCTTTTGTTGAAATGTATTACCATTGAGTCCACCGTGATACTGGAAAAAATTAAATGCAGCATACGTTGCATTTGAAAAATAATGATTGAAAAAATTATAAAGCTGTTTTTTTGCATATGGTTTCATTCCTATTAAAATTTTATAACATCCTTCTAGTATCTTGATTATCAAATCATTGGTATTACACGAATAATTTTTCCTCGGTATGGAGGTTTGTTTTTGTAGTTAAAGTCTCTCTACAGAAATAGACCTAGCTTGAAGCACAAATAGCCTATTCAGGTGAAAGCGATAAAATGTAAAAAATATAGACTGTATTTATCTAGTACTTATGTAAAGCAATTTTTATTCCATTTCTTAATAAGGTTTTAAATACAGGTATTTAGATTTCTTATGGAGGGAAATTTAGCAAATTAATGCCTGATAGTTTATGCCAGTGTCTTAATCAGCAGACAACTGGCTAAAATGACCCAAAATACAACAGTGATTATCGGTTGGATATTTGCAATTTTTATTAATTGATAGCTATAAGTGATTGAAGTAACTATCTAAAGACATAAACTAGATGGGTATATTTTTGCTGATTATTGTGTCGTTTGAGGGCGACAGAAAACAACATTATGAGAAGATCTGCGAATTCCATGGGGGGGGGGGCTCGATTGTTGTTATCCTTATTTTTAAACGGAAATCCTGGTTTATATATGGATTATGATGCTGTATTCGCGAATCGCTTAAATCAGTTTGTGTCAATCAGCGTGCTAGATTTTTCTAGGTCATTTTCTTTTTCTTGCTTAAAGTTTTGATATACTCTTGTGTTACCAAATTACTTTGAATCTTTTATTCTAGAAAATGTGAGTAACTGATTTTTCTGGTTTTATGAAAAGGTCTCTTGTAATAGGTAGCAGAGTACTAAATCCCTGATCAAAATAAGAGGAGTATCAGATGCCAGCTCAAATACAAAAAACTGTCGCACACGGTGGTTGTCCACACGACTGTCCAGATACCTGTTCAATGATCTATGAAGTTGAGGATGGAAAACTGGTCGGTGTTAAGGGAAACCCTGATCATCCGATGACCCGGGGTGGGTTATGTGTCAAGCTAAATGATTATGAAAAACGTCATTACCACCCAGACCGTCTGTTATACCCGCTTCGTCGTACAGGCCCGAAAGGCAGCAAACAGTTCGAAAGAATTAGTTGGGATGAGGCACTGGATGAAATAAGCACAAAATGGAAAGCCATTATTGAAGAGAATGGGCCACACGCGATTATGCCAAATAGTTATCTTGGCAACCAAGGTTTGGTACATGGATTAAATGGCGGTGATGCCTTTTTTAACCGTATGGGGGCAACGGTTACTGAGCGAACATTTTGTGGCGAAGGTTCCTGTACTGCCTGGTTATTGACTGTCGGCCCGACTGCGGGGCTCGATCCTGAAAGTTTTATTCACTCCAAATACATTGTTATTTGGGCGTGTAATTCTATCAGTACAAACCTGCATCATTGGCATACCGTTAAAGAAGCCCAGGATAATGGGGCGAAGGTCATCGTTATTGATTCTTATGCCTCGAAAACAGCCAAAGCAGCAGATTGGCATATTGCTCCAAAGCCAGGTACCGATGGAGCATTAGCAATGGCTATGATTCATACGCTTATAGAAGAAAATTTAGTCGACCAGGATTATGTTGATAATTATACTGTCGGTTACGCTGATTTAGCAGATCGCGCTAAAGACAGAACGCCGGAGTGGGCTGAACAAATAACCGGTATTCCTGCGGATGATATTCGTAGGTTTGCCAGAGAATATGCCTCTACACCTCCAGCCGCAATTCGTATTGGTGTTGCGCTAGAAAGAAGCTATGGTGGTGGTCAGGCTATTCGAGCTGTAAGTTGTCTTCCTGCCTTAATTGGCGCCTGGCGTCATGTTGGCGGTGGAGCGCAACAATTTTCAGTGTGGGAGCATCCCTACAAATTCGATGTCATCAGCCGCCCAGATTTAATACCTGAAGGTACTCCAGTTGTAAACAACCTTCAGCTTGGTCGGGTTTTGACAGGAGAAACAAAGCTTGATACCCCCATTAAATCTATGATGTGCTGGAATACCAATCCAGTGACCCAGGCACCTGAAACAGACAAGATTATCGAAGGTCTGAAACGCGAAGATTTGTTTATGGTATCAGCAGAACATTTTATCTCTGATACTGCAGCCTATGCGGATATTGTTTTGCCAGCATCTATGGGCGCTGAGATGGAAGATATGGTGCTGTCGTGGGGACATCTTTATCTGACCTATAACGAAAAATGCGTCGAATCTCCAGGTGAAGCAATCTCGAATAATGAAATTTTCCGTCGATTGGCTAAACGTATGGGTTATGAAGAAGAAAACTTCCAATGGTCAGATAGTGAATGCCTTGAAAACTATGTTGATTGGGACTCACCCGCGTGCGATGGCATTGATTTGAATTACATGCGAGAGCATGGTTTTGCACGATTAAAAGTGGGGACTAAAGATGATCGTGCACCTCACAAAGAAGGAAACTTTCCAACAGCGTCCGGTAAATGTGAATTTAAACTAGATGGTGCTACTAACTTTGTCGCAGGCCCTTTCCGTCAGATGTATGAAGGTTTTCAAGCGGGCGAAACGTTGGATTGTCTGCCTGATTATGTTGCTTCCAGAGAAACACTGGAGACTAATCCAGAGCTGGCTGCAAAATACCCCTTGAATATTATTTCACCCAAGAGTCATGGCTTTTTAAATTCTTGCTATGCCAATATGGAGCATAAAATCAAAGGTCAAGGCGAGCAGTTTGTTTTAATTCATGCTGAAGATGCTAATGAACGTGGTATTCAAGAAGGCAATAGGGTACGTGTCTTTAATGACCGGGGTGCATTCGAAGGTTATGCCAAAATTACCGATGATGTGAGTGCTGGCATTATTGTCGCAACATTAGGTTACTGGAGACAATTAAATAAAGGCACTGTTAATTGCATTAGTTCTGCAGAGTTTGTTGATATGGGGCATGGGCCGACATTTTCAGATAACCTGGTGCAGATTGAATTGGCAAGCTGAGCCGATTGAAAAATTCACAGGCTTTATGCAAAAGAAAGTACAAAGCATAAAAAGTGACAATGGTTAAACAATGAGAAGGTAAAATCAGTTCTCTTTTTAAGTTTAATCTAGGTAAGTTTTGCACGCTGATTAACAGAATAAACGGGGCTGAGTAAAAATTCCCCGTTTACTGTTGGTTTACTGGTGCTAAAGCTTAGATCCACTCTGCAATGCGTGACCGATCATGAAAAAATATGCAATATTATTTTTATCAATTTGGCATAAATTAATTCATATGAGTTTTCACTTTTATCTAATATGGCATCAAAATATCTTCTATCGAACTTACTTTCCGGATTATCTATCTCTACACAAGGCACAATGAGTTGGCCTGAATCGAAATTAACCCTGGGGTCTCCCGATCGGTAGATTTCAAGAATTTGATTTTAAAGAAAAGTTTTTACATAAGCAACTTACGTTAAACCTTTTTTCATCTTTATTAACCTACGCTATCAATTAGCCTTCCGGTTCGGTACATGTTTATAAAACGGATAAATGAGGCTACTTAATTAGCTCATTCTCAACATATGCGACTAAAACGACAATACACTTTTACATGCAACAAGACAATCCAATTGACGCTAAAAGATTCGTAGTATCAGAATCCTAAGAGATGCAAGGTTTAGGGCGAGATAGATTGAGTTAATGTTTCCAGATTTTTCAGGATGAACAACCCAAGTAGGCAGAACCTGTTGGGAGTGTAATTGGTTTACGATTAACATTAAACATATCGGATTGAGTATAGCACCCCAAAACATCAGTTGAGCGTTAGCTATAATCGTATGTTGTCGAAAAATTATCTTTCACACTCAGGTTTTTCACAAAATCCATGCTCAACTGATGTTTTAGGTTTAAGGATATATAATTAATAAATTACTCTGTCTGTGCTTCTAAAACTTGATAACAGTCACTAGTGAAACGTGGACTGCAAATCGCCAGAAATATTAAATCCTGGTTGCCAGTATTGCTGATACGTTGGCGACAGAGAGCTGGAATTAGCACGGTATCACCAGGGTTCACTTTAGTCGCAGGAAATTCACCCACCTCAACTAGCCCCGTGCCGGAAATAATGACATAGCGTTCGACAGTGTCAGCAAGCCGGTGCCAGCGCGTGGTCACGCCCGCTTTAACCCGGGCTTGAGCAATCGAGACATCAGGGTCCTCGCTGGAATTGGATAGTTCAACAATATGACAGCCTTCATCGATATAAAATTCATTTTCAGGTCTATAGGGAAGAATGCTGGCTTGCATAGTGAATATACCTGTATGTGTAAATGCTGCACTAGAGATGTAAGAAAAACACATCCTTAGCCTGGCTAATGGCTGGAGGGTGGCGTATATAGCTGGTCCAGAGTTCGATCTATTTTAACGGTAAGATTTTCTACTGTTTTAATGGTTAGCTTTTTATTCGGACCTTTCGCTTCGGAAACATAATTGCCGATTAGTTTTGCATCGCTAACGCGGATTAAATGTCCCATTAAATAGGCAAATAAAAAGCTGGGCTTATGCAACCTGCCGACCAGTACATATTCCGCCCCAAATTGTTGAGCCAGACTAGCGGCAATATCATCATGATCAAATAAATAACCTACGCCGCCACTAGCATTATTCTGATCGATTAGAGGAATGTGAATAATTACATAATCGGCTTTTTTAAGTTCTGTTTCCAGTAGGGGCTTTATGGATGCTGTTCTTTCGATCTCAGCAGTAGTTCGTGGCAGCAGGGTTAAATCTTTAAGTTCAAAGTCTAGTATGGCAATTCTGGTTTCTGCTCCCGCGCTAAGACTGGTTAGACATAATAGGCAAGCGATGAATAGTTTAGATAACCAGGAGTAGATTAAAAGAGACATAAAATATCCTATGATGTAAACAGTTAGATAGAAAGGTAGAGCGGTGCTTTAGTCCGTCAATTGTGCAATGCCTATGGCCTAAAGCACCTTCCTGCATTGAGGAAGTTCTATCACTTGAGAAAGCTTGTGTAATAAAAGCTGCAAACGACTTAAGCCAGTAATTTTATGACTTTATCTTTGTCAGACAAGTATAATTACTTGCTAATAGAAAAGTATAATTTTAACTTAAAAAATAAGAGAAACACAATTAATATTCAACAGTTAAATGCCGATTTTGGTATTGCAAAGCATATCGAATTCGTACAAGGAAAAGGCGGACTGCCTTGTATACAAGTAAATAATACTAAAGCTTCAGCACTTATTTCTGTTTATGCCGGCCAGGTTTTATCATTTAAGCCGGTTAATCAAACGGAGGATTTTATGTTTATCAGCGATAATGCTTATTTCGCCGAAGGTAAAGCAAGCAAAGGTGGCGTGCCTATCTGCTGGCCGTGGTTTGGTGCAGCACCTGAAGAGCAAGATGTGACAGCACTTAAAAAACCAGATCATGGATTTGTGCGCACTGGACTTTGGGCTGTGCTTGCAACAGAAATGTTGGCTAATGGTGATAGTAAAATCGTACTTGAGCTTAAGGATACAGAAAAAAGCAGAAAAATCTGGCCGTATAGCTTTCATCTTATATTAGAAATTCTGATCTCTGATTCGCTTACGCTGCAGCTATTAACATGTAATACGGGCAAACAGCCTTTTGCGATCACAGAAGCTTTTCATGCTTATTTGAATGTAGGGGATGCCAGGAAAATCAAGGTTTCTGGCCTGGAAAATACTGACTATTTAGATAAAAATGCAGGCTTTTCTAGAGTGCACCAGCAAGGTGTCATTACGCTGACAAAAGAAACTGACCGTATTTATACCAATAATAAACATGAGATGCTACTGGATGACCCCACGTTTAAGCGGCAGATTAAAATCAGTTCTTCAGGCAATAAAAATGTCGTGGTATGGAATCCCTGGGTTAAAGGTGTTGCCGCAATTAAGGATTTGGATAATGATGATTACAAACAGTTTATATGTCTGGAAGTTGCAAATGCAGCGGAGCATAGCGTATTGGTTCTGCCCAATAGTGAATCCAGAATGACTGCAAATTATAGTCTTGCCTGAGTCGGCGCCCTCATGTCAGGAAGTGTAGTAATCGTCTTTTTTATACGCGACTTTTAGTATGCGGTTAGCGAGCAACAACGTTAGGCAAAAAGGGATGACTATGCAGGAAATATTAATTGATGCAGGCGACACGATACAGATAATAAGGCTCTATGTGATTAGTAGTGGGTAGTCGAATTTTAACTTACCACAAAGAAAGTAAATCATATTGATAAAATTATTAATATTACGATAGCCTCTTGCTCGTCG
>Ga0233441_1003417_pt1 | contig 10658 bp, 11 predicted proteins | sample SI_123_September_4_FD_182781 | JGI IMG/M metagenome (GOLD analysis project Ga0233441, IMG submission 182781) | Seawater microbial communities from Saanich Inlet, British Columbia, Canada - SI_123_September2016_135_MG | ecosystem: Environmental > Aquatic > Marine > Inlet | place: Canada: British... | reverse complement strand
CCACCTCTAGCGCTCCATACAGAGTTTATAATATCGGTAACAATAATCCAGTAGAGTTAATGGATTACATTGAAGCATTAGAAACCTCACTCGGTAAAACTGCAGAAAAAGAACTACTACCACTCCAGCCTGGAGATGTGCCAGATACCTATGCTGATGTAGATGATTTAGTCGAGCAGTTTGGCTACAAGCCTAGCATGAGTGTTAAGCAAGGGGTGGAGAATTTTGCGGTTTGGTACAAGGAATATAATAACCTTTAATTATGTATTTTATGAGAACCCTTTATGAAGTACACATTAACCTAGAATTAATTGTTAATTCTGAAAAGAGATCGTTAAAAGGGCCTGTTAGTAAGGTAATTGATTCTCTAAAAGTTAAGAAAATTATTATTAAATCATGATTAATCAAATTGATATTCAAGATATTGTTACTATAGCTAAAGAAGCGGGCAATGTCATTATGAAAATCTACAATCAAGATTTCAAAGTTAAGTATAAGCAAGATAACTCACCGTTAACTCTTGCTGATATACAGGCTAATGAAGTTATTGAAAGTGGCTTGAATAGGCTTTCAGTAAATCTCCCTATTTTATCTGAAGAAGGTAAAGATATCCTTTATGAAGAGAGAAAACATTGGGAGTATTTTTGGTTAGTCGACCCGCTAGACGGAACTAAAGAATTTGTAAAGAAGAATGATGAATTTACTGTAAATATCGCACTCATTCATAAAGATATACCTGTTCTTGGTGTAGTATATGCACCAGCATTTGATGTATGTTATTGGGCAAAGAAAGATGAGGGTGCATTTAAAGATGGGCAAAGACTCCCTCTTAAAACAGAAGGGCAGCGTGATACCTATAATATTGTTGTTAGTCGTTCACACATGTCCGATGAAACAATAGCATTTATCGATACCATAGATACAAATAAAGAAAAAAAGTTAATATCAATTGGTAGTTCTCTAAAAATTTGTTTAGTTGCAGAGGGCGAAGCTGACATTTACCCAAGATTAGGGCCAACTATGGAATGGGATACGGGAGCAGCGCATGCGATTGTATGTGAGGCTGGAACCTCTCTAAATAGATATAATAATTCTATTTACAATAAACATCTTTACAATAAAAATAAATTATCGAATGATTGGTTTGTAGTTCTATAATGAAAAATAAAAAAATACTCATCACCGGCGGAGCAGGCTTCATAGGCTCTGCTGTTATTCGTTATATTATTAACAACACCGATCATAGTGTTATTAATGTTGACAAGCTTACCTATGCAGGCAATTTAGAGTCTTTAACTTCCGTTGAAAATAATGCAAGATACACATTCGAACAAGTAGACATTTGCAATGCTAATGAGATCAAACGTGTATTCAATGAACATCAGCCAGACATTGTGATGCATCTGGCTGCTGAATCACATGTAGATAGGTCAATTGACGGTCCTGGTGAATTTATTCAAACCAATATTGTTGGTACTTACGTACTATTAGAAGAGGCCAGAAGTTATTGGTCTAATCTAGATAGTGATAAGAAAGGTAATTTTAGATTCCATCATGTATCTACTGATGAGGTCTATGGTGACTTAGAGGGTACAGATGATCTGTTTACTGAAGATACACCTTATGCGCCAAGCTCACCTTACTCTGCAGCTAAAGCAAGCTCAGATCACTTAGTACGTGCATGGCAACGTACTTTTAAATTCCCGACACTGATTACCAATTGCTCTAATAATTATGGCCCTTACCAATTCCCTGAAAAGCTTATTCCATTGATTATTCTCAATGCACTAGAAGGTAAAGAATTGCCAATCTATGGCAATGGTGAACAAATACGAGATTGGCTATATGTTGATGATCATGCAAGAGCATTATTACATGTAGCACTAACTGGTAAGGTTAATGAAACATACAATATTGGTGGACATAATGAATTACAAAATATTGATGTTGTTAAAACAGTTTGCAGTATCTTAGATGAGTTAGTACCAAGTAAGCTTGATGGTATTGAACAATATGAACAGCTTATCACCTATGTAGGTGATAGAGCTGGACACGACGTTAGATACGCCATAGATGCAACTAAGATAGCAGATGAGCTAAACTGGACGCCAGATGAGACGTTTGCAACGGGTATTAAGAAAACTATCCAGTGGTATTTAGATAACAAAACCTGGTGTGGGCATGTGCAAGATGGCAGCTATCAAGGTGAGAGATTAGGAGTGGTTAAATCATGAAAGGAATAATCTTAGCAGGCGGCTCAGGCACACGCCTTTATCCTTTGACTAAAGGCGTCTCCAAGCAACTCATGCCAATCTACGACAAGCCGATGATTTATTACCCATTATCGATTCTAATGCTAGCTGGCATTCAAGAAGTGCTTATTATCTCTACCCCTGAAGACTTACCAAGGTTTGAGCAACTCCTTGGTGATGGGTCTGACATCGGTATGAAGTTTGAATACATCGTACAACCTTCTCCTGACGGTCTAGCTCAAGCATTTATCTTAGGTAAAGATTTTATTGGTAATGAGGATGCTTGTTTGATTCTAGGTGACAACATTTATTATGGTCATGGCATGACTGATATGTTGGCTAACGCTGTTAGCAATGCTAAAGATAAAAACATGGCAACTGTATTTGGTTACCACGTTAATGATCCTGAGCGCTATGGAGTGGTTGATTTTGATGCCACTGGCAAAGCACTTAGTATTGAAGAGAAGCCAGAATCTCCTAAAAGTAACTATGCAGTAACAGGGTTATATTTTTATCCTAATGATGTGATTAAAAAAGCTGTTGAAGTTGTACCCTCTGACAGGGGTGAGTTAGAGATTACTACCGTTAATCAAATGTATTTGAGTGAAGATCGTCTAACTGTTGAACTTATGGGTAGAGGCTATGCTTGGCTCGATACAGGTACTCATGAGAGTCTATTAGAAGCTTCAACATTCATAGAGACCATTGAGCGAAGACAAGGCTTAAAAGTAGCCTGTATCGAAGAGATTGCTTTTGAGCAAGGCTACATTAATAAAGAGCAACTCATAGAGCTAGCTCAACCCTTAGTTAAGAATCAATACGGGCAATACTTACTCAGACGTGCAGAGGAAGTAACTTGAAGTTCATCCCTCAGTCGATTGAAGATGTAATACTCATTGAACCCACGACACATGGTGATGATAGAGGTTACTTTGTAGAGACTTTTAGACAGGATCTATTTGAAGAGGCTATCGGATACAAGGTTAACTTTGTACAGGATAATGAATCTAAGTCCACTAAAGGTGTACTTAGAGGCCTTCACTATCAACTACCGCCTTACACTCAGGCTAAACTTGTCAGAGTAATTGAAGGCAGTGTTCTAGATATAGCGGTTGATATACGTAAATCAAGTTCCACCTTTGGCCAGCATGTCTCTGTAGAGCTAACAGCACAGAACAAACATCAGTTATTTGTACCTCACGGTTTTGCCCATGGATTTATTGTATTAAGTGATAGTGCTACCTTTGCTTATAAGGTTGATAATTACTATGCACCTGAACATGATCGAGGTATTGCTTTTAATGATGACCAGCTTAAAATTGATTGGCAATTATTAGCAGAAGAGTTGCAACTCTCAGATAAAGATAAAACTCATCCATCTTTAGCTAATGCTAAAGATTTGTTTGAGTAGCTGACAGTCATGAGAATACTCGTTTCTGGCAAGAATGGCCAATTAGGTAGATCTATTCACAAGCTAGTTAATACTGATACTAAAATAGACAATAATCAAAGCTCTAATGAGTTTATCTTTGTTGGTAGAGAGGAGCTAGACTTGAGTAGTGAGAGCGGTATTAGTCACTACTTTGACAATAATAATAAGTTTGATATTATTATTAACTGTGCAGCTTATACCCAGGTAGATAAAGCAGAGCAAGAAGTAGAACTAGCAAGCCAGATTAATCATCTAGCAGTCAAGCAACTAGCAAGCATTGCTAACAAACAGAAAGCAAAGCTAATACACATCTCTACTGACTATGTCTTTGATGGAGAGAGTAATCAACCTTACATAGAAACAGATATACCCAATCCAATCAACGTCTACGGCAAAACCAAACTCGCTGGAGAAAAAGCACTGCAAACAGTAATGCCAACCAATGCTATTATCATTAGAGCCAGTTGGGTGTATTCAGAATATGGTAATAACTTTGTTAAGACCATGCTAAGGCTTGGCAAAGAGCGAGATGAGTTAAGCGTAGTAAGTGATCAAATAGGCTCACCTACTTATGCAACTGATTTGGCAGGTGCAATATTAGAAATTATAAAGAATAAAGAATTTAGAGAAGAAGATCAAGCAACTCAGATTTATCATTACTCAAATGAGGGTGAGATAAGTTGGTATGATTTTGCTCAAGAAATCTTTAAAATAGCAGAAGTGAACTGTAAGGTTAATCCTATAACAACACAGCAATATCCAACGCCTGCTAAAAGGCCGAGAAATACTTTGATGAATACAAATAGAATAGCTGAAACATTTAGTATAAATACTCCTGATTGGAAAGAATCTCTTGATAGCTGTATATAGAATTTAATCAAATAATTAATAAATTTAAACCAAATAAAACTTTACTATGAAAAACAAAAAAATAGCTTTAATAGGGCTGGGCTATGTCGGCCTACCTCTTGCGGTAGAATTCGGAAAAAAGCGCAATGTTATTGGTTTTGATATTAACCAAAGTCGAATTAATGAACTTAAAAAAGGTATAGATACAACGCTTGAAACTACCAAACAAGAGCTTAAAAATGCAGTTTATCTAAGCTATACAACCAACCTGGAAGATATTAAAGATTGCTCCATCTTTATTGTTACTGTCCCAACCCCAATTGACAAGTATAAAAGACCAGACTTAACCCCTTTAGAAAAGTCTAGCGAATCAGTCGGCAAGATTCTTAAAAAAGGCGACATAGTTATTTATGAATCTACTGTTTATCCAGGTGCAACAGAAGAGGTGTGTGTGCCAATTCTTGAGCAGCAATCAGGTTTAACATTTAATAAAGATTTCTATTGTGGCTACTCACCAGAACGTATCAATCCAGGAGATAAAGAGCATCGTGTAACTATCATCAAAAAGGTAACTGCAGGTTCAACACCTGAGATAGCTACAGAAGTTGATAATTTGTATCTAGAAATTATTATTGCAGGTACGCACAAGGCAAGTAGTATTAAAGTGGCAGAAGCCGCTAAAGTTATTGAAAATACACAAAGAGATGTAAATATTGCTCTTATTAATGAGCTTGCTCTTATTTTTAATAAACTAGATATTGATACTGAATCGGTACTAGAGGCGGCAGGCACAAAATGGAATTTCCTCCCATTTCGTCCCGGCTTGGTAGGAGGGCATTGTATCGGTGTTGACCCATATTATCTAACTCACAAAGCAATTGAGGTTGGCTACAATCCAGAAATGATCTTAGCCGGCCGACGCCTTAATGACAATATGGGTTCGTATGTGGCAGATCAAGTGTCAAAACTTATGACTAAAAAACGCATTCATGTGGTCGATGCAAACATTTTAATCATGGGTCTGACTTTTAAAGAAAACTGCCCTGATCTTCGTAATACCCGTGTGGTTGATTTAGTTAAAGAGTTCGAAGGCTTTAATTGTAATGTGGATGTGTGTGATCCATGGGTTGATAAAGATGAAGCTATTCATGAATACAACATTAAGCCAATTAATAAACCGATAAAAGGTAAATACGATGCAATTCTGTTAGCAGTTTCACATGATGAATTTAAAGCGTTAACTGTAGAGCAAATTAGAACATACGGTAGAGAGTCTCACGTACTATATGATATTAAATACTTGCTCAAAGCTAATGAATCAGATGGGAGACTATAAATGACTAAATACGAACAACTACAAGAATATTTAAAAGATAATCAAAGGACTTGGCTGGTTACGGGTGTGGCTGGTTTTATTGGCTCTAATCTATTAGAGAAATTACTTATTCTTAATCAAAAAGTAGTAGGCTTAGATAACTTTGATACAGGTCACCAGCATAATATTGATCAAGCAATTGAAGATGCTAACAAGGCAACTGGTAAGAGTCTAAAAGGTAACTTTAAATTTATCAATGGCGACATAAGAGAAATAAGTGATTGTAAGCAAGCCTGTAATAATGTTGATTATGTTTTACATCAAGCTGCACTAGGGTCAGTGCCAAGATCAATTGAAGACCCAATCAATACTAACAGGGCTAATATCGATGGTTTTTTAAATATGCTAGTTGCTAGTAAAGATGCAAATGTTAAACGATTTGTTTATGCTGCATCAAGTTCTACCTATGGTGACCATCCAGATCTACCAAAGGTAGAGAGTAAGATTGGCAATCCACTAAGCCCTTATGCAGTAACTAAGGTTGTTAATGAGCTTTATGCAAGCGTTTTTGCGAAAACCTACGGATTTAAATCTATTGGCTTGAGATACTTTAACATCTTTGGCAAAAGACAGGATCCCGATGGCGCCTATGCTGCAGTAATACCAAAATGGGTGGCAGCCATCTTAAATAAAGAAGATGTATTTATTAATGGTGATGGAGAAACTAGTAGAGACTTTTGTTATATTGATAATACGGTACAGATAAACTTACTTGCAGCTACTACTGATAACGATGAGGCTACTGATCAAATATACAACGTCGCACTTAATGACAGAACAAGCCTAAACAAGCTTTACCAAATGATAGAAGATAGGCTCATTCAAAGGACTCAAGGTTTAGAGAAAAGAGGTCCGATCTATAGAGAGTTTAGAGCAGGAGATGTTAGACATTCTCAGGCTAATATAGACAAGGCGAAAATATTGTTAGACTATCAGCCAAAGTATATGATATCCGAAGGTATGGATGCGGCGATGGATTGGTATGTTGACAGTATTTCTTGAAATAAGGATTTTATACTAGTGAAAAAAATACTCAAATTAATTGGAAGAGATGAACTATTGTTTTCAGATGATATTACACAAAATTCAAAAGATTTGAAAAAGGCTATTTCAAATTCGACATTTCTTGTTATTGGCGGTGCAGGGTCAATAGGTCAGGCAGTAGTTAAAGAGATTTTTAAGCGATACCCTAAAAAACTTCACGTTGTAGATCTTAGTGAAAATAACCTTACTGAGTTAGTGAGAGATATTAGAAGTTCATTCGGATATATCAAGGGCGATTTCAAAACGTTTGCACTGGATATAGGATCAATAGAGTACGATGCTTTTATTAAATCTGATGGGAGGTATGATTACGTATTAAATCTGTCCGCCTTAAAGCATGTTCGCAGTGAAGAAGATCCATTTACATTAATGAGAATGATTGATGTAAATATATTTAATACGGATAAAACTATTAGGCAGTCTATTGATAATGGTACAAAAAAATACTTTTGTGTAAGTACTGATAAAGCTGCTAATCCAATCAATATGATGGGCGCAAGTAAGCGTATTATGGAAATGTTTTTAATGCGTAGATCTTTGGATATCAATATATCAACGGCTAGGTTTGCTAATGTTGCCTTTAGCGATGGCTCATTGTTACATGGCTTTAATCAGAGAATTGAAAAGAGACAGCCAATTGCTGCACCGAGCGATATCAAGCGTTATTTTGTAACCCCGCAAGAGAGTGGGGAGCTTTGTTTGATGAGCTGTATTTTTGGAGAGAATAGAGATATATTCTTTCCAAAGCTTAGTGAAGCACTCCACTTGATTTCATTTGCAGACATAGCTATAAAATATTTGAAGGGTAAAGGATATGAGCCATATCTTTGCAATTCGGAAGATGAGGCCAGGGAATTAATTAAAGCGCTGCCAGAGCAGGGAAAATGGCCGTGTTTATTTACTAATAGCGATACGACTGGCGAGAAAGATTTTGAAGAGTTCTATACAGACAAAGAAACACTCGATATGAATCGATTTGAAAATTTAGGTGTCATTAAAAATACTCCAGAATTTTATGAAGATAAGTTGACTGAATTCGAAAATACAATTAAACGATTAAAATCAAGTTTATCATGGACTAAGCAGCAAATTGTTGATCAATTTTTTGTTATGATTCCAGGCTTTAATTACGAAGATAAAGGTAAGTATCTAGATGGTAAGATGTAATGTTTGAAAATGTTATTAACTTTATTCAAGAAGCCTATAAAACCAAGGATTTTATTCCTTTGCATGAGCCAAGGTTTATTGGCAATGAAAAGAAATATTTAAACGAATGCATTGATTCTACATTTGTGTCCTCTGTTGGTAAATTTGTAGATGAATTTGAAGCCAAAATAGCAAACTATACTGGTTCAAAATATGCCATTTCAACAACTAATGGCACCTCTGCATTGCATATTGCCCTAATACTTGCCAATGTTGAAAGTGATGATGAAGTAATTACACAACCCCTTACGTTTGTTGCTACATGCAATGCAATTAGTTATTGTGGCGCAAAGCCAATATTTGTTGATGTTGATAAAGATACAATGGGCTTATCCCCGGCAGCCTTAAAAATATTCCTTGAAAAAAATACAATAATTAAGAATCAACAGTGCATAAATAATAAGACAGGGAGAATAATTAAAGCTTGCGTACCAATGCATACATTTGGCCACCCCTGCAGAATAGATAAAATCAGAGATATTTGTGATCAATACCATATTATTGTTGTTGAAGATGCAGCTGAGAGCTTGGGTAGTTTTTACAAAGGCAAGCATACGGGGATCTTTGGCCAGATGGGGGTAACGAGCTTTAATGGTAATAAAATTATCACTGCTGGTGGTGGTGGGTGCATCCTAACCAATAATGAAGAATTAGCAAAGAAAGCAAAGCATATTACCACAACAGCTAAAGAGCTTCATAAATGGAAATATAGTCATGATATAATTGGTTATAATTACCGAATGCCTAATTTAAATGCTGCTTTAATAGTTGCTCAACTAGAGCAACTTAATGAGTTCTTACTAAGTAAAAGGGGGTTGGCAAATGCATATGAAAGTTTTTTTTCTGGTGATGATATAAATTTTATAAAAGAACCAAAAGATTCTAAATCAAATTATTGGCTAAATGCTATTATTCTTAAAGATAAGCAGCAACGAGATGAATTTTTAGATGAGACTAATTCTAGTGGCATTATGACCCGTCCAATTTGGACATTGATGAATAAATTACCCATGTTTAAGAATGCGCAGCGGGGTGATTTAACCAATGCTGAGTGGCTAGAGAAGCGAGTTGTGAACATTCCTAGCAGTGTGATTACATCATGAAAAAAATTATTTTAATCGGCGGTGGCGGGCATTGTAAATCGGTCATTGATGTGATTGAGCAAGAGGATGAATTTCAAATTATTGGCATAGTGGATAAGCCAGAATTGTTAGGCACTAAAGTTCTTAGTTATCCAATTATTGGTAACGATTCTGATTTGAGTAATTTAGCAAAGAAATATCAATATGCATTGGTAACAGTTGGTCAAATTAGATCTTCAGCACTTAGGATGAAAATATTTGATTTAGCTATCAAATCAGGGTTTAGTATTCCAGCCGTCATTTCACCGCGTGCTTATGTATCTAAGCATGCGATCGTTGGCACGGGTACAATTGTGATGCACGACGCACTAGTAAACGTCAATGCTAAGATTGGTCAAAATTGCATCATCAATTCAAAAGCATTAATTGAGCATGATGTCATTATCGAAGATCATTGTCATATATCAACCGCTTCAGTAATCAATGGCGGAACAACGGTAAAAGCAAATACTTTTTATGGGAGTAATGCAACATCAAGAGAATATATGGAAGTAGGCGGATTTATAAAAGCTGGAAGTGTAGTTAAGTGAAGGTATTTATAATAGCAGAGGCTGGTGTTAATCATAATGGGTCAGTTTCACTGGCAAAACAGTTAATTGATGTTGCGGCTAACTCTGGCGCTGATGCTGTAAAGTTTCAAACATTTAAAGCAGAAAATTTAGTATCTAAAAATGCACAAAAGGCCGATTATCAAAAACAGACTACCGATGCGTCAGAGTCTCAGTTTGATATGATCAAAAAGCTTGAACTAGATGTGGAAACCCATAAAGAATTGATTTATTATTGTCAAAAAAAAGACATAATGTTCTTATCTACACCTTTTGACCGTGAAAGTATTGACCTATTAAGCGACTTAGGGTTGAAAATTTTTAAAATAGCTAGTGGTGAAATTACTAACTTGCCATATTTAAGACATATTGGATCATTAGATAAGAAGGTTGTATTATCTACAGGAATGTCACAACTTGGAGAAGTTGGAAACGCATTAGATATCTTGATTAATGCAGGTACATCTAAAGATAATATCACAGTACTGCATGCGAATACAATGTACCCAACACCAATGGAAGATGTAAACTTGAATGCAATGCTTACAATGCAAAAAGAATTTGATGTTGATATTGGATATAGCGATCACACATTGGGCATAGAAGTAGATATTGCTGCCGTTGCAATGGGTGCTTCATGTATAGAAAAGCACTTCACGTTAGATAAAACAATGAATGGGCCAGATCACAAAGCGTCATTAGAGCCGGAAGAGTTAAAATCCATGGTGAGCGCTATTAGAAATATTGAAAAAGCACTGGGAAGTAGTGAAAAAAAGCCATCACCAAGTGAAACTGTTAATATAGATGTCG
>Ga0233441_1003403_pt1 | contig 10683 bp, 8 predicted proteins | sample SI_123_September_4_FD_182781 | JGI IMG/M metagenome (GOLD analysis project Ga0233441, IMG submission 182781) | Seawater microbial communities from Saanich Inlet, British Columbia, Canada - SI_123_September2016_135_MG | ecosystem: Environmental > Aquatic > Marine > Inlet | place: Canada: British... | reverse complement strand
TAGCTAAGTAATTTATTACTTAACCTCGCTAAGCATCACTTAGTAGGCCTAGGCTTACTAAGTAGCCAAGCTAAAACCACCCGAGAGGGTGGTTTTTTTGTGGGCGATCATTAATTATTTTTTATCTAAATATTAGTTGTAAATTGTATTTTAATTAGTATAATTCAAAGTTGAATATTGATATTTTGTTGATGTTCTTTTCCTCTTTTTTATAACTAAATACATGGAGATAAATATGAAAACATTAGTACAAGCAGTAGCAATCGCTACCGTAGTTGCAGCAACTTCTGCATCTGCATTTTTCGGTAACAACAACAATGGTTGGGGTGGTAATAACTCTAACTGGGGTCCTTTCAATGGCGGCAATAACATGGGTCCATTTAGCGGTGGTTCTAACGCTGGCCCTATGAATGGTGGTTCTAACTGGGGTCCTTTCTCAGGTGGCAACAACTTCGGTCCATTCGGTGGTGGTTCTAACATGGGCCCTATGAATGGCGCTCAAAACTGGGGTCCTTTCCAGGGTGGTAACAAGTGGTTGAACAACACTGACTTCGGTTTAAACTTCGATACTAAGAACTCAACTGACTCAAACGCTTCTGGCGCTGCTGACGGTTTTGCTAAAGGCCAAGCTGATGCTTACGCTAAAGGCTATGCAGATGCAATGGCTTCAGGTGCGGGAAGCAACGCTCCAGCTCCAGCTGCTGCAAAATAATTAATTTCTAAAATTAGTTAATAAAAGAGGCGCTTATGCGCCTCTTTTTTCGTCTGCTGTTAATATATTATAAAATCATAATATAATTAGTGTATAATACATTTAAAAGCAATTTTTTATTTTGGGGAATATAAAATGAACAACATGACAAAATTAATATTTACAATCACTTTATTGGCTTCTGGCATTATTAATGCATCACCATGGATGCCATGGGACAATAACAATAATAACGGCGGCAACAACTTAGTTGAATCTTGGATGCCTTGGGGTTCTAATTCCAACTCAAATTCTAACTCTAGTTTTGGTCCTTTCAATTCAGGATCTAACTGGAATCCTTTTGATGGTGGTTCTAACATGGGTCCTTTCAATTCAGGATCAGATTTTGGCCCAATGGATGGCATGACTAACTGGGGTCCTATGAACTCAGATGCTGACTGGGGCCCAATGAGTACAGCAAATAACTGGATGAATGACACTGAGTTTGGCATTCATTTTAAAACCAACAATAATACTGAAAGCACCGGCTATGCCCGTGCTGATGGCAAGTATGCAGGCGAGTTGCAAAATCGCATGTCTGGCCAGGGTAAAAACTACGCAACAGGTAATGCTGATCAATACTACAGAGGTCAAGTTGACAACTACGGTAAAGCTAGAGGTCAAGGGCGTTTTGAAGGCTATGGTAGACAAGGTTACTTAGGCTATACACCGACCAATGGCAACAATTTCCCTGCACCACCTTATTAAATAAAAATAACTGATTTTTAGATTGACTCAAACCGAGTTTCCGTTATAATTTCCTCTTAATTCCTCGATAGCTCAGCTGGTAGAGCAACGGACTGTTAATCCGTTTGTCGGTGGTTCGAGCCCACCTCGAGGAGCCATATACTTAAAGGCCTACATTGATTGTAGGTCTTTTTTTATGTCCGATTAAAAAACACCGATGTCTAGTTTATCTAAAGCGCCCATTATTTAGATTGTTAATCTGTTGCTGTATAATTCAACATCATGTCGTTATTACCTAAAAATTTATATTCTTACCCAAAATTTTGGCCGCATAAAAAAGGGCTTGTACCCGCACCATTGTTGCCGATGTCTCGTAAAGAGATGGACGGGTTGGGCTGGGATAGTTGCGACATTATTATTGTGACTGGCGATGCTTATGTAGATCATCCGAGTTTTGGTATGGCGATTATTGGTCGATTGCTAGAGTCTCAAGGATTCCGTGTCGGGATTATTTCTCAGCCTGATTGGCATTCAGCTGATGACTTTCGTCAACTAGGAAAGCCCAATCTATTTTTTGCTGTTGCATCTGGCAATATGGATTCTATGGTGAATCATTATACGGCTGAGAAGAGGCCACGTTCTGATGACGCCTATACCGCTGGTGGTATGGCAGGTAAGCGCCCTGATCGTGCAACGACTGTTTATACTCAGCGCGCTAAAGAGGCTTTTAAGGGTATTCCTGTGGTTATTGGTGGTATTGAGGCGAGCTTAAGGCGTATTGCACAATATGATCATTGGTCGCAAACCATTCGTCGTTCTATCCTGCCGGATTCGAAAGCTGACTTGTTACTTTTTGGTAATGCTGAGCGCGCTGTGGTTGAGGTGGCGCATCGTGTTTCGGCAGGTGAAAATATCAAAGAAATTACTGATATTCGTGGTACGGCTTATATGCGACAAGGCATCCCTGAAGGCTGGACTCTGCTAGATTCTAGTGAGATTGATACTGATAAAAGCTTGGATCATCCGCAGGCAGACCCTTACGCTGACACTTCTGCTAAAGATAAGCAAAGTTGTGGCGATACAAATAGCCAGACCAAGCCTAGCAAGATTGACCCCAATCAAGGGGCGGCACAGGTAATTGATTTTGATCATCGTATTAAAGGCTTGAAACGAGAGAGTACGGTTATTCGCCTACCTTCATTTGAGCAAGTGGCAAAAGATCGTTATTTGTATGCACATACGTCACGTGTTTTTCATTTAGAGACTAACCCAGGCAATGCGCGTGCCTTAGTACAACGCCATGGTGAGCGGGATGTTTGGTTAAATCCGCCACCGATTCCTTTATCGATGGAAGAGTTTGATAGTGTGTTTGAGTTGCCTTATACGCGTAAACCGCATGATTCTTATGGTAAGCTAAAAATCCCAGCCTTTGATATGATTCGACACTCAATTAATATTATGCGCGGTTGTTTTGGTGGCTGTACTTTTTGCTCGATTACTGAGCATGAAGGGCGTATTATTCAAAGTCGATCTGAAGATTCGGTGATTCGTGAAATTGAAACCATTCGTGATACTGATAAAAGCTTTAAAGGTAATATTTCTGATCTTGGTGGTCCAACAGCTAATATGTATCGCCTGCAATGCAAAGATACTAAGATTGAATCTGCTTGTCGGCGTCTTAGTTGTGTTTACCCCGGTATTTGCCCTAATTTAGGAACAGACCACAAGTCACTGACCAAGTTGTACCGTCGTGCACGTAGTCTGAAAGGTATTAAGCGTGTTTTTATTGCTTCAGGTTTGCGTTATGACTTGGCTGTACGGGATCCGGAATATATTAAAGAATTGGTCACTCATCATGTCGGCGGACGATTAAAAATTGCACCCGAACATACTGAAGAAGATACTTTGTCAAAAATGATGAAGCCAGGTATTGGGTCGTATTATCAGTTTAAAAAACTGTTTGATCGTTATTCTAAACAGGCAGGAAAAGAGCAATATTTAATTCCTTACTTTATTTCTTCTCATCCAGGAACCAGTGATGAGGACATGTTAAATCTAGCGCTTTGGTTAAAACGTAATGATTTTAAACCTGACCAAGTACAGGCCTTTATGCCTACGCCCTTGGCAATCGCCTCTGCCATGTACCATACTGAATTAAACCCACTGAAGAAAATTACTCGACATTCAGAATCAGTCAAAACACCACGTAGCGGGCAACAGCGAAAATTACACAAAGCTTTTTTACGCTATCATGATCCTAAAAATTGGGACGTATTGCGCCGAGCGTTAAAGCAAATGGGACGCAGTGATCTAATTGGTAGTGGGGAGGAGTGCTTGATTCCTTATCCTGGATCTAGTAATACATCAAAGCAATATTCAAGAAAAAACAACAATGATTTTCATCATCGGATTGCCGTAAAAAAGTTCAAAAAAATTAAAAGAAAGCGATAGATTTTTATTGCTCAAAAAGAGCTTTATTCTTGGTAAAAATATTTATAATAATAATCACTCAGCGCTGAGGGGGAGAGCGAAGAAAGCGTCTTGTGTTTTTAAAGCACAACTTAGTGTTGAGACTATCTAAGCGTTAGCAAGCCTTGTAACTGCTTGTTCAATATTATCCATACTGGTCGCAAACGAAAAACGCACATAACCTGGCGCACCAAAAGCCGAGCCTGGCACTAAGGCAATATTAAGTTTTTCTAAGCAATAAGTAGATAACTCGACATCGTCTTTTAAACCTAAGCGTTTGATTAATCCTTCTGCTCTTGGGAAGGAATAAAATGCACCTTGTGATCTTGGGCACTCAACACCATCAATAGCATTTAGCGCATTCACAATATATTCGTGACGCTCCTCGAATGCATCAACCATCGTGCCGATAATACTTTGGTCGCCATTCAGTGCTTCTAATGCAGCCGCTTGGGCGACAGAGCATGGGTTAGAGGTTGATTGCCCTTGAATCTTTTTCATGGCTTTAATGATGGCTTCTGGGCCTGCACCGTAACCAATGCGCCAGCCTGTCATGGCATAGCCTTTAGATACACCGTTAAGAATAATGGTGCGATCTTTAAGTGAAGTATCAGCCATGACGATATTAATAAAGTCATCCTCACCCCAGCGAATGTGTTCATAAATATCATCAGTGATAATCAGTACATGAGGATGGTTTGTGAGTACATTTGCGAGTGCTTTTAGTTCGTCTTTTGTATAAACCGCACCGGTTGGGTTAGAAGGGCTGTTCATCACAAATAATTTGGTGTTGGCATTAATGTTAGCTTCTAGTTGGTCGGGTGTGATTTTAAAATCTTGCTCTAGGCCGGTCTCTACAATCACCGGTGTAGCCTCACCCAAGATAACCATATCTGGATAACTAACCCAATAAGGTGCAGGAATGATAACCTCATCGCCTTTATTAAGTACAGCCTGGCAGAGATTGTAAAATACTTGTTTACCACCAGATGACACCATGACTTCGGTGGCTGAGTAGTCTAGATTATTCTCACGTTTAAATTTATCGATAATGGCATTTTTAAGATCTGGCGTACCGTCAACTGCTGTGTAGCGTGTTTGCCCGTTTTTGATAGCGTCAATGCCCGCTTGTTGGATATTTACCGGCGTATCGAAGTCAGGCTCACCTGATCCCATAGGCACGATTTGAATGCCCTGAGCCTTAAGTTCATTGGCTTTAGCGGTAACTGCAAGTGTGGCTGAAGGCTTTACTTTTCCAACCCGGTCCGAAAGAATTGTCATTGTCTTTTAAATTGTTTAAAATCGAAGGTTTTATGTTAATGAAAAATCATTTGTTGTGGGCAAGAAATTTCAACTAGAATCTCAATTTTCTCCAACGGGAGACCAGCCAAAAGCTATTAAAGCTTTAGTGGATGGCGTAAATGCTGGCGAGAAGTTTCAGACACTACTTGGTGTTACAGGTTCGGGTAAGACATTCACCTTGGCAAATGTAATTAAGCAAACCAAGCGTGCCAGCTTGATCATGGCGCCTAACAAAACATTAGCAGCGCAACTGTACAGTGAGATGAAGGAATTCTTCCCTAATAATGCAGTGGAATATTTTGTCTCGTATTATGACTATTATCAGCCAGAAGCTTATGTGCCAGCGAGTGATACTTATATTGAAAAAGACTCCTCAATTAATGAGCAAATAGAACAAATGCGTCTGTCTGCCACCAAGGCCTTGCTGGAGCGAGATGACGTTATCATTATTGCCAGTGTGTCTGCTATTTATGGTTTGGGTGATCCTGACAGTTATATGCAGATGTTGCTACACCTAAGCGTGGGTGAGATACTCAATCAACGAGAGATTCTTTCACGCTTGTCTCAAATGCAATACACGCGTAATGACGTGACTTTGATTCGAGGACACTTTAGAGTTAAAGGCGAAGTAATTGATATTTTTCCCGCAGATTCTGAAGAAGAGGCTGTCCGCATTGAAATGTTTGATGATGAGATTGAGGCGATCTATTGGTTTGACCCATTAACGGGTGAAAAACTAAAATCTTTGCAACGCATTACCATTTACCCGCAAACGCATTACGTTACACCTAAGTCTAAAATTTTAAATACCTTAGAAGATATTAAGGCTGAGCTTAAAGTACGACGTAAGGAGTTGTTGTCACTGAATAAATTGGTAGAAGAACAGCGCCTAACCCAACGCGTGCAAATGGATATAGAGATGATGCGCGAACTGGGTTATTGTAATGGTATTGAAAACTATTCACGTTATTTATCTGGCAGAAAGCCCGGCGAAGCGCCGCCGACACTGATGGATTATCTGCCTGATAATGCATTGGTGATTTTGGATGAGTCACACGTAACGGCAAGCCAGATTGGTGGTATGTATAAGGGTGATAGAGCGCGTAAGACAACCTTGGTAGAGTTTGGCTTTAGACTACCTAGTGCGCTAGATAATCGCCCATTAAAATTTAACGAATTTGAAGACCGTGCCCACCAGTGTATTTTGGTGTCAGCTACGCCAGCGGCCTACGAGCTTGAAGTGTCCACTGTAATTGCTGAGCAAGTAGTGAGGCCAACAGGATTATTAGATCCGGTTATTGATGTACGTCCTGTTGACACTCAAGTGGATGATCTGCTGAGCGAGATACATAAATGTGTAAAAGTTGGTGAGCGCGTATTGGTGACTACATTGACTAAGCGTATGTCTGAGCAGCTGAGTGATTACCTTAATGATCATGGTGTTAAGGTGCGCTATTTGCACTCTGATATTGATACGGTTGAGCGAGTGGAGATTATTCGTGATTTACGTTTGGGTGTGTTTGATGTGTTGGTGGGTATTAACTTACTACGAGAGGGTTTGGATATTCCCGAAGTGTCATTAGTGGCGATTTTAGATGCGGATAAAGAAGGCTTTTTACGCTCTGAAAGATCGTTAATTCAAACCATGGGAAGGGCGGCGCGTAATGTAAATGGTAGGGCGATTTTATACGCTGATCGAATCACCGGCTCTATGGAGCGCGCCATGGGGGAGACCAACAGACGTCGAGAAAGACAAGAGGCCTATAATAAAAAACACAACATTACTCCTAGAGGCGTAGTGAAGCCGATTATTAATATCCTCGATACTGATATTACCAGTCAAGAAAATGACGATAATATGGTGAATGAAAATATCCAAAAACAACTTTCTCCAGTGCAGTTAGCCAAAGAAATTAAAGCCTTAGAAAAACAAATGTACGCCTTTGCGGAAGAATTAAAATTCGAGAAAGCAGCAGATGTGCGCAACCAAATTAAACAGCTTAAAGATGGTCAATTTAAACATTAACGAAATATTCTACTCGCTACAAGGCGAGGCACGTGAAGTGGGTTTACCAACGGTATTTGTACGTTTGACTGGCTGCCCATTGCGTTGCACCTATTGTGATACTGAGTACGCCTTTAAAGGCAATAATATGCTTAGTATTGAAGATATATTGGCCGAAGTTAAGCAATACAATACACGGTATGTTTGTGTTACTGGTGGTGAGCCACTAGCGCAAATCAATAGTCATGTTTTGTTAGATGCGCTCGTTAAGGAAGACTACCAAGTTTCACTGGAGACCAGTGGCAGTATTGATATTAGCGCTGTGAATCCAAAAGTGTCGATTGTGATGGATGTTAAAACACCCTCATCGAATGAATCGAAGCATAATAAGTATGACAATATTGACAAGCTTCAAGCTAAAGATCAGTTGAAGTTTGTGATTGGTTCTAAGGTTGATTTTGACTGGAGTGTTGAAACAATGAGCCAATACCCAACTAAAGCCAGTGTTTTATTTTCTCCGGTATTTGATTCAGTAAAACCAACGCAGTTGGCCGATTGGATTTTAGACAAGCAGTTGAATGTGCGACTACAAGTGCAAATGCATAAACTACTCTGGGGTGACGAACCCGGTAGATAACTAATTAATCGTTATCTTTTTAGATTGTGGTTTTGGCTTATCTAACTTTGGAATAGATACTTTTAATACACCATCTTTAAAGTCTGCATTAATGTTGTCCGTATCACCGTCACGTGGAATAGACATTGCATGTGAAAAACTTGATGATGATCGAGAGCTTTGATTACTGGAAGTTTTTTCGTTATTGCGTATACCTTTGATAATCAGCATATTTTTTTGAGATGAGATGTTGATATTTTCTTTATTAAGGCCTGATATTTTTACCTCAACCACATAACTGTTACTGTCTTTATCAAAGTACTGTCTAGACTGAGAACTAACACTATTCGCTGAGCGTTTTAGGCGATTCATTTTATGATCTAATTGCTGGAATTGTCGATCAAAATCTCGCCAAAAGTCGTTATTAAATCCATTATTAAAAAAACCTGATTGGAAAGGCCCGTGCGCACTAACTAAGGTTGATGCAAGAAGTGCAATGATTAGTAAGATTTTATTCATCTGCTGACTCTAATATTTATCAATAGAATTATATTGTACAAATATTAAGGAATATTTTCAAGTGTTATTAAGCCAACTTGTCATCTGCTACGTGATAAGTAGGGTCTTCTAAAATATTAACTTCTACCAAATTTTTAGCAGTTTTAAGTAATAATCGACACTCAGCACTAAGGTGTTGCAAGTGTAAGGTTTTACCCGCTCTTCTGTAGCGCTCAGCCAGTTTATCGATGGCTTGGATAGCAGAGTGATCTAATGCTCTGGCATCTTCAAAGTCAATATACACATCGTCTGTGTCTGATTTAGGATTAAATAATTCTTGGAAGTGTTCTTTTGAAGCAAAGAATAAAGTGCCTTTAACTTTGTAGACGTTATCACCATTGTCATTTTGACTCTTTTTAATATAGATTTTACTGGCTGATTCCCACGCGAAAGATAGAGCAGATAGAATGACACCGACAAAAACTGCCAAGGCTAAGTCACTAGTCCATAGCGTGATCACTGCCACAGAGATACCAGTAATGACATCTAGCACCGGTACCTTGCCAAACAACCTTAATGTGCACCATTGGAATGTGCCGATCACCACCATCATCATCACGCCAACTAATACAGCAATAGGGATCATCTCAACATATTCAGATAAATAAACAATGAATGCTAATAGCGCAAGTGAAGCAACAATGCCTGATAAGCGACCGCGACCACCTGATTTGACATTAATAATACTCTGACCCACCATTGCACAACCACCCATACCACCAAAAAGCCCGGTTACTGAGTTTGCAAGGCCTTGGCCAACACTTTCGCGGTTGGGTTGTCCTGTCGTTTCTGTTAGGTCATCAACAAGATTTAAGGTTAACAAACTTTCAATTAGACCAACTGCTGCTATTGTGACTGCAAAAGGAAATATCAGCTTTAACATCTCTAAGTCAAATGGCACATTTGGCATGTGGAAGGGTGGAAATCCGCCTTTAATAGAGGCTATATCACCAACGGTACGCGTTTCAATGCCTAGAGTAATTACCGCCAAAGTGCCTGCGATAACCGCAACCAAGATTGCAGGTACGGTCTTAGTAATTTTTGGCAAGAAATGAATAACCGCCATGGTTGCTGCGGCAATGGCTAGCATAATCATTAATGGTTCACCAGTAATCCATGTGCCATCTTTTAACTCAAACTGTTTGATTTGCCCGGCAAAGATAACCAAAGCAATGCCGTTCACAAAGCCTAAAAACACAGGGTGTGGCACTAAACGAATGAATTTACCTAACTTAAGTACGCCAAATAATATTTGCAAGAATCCAGCCAAGATTACTGCAGCAAATAAATACTCTGTCGCCTGGGCAAGTGTAGCGCCTTGCTCAAGAACTAAAGCAATTAAAGGGGCAACTACCACAGCGATTGCACCTGTCGCGCCAGAAATCATACCTGGGCGACCGCCTGCAATTGAAGTCACTAAACCAATAGTAAAGGCAGCATACAAACCAACCAGCGGATTAACACCAGCAATTATAGCAAAAGCAACCGCTTCAGGTACAAGCGCTAGGGCAACGGTCAAACCAGATAAAATATCATTTTTTGGGTTTGTAGATGCGTACTTATTAATCAGTGTAAACAACATAGGTTTTTTTTCCTTATTTTTTAGCGGTGTTACGCTTGCTTTGGCTAGCCTGGTACAACGGGTGTAGAAGATTTAACACCTGTGTTTTGCGCTCTGTGACGCATCACATGATCCATAATTGTCATCGCCAACATAGCTTCAGCAATTGGGGTGGCGCGAATACCTACGCATGGATCGTGTCGGCCTTTGGTAATAACTTCAATAGGGTTGCCGTCTTTGTCAATACTTTCGATCGGCAAGCGCAGGCTTGAAGTCGGCTTAAGTGCGATTGAAACTAGTACGTCTTGGCCTGAGCTAATACCACCCAATGTACCGCCAGAATGGTTAGATTTAAAACCATCGATAGTAATCGCGTCGCGATGCTCAGTACCTTTTTGGGTAATTGAGTTAAATCCTGCGCCAATTTCAACGCCTTTAACCGCGTTAATACTCATCATGCCGTGGGCAATATCAGCTTCTAGGCGGTCAAAGATTGGCTCGCCTAATCCGGCGTGCATATTAGTAGCTACCACGTTAACGCGTGCACCAATTGAGTCACCAGATTTACGTAGTGCATCCATGTAGTCTTCTAGCTCTTTAATTTTGCTTGCATCCGGGCAGAAGAATGGATTATTGTGTACTTCATTCCAATCAAAGTTATCAAAGGTGATGGGGCCAAGTTGTGATAAATAACCTTTAATCTCAATACCTAAGCTTTCTTTCAAGTATTTTTT
>Ga0233441_1003396_pt1 | contig 10710 bp, 12 predicted proteins | sample SI_123_September_4_FD_182781 | JGI IMG/M metagenome (GOLD analysis project Ga0233441, IMG submission 182781) | Seawater microbial communities from Saanich Inlet, British Columbia, Canada - SI_123_September2016_135_MG | ecosystem: Environmental > Aquatic > Marine > Inlet | place: Canada: British... | reverse complement strand
TACCACTCACCACCCCCCGATACAATCCTGTCATCCAGCGAAGGGCAACACTTACTGCCATGACTTGCAAAGCGAAAATAACCTCTGTAGCCAACAGGTATTCAACATTCAACCAACGCTCAGCAATTAGACCAGATAATATAAATAAGATACCACCCCCGATCAGTGCAATACCAAGAAATATCACATTAAGCGTACGATAAAGCTGACTAAAGATCAGCTCGCTATGCATACCAGCGCGAAATCGAGCGGTCTCACGGCCAATAGTCGGTGTCAGCCCTAAATCCAAAAGACCAAATATGGCTTGTAACATAGTAAAAAAACCCACTAAACCATAAGCCTCTGCCCCCATTTCGACAATGTAAAATGGCAACACTAAAATTCCTACTATCACTACATAAGCTTGGCTGACATATGAGGTGATAATGTTTTTTTTGAGTGAGATTGATTTCAATTTATACCTCCATCTTGATTAATACTATGCAAATCTAAACCGTTTTCTAAAATCATCATCTTGACCTCCAACAACAGAATAGAGTCACGATCTTAATCATCCTGGAAATAGAATTCAATTAGATCCAAACCTTTGTTATATGCTGAAAAAGACCACATATCTTCCAGTGTAGGTTATTTCATTTATTCTACTAACGTTGCATACGCTGATGCCCTGTTTTTAAATGAACCATATAGATGCTTAAACAATCCTTTTCTTCTTAAACCGCTCTCCAAAGTTTGTTTTTTCAACAAACTGAAATTTGACGGGAACTTTGTAGGTGTCAAGTTTTTCTTTACAATGTTTCCGAACTTGAGTCTTTGCATCTTTTTTCTCAACACCTTCTTTTACTACAATTTGCAAAGCAACCATTTGACCAGTGATGGCATTTTTTTCACCATAAACCATACAGTCATCAATAAAATCCAGCTCTAACACTACTGATTCAACTTCGGCTGGTAGGACTTTTTCACCTCCAACATTAATCACTTCTTTGGCGCGACCTTTTATTTTAATAAAACCCTCTTCTAGTTCTTCAACTAAATCCCCTGTTTTAAACCAACCATCTTCAGTAAAACTTTCCATTGAGGCATTCAAATACCCCATTACCTGAACTTTACTTTTCAGCCATAATTCACCCTCAACGATTTTGTATTCTAAACTTGGATCATTAATTTTTATATCTAGACTTCCAGAAGAACGACTAGAGGTTTGAGAAATCCCTGTTTCACTGGTGCCAAAAGTTTGCAGAAGTCTGGTTCTAGGAAAAGATGACTTTAATTTTTTGAGCAAACTTTCTGGCATGGATTCGGTGCCATAGGTAATCATTTTTAATGAACGTAAATTAAATCGCTCATGCACTTTTGCCATCAGCATCATATTTAGAAAGGTCGGTGAAGCTGGTAAAATATGTATTTGATGCATCTCAATTAAGCTGGCAATATCATCTGGATTTCGGTTACTTGGAAAAATAATTTTTGCACCCATTGCTAAAGTATTTAGCAATGTATTTATCCCGCCAATATGATCAAACATCAAAAACACTAGCATATTGAGTTTTTTCTGTTTTTTGCCTTGATAGCTATTAATCATGTTTTCGAAATTATGAATCATCGCTTTAGGCTCGCCAGTACTGCCACTGCTAAATAATACTAAGCCTGATTGTTTTTTATCGCAAAGTGATTGAATCATTGCATGATGCCGACTCAGGCGAACTTTGTTTTCAATGTCCAAATAACTCCCATTGAGCTTGATCACAAAATTTGGTTTGACAACATTCAATCGCTTCTCAATCTCTTCTTGATTACTCGAAACAATTGGCACAATAATCGATTTCTTTTGATAGAGCGCAAAAAACAAAGATACAGCATTAAAATTGTAATCCGATAAAATCACTACAACTTGCCCATCAGCGAGCTGTTCATCGAGTTGTTTTTTATGCGCTTCAATCTGAGTAGACAAATCAGAATAAGAATAATTTCCTTGTTGATCAACAATAGAAGGCTTGTTCGCAAGTGTTTTTAGATGCTCAATAAACCAGGTCATTATTTAAACACCCCGCCCAAGTATAAAATTTGACCTGTGATAAAGTTGCTTTTTTCTGAATTAAAAAAGTCAATGACATTGACCACATCATCAAATTCACCAAACCGCTGTATCGCTTGCTGGTCTAGTAATTCTTGGAGTTTGTTTTCAGGTACATTGCGAATTAAATCTGTTTTAACAGGCGTTGGGCCAATTGCATTGACTCGCACACCAAATTGCCCCAACTCTTTAGCTGACACCCGAGTAAAGCTTTCTATTGCCGCTTTACTCGCCGCATAGACTGCTTCGCCTGCCAAATCTAAAGGTACTGCAACTGTCGTGTAATTTACAATAGAGCCTGATTTCTGTTTCATCATTGTTTTAGCAACTTCACGGCTAAATAGAAAAGTACCAAAAAAGTTGGTATTGAAAATATTATGCGCATTTTGATAGGGCGTCGTCAAAATGTGGTTCATAGCTGCAATACCTGCATTATTAAGCAATACATCAATCGAGCCAAAAGTTTTTTTGGTTTTTCGAACCATTGACACAACAGACTTTTCATCTGACACATCAAGCACAAAGTGCAAATAGTTTTCATGCTGAATTGTTGCTTGACCACGACTACATCCTGCAACTTGGCAGCCATTTTCTAAATAATACTCAGCGAGTAATTTTCCCAACCCTTTTCTTGTTCCTGTAATCAAATAAACAGATTGCTTCATTACTCCGCCTTTGCCTCTTCGATTAACATATTGGCATATTTTAAAAGGGTTTTGACACTTCTAAATGGTGATGTTTTTTGACTCATAGCACGCTCATCGGCTAAAGTTAAGTCAACATCCAATTCATCCGAAATTCGATCCTCCAGGTCTGTCACTAAAAAGACAATCCCCATACTATCAAGATTTACACCAAACAAACGCGTGTCTTCAGTCGCATCAATCAATGTTTGATTACCCTCATCTTTACCTATTTCCCCGACTGTTTCTAATATTATTTTTAACACTTGTTCCATTTTTATACTCCTAAATTTGCCCCACCGTTCACATCAAACTCGCTACCTGTTACCCAATGGGACTTTTCACCTAACAAAAAACAAACGATATTTGACACATCTTGTGGCTCACCAATACCTAGTGGATATTTTGAATTCATTTTTTCAATGTAAGCCTCATTATAGACATCCTTACACTTTTCAATCATTTCAGTCATTATGAAACCAGGCAAAACAGAATTAACCCGAATATTTCTTGTTGCCAACTCCTTAGCCATTGTACGCATAGCGCCATTTAACGCGGCTTTTGAAGCAGAATAATTCACTAAACCTGGCTCTCCAATCTTACTTGCAATTGAAGAAATTACTACGATAGAGCCGCCTTTTTTATTCATAACACGCTTATCTGATATTCCTTGGGCTAAAGCAAGTCCTGAAAACACATTCAAATTAAAAATATCGAGCATATTTTTATGGGAATTAAATTGCAAAGGAAGTATCTGTTGAGCGCCTGCAGAATGCACAAAACCTGAAAAACGACCTATTTTCTTAGATTGTGTCATGACCCATTTTGGCAAAGCATCGATGTTCTCTGTTAAATCTAATGATTCAAAATAAAAAGTTTCAGGGTAAGTTGATTGTAAAGCCTTTACTTTCTCACTAGAATTTCGACTCACACCCAAAACCGAATAACTCTCTTTTAATAAGTCAGAGGCAATTTGAAAGCCAATACCTGAACTCACCCCGGTTACTAATATAAGTTTTGATTGCATAGCTCAATCTGAAATTTTATCACCCGCAAGCACCATTAATTCTGTGATTGTTTTAATGTTTTTAAGGCTATCTATTTCTAAATTGGTGCTAAATTCAATGTCAAACATTGATAATACACCTAAATTAGCCATTGAATCCCACTCATCAAAATCTTCCAACACCTCATCCCCTATTAGCACTTCATCCAATTGCATAATTTCTGTAAGCTCATTTAAAAAATCTTTCTTAGTCATTTTATACCTCCTTTTTTAAATATTTTAATTGACGGGCAATAAATACTTTCTAAATTCACAACTGCACTTGCCCAAGATAAGCCAACACCAAAACCAGACAAAACTAACTGCTGTTTACTTTCTGACACTTGCTGATTTAAAGCATCATTGATTGTCGACGGAATAGAAGCAGAACTTTGATTTCCATATTTACTAACTGTATCACAAGGCACTTTATCCAAAGGCAATTTTATGCGCCTGGCAATATTGGTAATAATGTATTTGTTGGCTTGATGAAACACCACATAATCAATCTCATCGATTGATATTTCGCTGTATTCTAAAATTTCATTAATCGCAGCAGGTTCAGTTTTAATTGAAAAGTTAAATACTTCACCACCATTCATGTAAATATCATCTTGCGATCGCCAATTCCCCTCTGCATCTTCAATCGCAATCGAGGTTGCTTCATTTGATGGACAGCGAAAACCGCCAGCAGGTACTTTAATAAAATCACTTCCTGTGCCATCTGTGTGCAAACTGAAAAACGAAAGTGAATCCTTATCCGTTTTTTCGACCAAAGTTGCACTGCCCGCATCCCCAAACAAAGGTGCTGTAGAACGATCTTTAGGGTTTACATATTTACTAATTGTATCGCCTGCCAAAAGCAATACCTTTGAACAAGTGCCAGATGAAATCATCATGTGTGCCATCCAAAGGCCATATACATAACCCGAGCAACCAAGATTTACATCAAAACTGGCGCAACTTTTTTCCAAATCCAATCGGCCATGCATAATAGCTGCATTGGATGGCTGAAAATGATCAGGAGTTTGTGTCACAAAAATCAAACCATCGATTTCAGATTTATTAATTGATAGACCAGAAATAAGATGCATTGCTGCTTGGTGGCATAAATCAACACTTGTAGTTTCTCCATCTGTCACACGACGCTTATTCAGACCAATTGCCTTTTTAATCCTCTCAATTTGTTTTTCATTACCGCCGTAGAGATCAATCTCATCATCAATTGATTTTTCAATCTGTGGAACAACTGTTACAATCCCAGAAATTTTTACACGATTAAATTTTGTATTTGCCATAAATTAACTTATCCTCTTTGCAGGGTTTCCGAATACTGTAATGGGTTTATTGATATTACCCACAACCACACTTCCTGCGCCAATATTTGCACCTGAAATAACTTTCTTTTTAGGAAGCACAACGACTCTTGAGCCAATAGTTACTTCTTCACCAATTTCAACAAAACCTGAAATTTCGACTTTACCATTAATTGAAGTGTATGCTCCAATCTTTACATCATGGCCTAAAGTGGTTTGTGTATTTAAAAAAACAAAATCTTCGACTTCAATATCGCAAGTTAAGATGCACCCAGGTGTAATTACCACACCCTCACCTAACTTTACATTTTGTCCGATAAGAGCCGCAGGATGGATAAATTTAGTAAATTTGCAACCTCTATTTTTTAGCAAAAAAGCAACTTTTTTCTTGTCCGCAGGTGACATTATTGCCATGAGATAATCAACGCCATCTATTGGTGCATGATTTTCAATATCTCCCAGGATTTGCATCGGGTACTCATAATCATTCAAGGAATTCGGTAAATCATTTATAAAGCCGAGCAATAGATCCGAAAGGCCGGCATCTACTAACCACGAGTAAATTTCTCGACCCAGCCCACCTGCGCCAACAATTATAATATTATTTTTATTCATTTGACACCAGCTCAATTATTTTAGTTACATTCGCTTTACTTAATCCTGGATAAATCGGTAAACATAAAATACGATCGGCTATATCACGCGATAATTCGCAGTTTTGAGTAGATTGCAAATAACTCAAAGTATCCAAACTTGGGCGGAAATAACGTCTTGGGAGTATTTTGTTTTCTTTTAATTTTTCCTCAACTATCAATAGTTTAGATTCAGATTCAAATAATACTGGTGCATAAGCATAATTATTTTGGCTATTTGAATTCCATTGTTGAAATTGCACTAGGCCCGATAGCTCTTGCTGATACATTTGCCATATGAGTTGACGTTCAGTTTTAATGATTCCAATTTCATCAAGCACACACAAACCCATTGCCGCTTCCATTTCATTCATTTTGGCATTGGTGCCGATGGATTCAATAGTAGTGGGCCCCGTAATACCAAAATTAATCATCATACGGATTTTTTCAGCCAATTCGTCATTATTGGTTATTACAGCACCGCCTTCGATAGTATGAAACAACTTTGTTGCATGAAAGCTAATGGTACTGATATCGCCATAGTTTAAAACACTCTGTGTGCTTTTGTCTTTATTAGTATATTCAGCATCAAACGAATGAGCTGCATCATAAACTACTTGTAGCTTATGCTTGTCAGCAATTGTTTGAATGGCTTCGACTTCACAAGGGTTGCCAAAAACATGTACAGGTAATATGGCTGAAGTATTTTCTGTGATAAGTGATTCAATATTTTTAGGATTCAGATTAAATGTATTTGGATCAATGTCGGCAAAAACTGGCTTTAAACCCTCCCATGCAAGCGTGCTAGTCGTTGCAGAAAAGCTAAAAGGAGTGGTAATTACCTCCCCTTGTAAGTTCATTGCTTTATAAGCTACTTGCAAAGCCAAAGAGCCGTTAGCCACACAAATCAAATGCTTTACACCAAGATGATCAGCTAAACGCTGTTCAAGTTCTTGCAATAAACTACCATTGTTACTCAACCGGCCACTATCGAAAATACGGTCGATGTATGAGTGGTACTTTTCTTTATTAGGAAGGTAGGTTTTGGTGACATTGATCATTGTTTTAATAAACCCGATAAGTAGCTACCGTAACCATTTTTAGAGAGAGCTTTAGCTGTTACCATCACTTGCTCGCTAGACAACCAACCATTCCGCCAAGCAACCTCCTCTAGGCAAGCTATTTTATAACCTTGACGCTTCTCAATAGTTTCTACAAACATAGCGGCTTCTAATAAACTCTCGTGCGTTCCAGTGTCTAGCCATGCAAACCCCCTACCTAAAAGCTCTACATGTAAATCACCGCGCTCCATATACATTTGATTAAGTGTGGTGATTTCCAGCTCACCTCGATGACTAGGCTTGACTTGTTTAGCCATCTCAATCACATCATTATCGTAAAAATAAAGCCCGGTTACTGCAAAATTAGATTTTGGATTTTTTGGTTTTTCTTCTATGCTGATTGCCTTTTGACTACTATCGAATTCAACCACACCAAATCGTTCTGGATCGTTAACTTGGTAGCCAAACACCGTTGCACCCTTTTGACGACTGACAGCATTCTTCAAAATAGGTGTAAAACCTTGGCCCCAAAATATATTGTCGCCTAGCACTAAACATACATTATCATTTCCAATAAAGTCTTCGCCAATAATAAACGCTTGTGCCAATCCATCTGGGCTAGGTTGTATTTTGTAAGTTATTTTAATGCCAAATTCTGATCCATCGCCCAGCATACGAACAAAACCCTCTTGATCTTCTGAGGTTGTAATAATTAGCACATCTTGAATCCCAGCCAGCATTAAAACTGACAATGGATAATAAACCATAGGTTTATCATAGATGGGTAATAGCTGTTTAGACACGCCTTTTGTTATAGGATACAGCCTTGTTCCAGACCCTCCTGCCAATATTATTCCTTTCATTGCTCTATAACCCCTAATCTCTCACCCTGATAGCTTCCATCTTTAACTCGGTCACACCAAATAGTATTTTTTAAATACCACTGCACAGTTTTTTTAATGCCTGTTGCAAAAGTCTCGTCTGGCGTCCAATTTAATTCATTGGCAATTTTAGTGGCATCAATTGCATATCTGACATCATGTCCCGCTCTATCACCGACATAAGTAATAAGCTGTTCGTATTTAGTAATACCATCAAGCTTACTTGGTACTAGTTCGTCTAAAATACTACAAACGGTTTTTACAACATCAATATTCTGTAATTCATTATGCCCACCAATATTATATGTTTCACTAATTTCACCTGTAAGTGCAACATGAAGTAGCGCTCTCGCATGGTCATCAACATATAGCCAATCTCGTATTTGCTTGCCATCACCATAGATTGGCAATTCTTTACCCTCTAATGCATTGAGAATAATGAGAGGAATAAGCTTCTCAGGGAATTGGTAAGGGCCATAATTATTAGAACAATTAGTAATTAGCGTCGGGAGTTTAAAAGTGCGTTGCCATGCACGCACTAAATGGTCAGAGCTTGCCTTGGCTGCCGAGTAAGGGGAACTAGGTGCATATGATGTTTCTTCAGTAAAAAGATCATCCGTACCTTCAAGATCGCCATAAACCTCATCAGTGGACACATGATGGAATCTAAAGTCATTTTGTTTATCACTCTCCAAGCTGGACCAATAGTCTCTAGCTTCTTCAAGTAATACATAGGTGCCAACAATATTGGTTTGGATAAACTCACCTGGGCCATCAATAGAACGATCAACATGTGACTCAGCTGCTAGATGCATCACAATGTCGGGCTGATGCTCATTAAAAACACGTTTAATCTCATTAGCATCGCAAATATCGACTTGTTCAAATGCGTATCTTGCATCATTTTCAATAGAGGCTAAAGATTCTAAATTGCCTGCATAGGTAAGCTTGTCAACATTAATAACGCTATGATTGGTGTTATTGATAATATGACGAATAACAGCAGAGCCTATGAAGCCTGCGCCGCCGGTGATCAGTAATTTTTTCATATTAATTCGTTTTCTAAAAAACCGTTTTGTTTGGTGATGTTGTCAATATCTTGTAATGCTTTTAACATTTCGCCCATCTTATGAATTGGAATCATATTAGGACCATCACTCAAAGCAATTTCTGGGTTTGGATGAGTTTCCATGAAAAACCCTGAAACGCCCACTGCTGCTGCAGCTCTTGCAACCACGGGCACCATTTCTCTTTGGCCACCCGAAGTGAGTCCATTACCCCCTGGTTGCTGCACTGAATGCGTTGCATCAAATACAATCGGACAACCGGTAGAACGCATGGTAGACAAACCGCGCATATCAGAGATTAAAGTGTTATAACCAAACGACGTACCACGATCACAAATCGTAATCGCCTTATTGTCTGTTTCATAGGCTTTATCAACTACATTCTGCATATCCCATGGCGCTTGAAATTGGCCTTTTTTGATATTGACTGGGATGCCTTGCTTACACACATTTTGAATAAAGTTAGTCTGGCGCACTAAAAAAGCGGGTGTTTGCATCATATCTACCACTGAAGCCACCTCATCTAATGGCGTATCTTCGTGAACATCGGTCAGTACTGGCACGCCTATCTCATCTTTTACTTTTTGTAAAATACGCAAACCCTCTTCAATACCTAAACCTCTAAAACTGCTTGTACTAGATCGGTTTGCCTTGTCATAAGAAGATTTGTAAATAAAATTAATCCCCAAATCTTCAGTCACTTTTTTAAGATACGCTGCTGTTTCTAAAGCCAAAGCCTCAGATTCAATCACACAGGGACCAGAGATAAGAAAAAATGGCTGGTCAATACCGACTTCAAAATCTAATAATTTCATAGTAATTAATTTTGCTCCATATTTAAATATTATGTATTTGCATAACTCCAGATAATTGACTGTTACTATCAGTCACTATTAAGGAGCTTACATGATTTTTATTCATCATTTCCTCTGCACTTGTAAGTCCTTCATTTTGTGAAATTATTTTAGGATTTATTGTCATGATATCGCTTGCAATCAAGGAAAAGAACATTTCTTGCCTCTCTTCCATTGCTCTTCGAATATCTCCATCTGTAATCACTCCGTATATTTTTTTATGCTTAAGAACTATAGCCAAACCACACATGCCATTTGTAATTGTATGAATAATGTCTTTTATCTTAGTATTTTCATTACAAACAGGGAGGTCGTCCGCTTTCATCACATCTTTAATCTGAGTTAAAAGTTTTTTTCCAAGACTTCCACCAGGGTGGTACCTAGCAAAATCTTCTGCTAAAAACCCTCTAGCTTTCATTAGCGCAACTACCAAGGCGTCACCCATCACCAATGTTGTTGTCGTTGATGACGTTGGAGCCAACTGTAAAGGACACGCTTCCTGTGACACGGCTATATTTAAATGATATTTTGTATTTTCTGCCAAGGTTGAGCTTGGATCTTTACTCATTGAAATGGTTTGATTACCTTGATCTCTTAAATATGGAATTAACTTAAGTACCTCATCCGTTTCACCAGAATTTGAAATCAGTAAAACAACATCTTCTTTTTCAACCATACCTAGATCACCATGGTAAGCCTCGCCTGGGTGTAAAAAAAAGCTCGGCGTTCCAGTGCTAGCCAATGAGGCTGCAATTTTCTTTCCTATAATGCCTGATTTACCCATGCCAGATATAATCAACTTTCCAGATGAATTTAGTATTAAGTCAATTGCTTTTTGAAAGTCCTCTGTTAAAATATTTGATAAGTTTCTTATCTCTTTAGATTCAATTTCAAAAACTTCTTTAGCTATTTCAATGGCATTCATATTTTTTTGATAAATTAGTGGAGGGGCTGGTTTCTATAAAAAGTGCAAAAAAAATCATAAATGATGATAATGGCTACTATCGATAATTAAAGATGCGCAGGCTTAATCTCGCACTTAATTGTCATACATATGAAACACCGATCTTATCCGCTACCACTATTAACTTTTT
>Ga0233441_1003394_pt1 | contig 10712 bp, 9 predicted proteins | sample SI_123_September_4_FD_182781 | JGI IMG/M metagenome (GOLD analysis project Ga0233441, IMG submission 182781) | Seawater microbial communities from Saanich Inlet, British Columbia, Canada - SI_123_September2016_135_MG | ecosystem: Environmental > Aquatic > Marine > Inlet | place: Canada: British... | reverse complement strand
TCTCATGATATTCTGTATCAAATAATCCTGCCATTTTTCAACCTTCACTATTATTTATATCTTTAGATTTTATCGAAATTTGGCTTTTTTATTGATTTGTGTAGTTTTTAGAGGTGCCCAAAAGTTTTTATACACGTAAATTGTTCCATATTATTTTTTGAAATTATAGCTAATTTTGTTTAAAATAGCGTAAGCTTTTAGCTTGCTTAGCTATAATAATACACTTAAAAACTTTAGGAAAACAATGAAAAAAATATTTCAACTTCACCTCTCAAATAAAGATGATGCACGAACATTAGAAGCAATTAAAAGTGAGGTTCGTAAGTACCTTAAACGTGAACGTAAAAAGAATTTACCTAAAGATGCAACATTTTGGGATTTTGATTGTAAGTTTGGTCAAAATGATACCTCTGTAGAAGCTATTGGTTCAACAGAAATTATTTCAAAAATTGATTTTGCATCAGAACAGAAGTGGGATTCTTTTTACTTAGAGATTTTTTCTAAGGCAATAACGAAGAAAAAAGCTGAAGTTGAATCTGAAGAAGAGTTAGAAACAGAATCTGAGTAGTATTTATAAGTGTAACTTTTTAATATAAGAGTTTATATGGCTCTTATATCAAAGTTGTCTGCTTCTAGTTGTGCTAACTGCTCATTCATACTATTATCAGTTTGAGACTCTTCATTATTAAGACGTTTAAAACTTCCTAACATCTCCCCACTACCAGCAATATTTTTAAGATGAAACAGTTCTGTTTTTTCAAGAAAGAATGCTTTAATAAATTTAAAACCACCTTTGTCTAAAAGTGCTTCAGAAGTCTTTTTTTCCATATATAAAAACATTAAACATAAAGTTGATGACGCGTATTGTGCAATAAAAGCATCTTCAGATTTTATAATATCATCTGAAAAGTTTGTAAGTTTTTCAACTCCAACAGCTGCATCTATACGAGGAATATCACAATATCCCGCAACAAGTTTACTCAGTGCATCTGCATCCATAGCACGAATATAATCGACATCATCAAGTTTAGCTGCAAGCATATAACGACCAATTGCATTCATAATAAAAGGTAAAATGTTTTCTTGTGCAATTTGAGGGCTTGAATCCGCAAGAGATAACATCGTAATTTCAATATTTAATGCTTCTTGTACTTGATAATTTAGTAGTGTGGCTAATCCCTCAATTTTATATTCATTTTCATTTATTGGGGCGTTAACGATAACCGCTGAAAGTCGTAAAAAAACATCAGCCTCAATGAGTGAAATTCCACCTTGGTAAAGCTCAGTATCAAAATGAAGACGGTGGTAAATACTGAGTAGTTTGTTCTTCTCTTCATCAAGTGTAGTAATTATCATCGCTTCGAGTTGAAGTCCCTCTGATGTAGTTGGAAGTAAAAGAGAAAAATAGTTCTCTTTTTGAATCATTTCAATATTTGAATGGTTTTGTTGTAAAATTTTAAAAGCGAGTAAAATATCGGGATTAAATGTTGTTTTATTTGCGAGGATAAGTTTCTTGAGAAAACTTCCCTCATCAGGAATATTAAAAAGTCCGTTAATAGTGTTTGTACTGTTTGGTATCGTCATAATTTTCCTTATGTTTTTCGACCACGTTTAGTCATTTTTCTATGTTTTGTTGTAGCATTCGAACTAGGTCGTTTTTTCTTTCTTGGTTTAGAATAGTCTGTTTTGTCGGTCATACGTTTTAATGCATGTTCTTCATCGGTTCTACGAATTTTAGGATCTGGTTCAAAACCTTCTAATGTTATTCTCTCTATCTTATATTGAATTACTTTTTCAATACGTTTCATATGTTCTTTATCATCAATACTAAGAAGTGTAATAGCTTCACCTACAAGACCCGCACGACCTGTTCGTCCAATACGGTGAACATAGTCTTCTAAAACATCAGGAAGCTCATAGTTCACAACCTGTGGAAGCTTTTCAATGTCAAGTCCACGTGAAGCAACATCTGTTGCAACTAAAACACGAAGTTTTGAGGTTTTAAATGCTTCTAAAGTTTTTAAACGTTTTGGTTGGGCAATATCTCCATGAATAACACCACATTTGAGACCATCAAGTTCAAGATGTTTGGCAAGTTCATCAGCTTTATCTTTAGTTCGTGTGAAGACTAAAACATGTTGATAGTTTTTTGAACCAATTAAATAAGAAAGCATTTCAGGTTTACGTTTTTCATCAACTTCATAAATAACTTGAGAAATGGTATCACTTGCAGAGTTTTTACGTGCTGTTTCAATAAACTCAGGTTTATGTAAAATAAGTTTTGATATTTTTCTGACTTTTTCAGTATAAGTCGCCGAAAATAACATAGTTTGATGGCGTTTAGGAAGTAGGGGATGGATCTGTTTAATCTCTTTAACAAATCCCATATCTAACATTCTATCAGCTTCATCTAAAACAAATATCTCTACTTCACTTAGACGGAGTCCTTCTTTGTGCACAAGTTCCATTAATCGACCGGGAGTAGCAATTAATATATCGGTATCTTCAGCATGAATAGCACGTTTTTGTGCTTCTAAATTACGGCCACCTACTGCAGTAAAACAAGTAATAGGTAAGTTTATAGCATAAGTTTTAATTTCTTCATCAATTTGAAATGCAAGTTCACGTGTTGGAGTAATAATTAGTGCTCGGATAAGCTTATAATCTTCACCCTCTTCGTTGGTATATGATTTTCTTTTTTTTGTAGAAAGTCTTTGTAAAATAGGAAGTGCAAAAGCTGCCGTTTTTCCAGTTCCTGTTTGCGCAGTGGCAAAGGTGTCATGTTTAGCTAAAGCAACAGGAATAGCACGCTCTTGAATCGGCGTTGGTGTAATGTATCCACACTTTTTAAGCGCCCCTAAAAGAGGTTTAATAAGTCCTAAGGTTTCAAATGTCATACATGCTCCATTGCTAATAGTTTTAATACCGCAATAATAGCTAAATTTTAATCAAGTTCTTCTTCTAATAGGGGTTCATAGAAGTAGTACCCTTGAAAGTAGTCAATATGTAAGTCAATGAGTTTTTTATACACCGCTTCAGAATGAACGTATTCTGCAATTACTTCAATACCAATACGATTTGAGAAGTTGGTAATGACATCAACAATAATATAAGCTTTCATATCCGTATCAATATTCTCAATAAGAGAACCATCTATTTTAATAAAATCGGGTTCAAGTTTCAAAAGATATGAAAAATTGGAATAACCACTTCCAAAGTCATCAATGGCTATTTTAACTCCACGCTCTTTTAACGAGTTGATAAGGTGATGTACCGTATCAAAATTATCAATACTTTCACTTTCAACAATTTCAATAATAAGCTGATTCTCAATTTTGTATTCATCAATTTTTTGCATTAAAAAATGGATGACTTCGGGATTTGAAATATCTTCAAAAGAGACATTCACTGAGAAACTATTTTCTCTATTTTGAAAGACTTTAAAACTTTTTTCAATCATGATTTTGGTCATATCATGATAATAGTGTGTTTTTTTAGCAATATCTAAAAAATAGTAAGGAGTAACTATTTTTCCTTCATGTTTAATACGCATTAAACACTCATACTTTTTAACACCTTCTCTGTCAATAATAGGTTGAAATACTGGGATGACATTATCGTTATCAATAGCGTCTTTAATAATTTTCGTCCACTTGGTGTCATTTTTATAGTGATCTTCAAGATGTAAATCTTTAGAATAGGCAATCCATGGTTGTTTATGGTCTTTTGCATAATTAAGAGCCATGTTTGCTTTAGAAAGTTTTGAGTCAATTTCACTATTGACAATAGCAATGGTAACACCAATTTGAACAGTAAATTCATTATTATTTAAAGCAAAATTGACATGATTTATTTGTTCACTGAGTTGATAGGCTAGGGAGCCTAAATCATGATACTCTTTTGAGATATTTAAAATAATAAACTCATTACCTGAAAATCGGTATAACTCAAAAATTTTACTGTTAAGTTCTTTTAAAAGATATGTTGAAAAGTTATGTAAAAGTTCATCTGCTATTTGAATACCATATAAGTCATTAATATTTTTAAACTTTATAATGTCTACAAGTAAAAAACTACTACTATGCTGTTCTTTAAATACTTCTAAAAGCTTATAACGATTGAGTAAACCTGTATTATTATCATAATAGTGACGTGTTTGAAGTTCATGCAAGGTCTCTACTACTTCTCCTTTTAAAGAGTGATTCATCTCTTTTAACTCATCTTTTAAAATAATAGTAGTTTTTAAATAGGTGAAATATTTATACGCACCTGTGAGTACAATAGAAAAATACATTAGAACACCAAAAGCAGTTCCTACATAAAGTATTTCACCAGAAATTAAAAGCAGCGTAAAAATAGGTGCCATAGCTAAGACTAAATAGTGTGCATAAGCATGGAAGATAGAACCCAGCGTTACTACTGCCCCTGAACTAAATCCAATTAAAATAGCGAGTGTTAAAAAGAGATAAACATCAGGTGCATAAAAAAATGGAAAAAATGCGGTTATACCCCAAAGAAATCCTGATAACGACGCTGTATGAATATAGTTTTTTAAGTATTTGTTTTTATTTATGGTATCGTTATTATTGATAGCGAGTTCTATTTTTTTACCAAGATAAAAACGTAAGCCAAGGCTAAAAAAATTTGCCAGAAACCATGATAAAAGGAGTTCAAAAGGGACAAAAGGTTCAAGAATAGTAAGAAAAGTGAAAGAGATTAAAATATATAGAAAAAATGTAATTTTATTTACACTTATTGCTAACATTTTTATAAGTTCATCATGATAATTATTAGGACTATAGTTATTAATAAGTTCAGAAATATTCATATTTTTCTCTATAATAATTTTTATACACTTCATTTTATGTTAATCTATATTAAAAGAAGTTTATAAATAAGAAGTTTTTTTTAAAGTGTAACTATCTTAGCTCCAAAACCACCCATATGTTGTGGTGCATCGTCAAACTTTTTTACACTCGGATGAGTAATCAAAAACTCTTTAACTGCATAAGAGAGTTTTCCTGTTCCAATACCATGATAGACAATCACTTCATCCCAACCTGAAATAAGAGCATCGGATAAAAACTTGTCTAGTCTTTCGCACGCTTCTTCTGCACGCAATCCATGAAGGTCAAGTTTAAGACCACTTCTCTTTTCCACATTGATATGAACATGAGTTTTTTGCTGTTTTTTAGGAAAGTTACCACTTGGTTTTAAGTCTGTTAGTTTAATACGAAGACGCATACCATCAACTTCGACCATGGCTTCTTTTGACTTTAATGAAAGAATAGTACCTCGACTTGACCGGTACTTTACTTTCTGACCAACAGAAAAAGTATAAGGCTCTGATTTTGGTGTAGCTTCATCTTTTTTAGGAAGAGTTTGATTCGCTTTATTCATTTGTCTGTGAATAGCTGCGGTATCATTAAGTTTAGCTGCTTTTTTTGCTTCGTTAATAGCAATGTCGAAATGATTTTGAAGACGATTTTTCTCTTGAGTTAGGTCTGAATCTACTTTAGCTTTAGCGTCAACTAATATTTGCTCTTTAGTTTTTAATGCTTCTAAGCGTTCATCTATCTCTCTGTTTTTACGTTTTAAATCACGTTCAAGTTCACTTCCTCTTTCAATTAAAAGGTTAAGTTTTTCATGGTTTTGACCATAAGTCTCTTTTGCTCGCGTAACAATACTAGATGCAATACCATAACGAAGTGCTGTTTCAAATGCAAAACTTTTACCGATAATACCATGTAAAAATTCATAGGTCGGTTCACGCTTCTCTTCATCATAAATAGCGGCCATAAGTTCAACATCGTCACGGTCAGCCATAAGTGCTGCAAGACGTTTATGGTGTGTTGTAACCACTATTTTTTGACCCTTTTTTATTAAATCATCTAAGATAATTTTAAAAAGTGCTGCAGCTTCATCACTGTCCGTTCCTAATTCTATTTCATCAACACCAACAAGAGCATCTTTAATATCAAATAGTTTGGAAAACTGCTGCATGCGTCCTGCAAAAGTAGAAATATCATTAGCAACATTTTGAGGATCATCAATGACTGCTGTTAAATACTTAAAACGACCAATATGACTTTTAGTAGCATTAATTTTCATAGGTATAAGATATTTTGCCATAAATGCTGCTGATAAAATAGACTTTAATAGCATAGTCTTACCACCTGCATTAACACCGGTAATCATCAATACAGATTTTTTGAAAACAACATCAACTGGTTTTGGATTTGAAAGAGCAGGGTGTGAAAACTCATTGAGTTCAATATGAGAATCTTTTTGAGCATCAACAATTTGTAAACTTTTAGAACGGGCAAATAAAACACGAGCTTGGTAGTGATCAAAGCGATTAAATTCTTTATCAACAAACTTTAAAAATTGTGAAATAGTTTGAAGTGCAGCAGAAAATTTCTTAGCATATTCGTAAAAAATAATCTCTTTTTCATGATTAATCTTTTGCAGTTGTGATTTAACTTTTGAGATACTTTCGGGAACAACATAGAAAAAACCTGAACTACTACGCCCAATAACGACACCTTTAATAACGTGATTAAATCCACCACGTACTAAAATACACTCTTCATCATTGTAGTAGTGTACTTGAGTATCAACAATATAAGCGGATGCCTTTTGTGTGAAAATTTGACGTTTTAATGTCGCTGCCATATCAGACTTTAAGGTTTTTGCTCGATTAGAAAGTGCATACAAGCTTTCATCTTTAGACTCATCAAACCGGCCATCTTCTTGAAAATAGCCGTCTATTTCAGCTATTTCTAATGGGGTATTGATTTTACTAATCCATTTACCAATCAATCCATCTAAATCACGATTTTGCCAATACCGTAAATATCGCATAAGTTTAATAATTTCAAAAATTTGCTCAAATCGAAGTACACCATGTTTTTTAAGATGCATAATAGGAGTTTCGAAAGATTCAATTTTGGGAGGTGCTTTAAATTCAAGTTTTTCTAGTGCAGAGATATATTTGAAGTGAAGTTCTTGGTCACCCTCCATGGATAGAGAATGAAAACGTGAGAAAAAATGCTCAAGAGAGCTAATATGAGCCTCTAAATCGAGTTGCTCAATTAAGGTACTAAGTGTTTTTGACATCTATCTCTTTTCATTTATCTTTTTACTGGCACGCTCTAGCGTTAATCATTAGATTAAAATGTTTTGACTCTTTACGTCCAATAAAAGTTTGTGTTCCAACACTATAGCTGAACGCACTTTTGTTAATATCTATCTCTTGAGTATTACTTAAACATTGTAATGTTTTACCTTGCGAGTACTCAAGTTGAATTTTTTCAATATGGAGTTGGTCAGTTTTTTTACTTTTGTTATATATAGTAGCAAAAATTACAACGGCTAAAAGTGTTACTGTAATAATAATTTTTTTCTTAAATTCCAACTCTGTAGCAAAGTGTAAAAAGGCAAAAAAACCTAAAATTACCAGAGCGCCAATGAGGTAACTCATGCAATACCTTTAAGGGTGTTGTTTACTGCTTGTCCACGCATTTGATAGGTAATATCACCTGCACCAAAACCAACAATAAGACCATTGTTAATAGATTTTAAAACAGTTTTATCTTTGATAATATTAAGTGTTGCATCTTTACGTGCAACTGAATCAGCCATAGTAATGTTGTAGCGCTTAAACTCTTTTAAAAAGTTAATCTCTTTTTTGCTTTCACCTGCAGACCAAACTGGTAAAATTATAAGTTCTTTAGTCCCTTCAAAACATTTAATAAAGGCTTCTAAGTTATCAAGTGTACGTGAGTATTTATGTGGTTGCCATACGGCGGTAATGTCACTAATACCTTTTAATTTTGCATAAGTTTTAACAGATTCTAGGGTTGCTTTAATCTCAGTAGGATGGTGACCATAGTCGTCAATAATAACAGTATCTGACTTTTTACTAACAATATCAAAACGTTTTTTAATCCCTTTGAAGTCTAAAAGGTTGTTACGAATTTTTTCAATATCCATACTCTGTGCAGCGGCTAAAATAGCCAATGATGCATCCAATGCAATATGTTCACCTAAACCCCATACTTCGAAAATACCTAACTCATTAAGTTCGAATTGAGTGTGTGGTTCTTCATTTATTAAAGTGTATTTGATGTTTTTAATATCTTTAGATGGGTAAAGCCTAATTGCATCACCTTCAATTGTAGACAAAAATTCATCTTCAGCATTAATAACACGACAACTTGCTTTTGCAATAAATTGACGGTATGAGTCATAAAAAAGTTCGTAATTATAGTCATAGTATTCCATGTGCTCAGGTTCTGCATTGGTCACAATGGCACATTTAGGATTGGTATTTAAAAAGCTTCCATCACTTTCATCTGCTTCGAAAACTAAGGTATCGTTAAGCTCGTCATATCGAACGTTAGATTTAAACTCTTTGGATTCTGCTCCTATAATTGCAGAACCTTTCATAATTGCAGATAAAATAGCACTTGTTGTACTTTTACCATGTGCACCAGCAACGGCGTAGTTATTTCTATCTTCAGGTAAAATTTTTAAAAGTGCTTCGCGACGTGCTAAAACTTCAATGTTTTGTTTTTTAGCTTCAAGAACTTCACAGTTATCAGGACGAATAATAGCTGAGTGAACTACAAGGTCTTGACTTGAAATAGCACTTTTATCGTGAGGAACATTGACAATAATTCCCATCTCCTGAAGCTCTTTAGTAATAATACTTGAACCGATATCTGAACCACTTACTTTATGTCCTTGGAAATGCATAAATTTAGCGAGTCCTGAGATTCCAATACCACCAATACCGATAAAATGAATTGTCATGATAACTTCCTATTTACAATAGTTTTATAATTAATATTGCAAGGACATAAGCAAAAAGTGTACCCCAAATATGACATCACGTTAAATCTCAGTTTTAAAACTAGAAATATAAAAGTTTCCTGCACTGTTTGTGGCATCTAAATCTGCTATTTTGTCTAAGAAATCATCAAAACTTATATTTTGTGTACTTGCTTTATTATGTACTTTCATTGCCATTGCAAAATTTTTATCTTTACTTAAACCTGAAAGAATTTCAAAAAGTGCTGCGGCGTCTTCAGGTTTACCGGCACTATAGTGTTCAATAGCATATTCATATAAAGCACGAAGTGTTGCGTAATCTTGTACTTCTGTCATGTCAAGCTGAATAGCTTTTTCAAGAACATCAGTTAAACGTTCTAAGGCTAATTCTAAAATATTGGCATAATAAGCAATTAGTGTCTCTTCATCAAAGTTGTCATGACACTTCGCTTCAAGTACATATAAAGAGGCAATATCACCTTCTTCTTGTGCTTTTAAGATTTTTTCTTTTAAATCGTCTATAATGTTATTTGTACTCATTTAATGCCTTTTTAATACGTGTTAATGATTCTTTTGTATTCTCTTCATTTTCAACAAGTGCAATACGAATGTAGTTTTTACCTGGATTTACAGGATTTTTTTCATCATGATTAAGTTTTTTATCTCGTGCTAAAAATTCGCCAGGAAGTACTTTGATGTTATAGGTTTCATAAAGATATTTAGTAAAGCTAAGTGCATCATCAACTTCAAGCCAGATGTAAAAACTAGCATTTGGTATTTCAGTACCTAAAATCTCTTTTGCAATGTGGAAGTTTTTCAAATAAATGTCACGACTTACTTGAACATGATCTTCATCTAACCATGCAGCCGCCGCAGCTCTTTGAAGTGGTAGTGGTGAAGCACAACCAATATAAGTGCGATACTTCATGTACTCTTTTAAAATTCTTTGATCACCTGCAATGAAACCTGAACGAAGTCCTGGAGCACAAGAACGTTTCGAAATAGAATTTATTACCAAAATATTTTTAAATTCAAGATTATTAACAGCAATGGACGCTTCTAAAAGTGAAACGGGAGGATTGTTTAAATCTGTATAAATTTCGCTGTAGCACTCATCATTCATTAAAACAAAATTATATTTTAAAGCAAGTCTTACCCATTTCCCTAGCTCTTCAATGCTGAGTGTTGATGCCGTAGGATTATTTGGGAAGTTTAAAATAACAAAGTCGCAACCTGATAATACTTTTTCATCAATTTCAGGTTTGAAATTATTTTCTTTAGTCAAGTTTAAATAATGAACTTTTGAGTTGGTTGCAAGTGCAGCCCCCTCATAAATTTGGTAAAAAGGATTGGTAAATGCCATCATTGAATGTTTTACATCATGGAGTAAAAACTGTGGAAAATTAAAGAGTACTTCACGAGTTCCAAAAGTGGGAATAATTTGATTAAGGTTAAGTTCTATATTAAAACGTTTTTTGTTAAAAGCAATCATTGCTTCTTTGAGGTAGATTTCACCTGCTGTTTTAGGATATTTTTGAAGTTCATTTGCGTTTGAAGCTAAAGCATCTTGAATAAATTGAGGCGTCTCAAACTGAGGCTCACCAATAGTTAATGTCATGGCTTTGTAGTTTTTATCAGGAGTGATATTTTCTAAAAGAGTGGTTAGTTTTTCAAAAGGGTAGGGTTCGAAGAGCATTGTGTTCACTTTGTCAATTATATTTGTCGTATTTTAGCTAAAATATGCCAAAAACAGATATAAATAATTAAGGACTTTTCATGAGTATCGAAACAACAATGCAAAACTTTCCTTTTTATGAAACATTTTCTGATGAGATGAAAATATTAGTACAAGAAAATGCTAAAAGTGTGATAGTTCC
>Ga0233441_1003386_pt1 | contig 10721 bp, 8 predicted proteins | sample SI_123_September_4_FD_182781 | JGI IMG/M metagenome (GOLD analysis project Ga0233441, IMG submission 182781) | Seawater microbial communities from Saanich Inlet, British Columbia, Canada - SI_123_September2016_135_MG | ecosystem: Environmental > Aquatic > Marine > Inlet | place: Canada: British... | reverse complement strand
AGATCTAATAAAAACCATTTAATCCAATTAACAATTCGTAAAGAAGATGGGTAAGGCTCCCAACCATTGCCAAAGCCTAGTGGGTTATTCTCAATCCAATTTTGAATTAGACTACTATGCCAGATAGCCCTTTGCTCGAAATTGATAGCATTAAGGTCGTCAAAATAATGTAGATTATATAGCCACAACTTATCTTGATTTTTAGCGTTCCAATCTTCTGATGCTTTGAGTGTAAATTCTTTATTTAAAAATTTAAAACTGCTCTCACCATACATCTTTTGTGAGCACTGTATAACAGGCTTGATCTCACTATAAGGATATAAGTTTTTAGGAATATCAAATAGATTTACTTTGGGCTTAATAAATTTACGCTTAATTCTATTCAATATTTGACTAGCCTTCAAATACTTAATAGTATTAAATAAAAGCTGAATTTTTTTAAACATTAATTACGTAATGAATTAACAACTTCAATAGATACTCTTGAACTCTCCATTACTTCTTCATAAGATATAGGTGATTCTTTCCCATTAACGATAGATTCAATAAAAGCTTGAGCACAAGCCTTCTGCCCTTTGTCTTGCTTAAATAGTTTCATTTTCTTAAAACCAGGCCAGCCATACCCTGTAAGCACACGGTAATTATCCATTTGCAAAACTGCATCATCACAAAAAACTTCTACACGCTCCTTTGGAAAAGCAGAGCCACCATTAGCCAAATAATGAATCGTTCCAAATGAGCCATCCTCAAAAGAAAGTGTAATGGATGCCTTATCTTCTCTTACTTCAACCCCTGGAACATTACCTATCATGGTAGCAGTAAAGCCGTTAATTTTACGGCCAATTAGGTGCCTCATAAGATCTATAAAGTGACATCCTTCACCGATAATCCTCCCCCCGCCAATCAGGGAATTTTGCACCCAATGCTCACCAGGAATAGCACCAGCATTGACAGTCATAATAATAGATTTAGGGGATCTATGACTATTTAGCAACTCTTTCATCTTAACTATGTGTGGAGCATAACGACGATTAAATCCAACCATTAGCCTAACAGTATTAGACTTATTTGCTTCATGATAAGTCTTATCAATAACATCGAGCTCATCTAAAGTTAAAGCCAATGGCTTCTCAACAAATACATTTTTCCCAGATTTGAGCGCATCAACCACCTGTTGTGCATGAGCATCGTGCCTAGTAACAATTGATACTGTATTAATTCTGTCGTTATTCCACAGATCTTTAGTTTCTGTAGAAGCTGTAGTAAATTGATTTTTATTACCATGATGTACGCCACTAATACCACCACTAGTTACCAATGTATCCAATACGGCACCAGCTTCTTTAAATGCAGGAATTAGAGTCCTTGAAGCATAATTTCCAGCACCAATAAACCCTACACAAGGGGTAGAAGAATCAATATCTTTAGAAGTCTGATTATTTAATTCAACCTTAGATTTAGTTAAAATCTCTTGATTTTGGCTGGGATAATTTAACACAATACCTAGTGCATCAGGGTTATCTAGCAAACTATAAGCATCAATTGCATTTTCAATGTCAAAACGATGTGTAATCACAGATTTAACATCTAACACGCCAGATGACATCATATCTAATACCGCTTCAAAATTACGCTGCTCAGTCCAACGTACAAAACCAACAGGGTAATCATTGCCTTCATCCTCATAAAAAGGGTCATATCGACCGGGACCATAAGAGGCAGACACTTGGAAAGTAATTTCTTTCTTAAAAAAATCATCCCGGCGCAAATTTAGTCCAACTACACCAACCAGCACAATTCTGCCACGCTTACGGCACATCTCTGCAGATTGATGCATAACTTCATCAGACTGGGTAGCTGCAGTTATTAACACACCATCTACGCCATGACCTCTAGAAAATCCTTGCGAAATAATAACAGGATCTTCACCCTTAGACAGGTCCACTGTTTCTGCGCCAAATTTTTGTGCAATTTTGCATTTCTTAGAATCAAAATCAACACCCAGTACCCTGCAGCCATTCGCACGCAACATCTGTACACATAGTAAACCAATTAGGCCAAGCCCTGTCACTACAAAACACTCACCCATAGTTGGCTGCATCAAACGAATCCCTTGTAATCCAATAGCGCCTAACACCGTAAATGAAGCAGATTCATCATTAACATTATTTGGAATCTTTACACAAAGATTTTTTGGAACGCGAACTACTTCAGCATGATTTCCATTAGAAACAACCCTATCACCAGGCTCAAATCCATCAACATCACTCTCTAAAATTACACCAGCATTGCAATAACCAAGTGGTAAAGGCTGGTCTAGTTTAGAGCGCACAGCGTCAACAGTAGTCATCAAGCCATCAGTAATAACCTTATTTAAAACCATCTTAACTTTATCTGGTTGCTTTTTGGCTTTACTTAATAGATTAGCTTTTCCAAAGTCAATCAACATGCGTTCGGTGCCAGCAGATACGACTGTTGTGGTGGTGGCTATTAATATATTGGATTTAATATTTTTTGGGCAAGGTACATCAATCAATGATGTTTCTCCATTTGAAAGATTTTGTAATATTTGTTTCATTCTTTAACCTCGAATCTCTGTTTAATTATATTGGATACAACCATTTCTTCAATATGCAACATGAGTCTTGTTGATAATTCTATTTCATCCCAATTTCTAATTAGAGTATTTGAAAATGGCTGCAATACAGTTGATTTATGGCCATTATTTTTTGGCCAGTGTTTATACTTTTTAAAATACGACCCTTTCCAGATCTTTGTACTCCTATAGTCATCTATTTGAACATTTACATCGTCTTTTTGAAAATTAATCATTTCTCTTACACCTTCAAAAGGCTCGCCCCTAGAAGTAAAGGTTATATTGATTAAATCATGGTTCGAAGATACTATTGAAACCCCTATATTATCACTTGGTAATTGTAAATCACTATAAGAGATAATTACATCTAAAAATTTAGGAAAGCTATTTGACCAAGATAAAATATATACTGACAAATCGATCCAATGCCCTAAATTGGACACTATACGAGTTCCTTCGGATGGATCCCTATACCAATGATCTTCCGGTATAAAATGACCAGAAATAAAGCATGATAAGGTAATAGGCGTATTGTTATCGATAAAATTATCTTTTATAATTTTTATCGATGGAGAATGAGGTCGATTGTAACCAACATATATTTTTTTATTGGCTTTTCTAACTGCGTGTGATAATAAATCTAACTGTTGCTTATTGATAGCTATAGGCTTTTCAATAAAGACATCGCAGCCTCGCTCTAAAAAATCAATTGCATACTGCGTATGGGTTGCATGATTAGACGATATATACGCAATATCTATATTATTAGAATCTGATATTTTATACTTGTCTCCTATATCTATAGTGTTATATGCATATGCCAATGAAGATGATGCCTTTGGATCTATATCCAAAGAAAATACAATTTTTGCATTTGTTGATGTAGATAAGTAATATGCAATTGATGAAAATGCATGATGGCCGCACCCAACGAGTCCAACTTTTTTTCCACTTGTTGAATACAGAGGAAATTTTAATATCAACCAAAATTTAAATCTAGGCCTAACTCTTCCAATTACCTTTGTTAAGGTACGGAAAATGCCATATATCTTTACAAAACGAACTACTTTTTTTATTCCTTTTTCCATTATATTAATTACCTCTCCTGGAGTTAAATTCAAACAGTGTCAGTATCACCCTGAGAGGTGGATGAGAATTTTCAACTAAACTCACAACATCTGTAATTAGTAAAATTTTATTTTTGAACATTTAAAACCTCTTTGAATATATTTAAAATATTATGATGTTTAGCCATTTCACTCTTTTTCAACCTATCTTGTAAAGATAAAATTAGTTCAGAGTGCGGGCTGTCACTGTTTAAAACAACCTGAATTGCATTTAATAAAGAGTCGCTATTTAATGTGTCATATAGATTCATATTATCGCCATAAACTATTCTTGCATAACTCTCATTTGGAGCTATTGTAATTACTCCATTTTTTATGCCCTCAATTACATGCAAACCTAACGTTTCGATAATGGAGGTTGAAATTAAAATTGTATTGCTACAAAACAACTTATTCATTTCATCTTGACTATCAATATAGCCAAGATAATTTGTTTTAGAGTCTAAAGCAGAATCCCATATTTCAGAATTATGAAGACGACCTTTAGTTAAAGTGATATTTATCTCATAATCAATATTTAATCTGTCAAATGCAGTCAGAGCATTCACAAATGTAATGAAATTTTTATGTATAGATTCAAAATGTGGCCCAACTATATATAAAAATTTAATTTTCTTTGAAAAGTCGTACTTTCTTGGAAGACTGAAAGCATCATTACAAACATCAATATCACTTTTTTCATAAAAAATTTTATTCTTAGTGTCAATAAAATTCGATAAACAGTCTTGAACATGGTTAGATTGAACTTCAATATACTTAGACTGGTTTAGCATAAATTTGAAATAAAGTCTTTTTAAAAATACTTGCTTAAACCATTCAAAATATGCTTTTTTCGAATGATAAACAGCGTCAAGATTTCTAGAATAAAAAAGTAAATTATGAACCTTTGTTAGCTGAGGAATATGTGCCAAAAAATTTAATTGCGCAGAACCTGAAAAATTATATATTAACTGAATATTGTTTTTTATTACTAGACGTCTAAAAATAATATTTTCATAAAACACCCTATAAAGCAACCCACTTCTGACCATTATAAAATTAAATTCTTTATATTTAATTTTTAGTTTCCTAATATTTTCATTGCTATTACAAACAATAAGCAATGCATTTGATTTATCAGTGGCGCATTCTGCTAACGCCTTATCCAGAACAACAATTCCGCCAGAGTCTGCAATACCCAGTGCATTAATCAGTATATTTATAGCCATTTTTAGAAAAATCCATCCCCACTTACAATTATATTATGAACAAAAATAATAGTTTTATAAAAAAAATAGGCACTGGTCAGCACAACTCCCATATTAAAACCTTTGTTGATTGGAATTGCATAGTACAAAAAAACAAAGTACCCAAACATGTTTATCCTTTCATCACCGATCATTAATGCTGCAATAAAAAGAGGTATGAAGAGTATTGTGACATCTGATCTGTTCCTTGAATATACTAACGTCATGAAATAAAAAACAAGAAGTTTGTATACACTTTGAATGTCAAAACCTATTACTACATATGCCGATAATTTTTCTATTATCTGGCCACTCATTACAACAAGAGTCAGGAAGAAAGCAATAAGACCTATTAGAAAATATTTTTTTATCTTTCCACTTGTAATAATTCTTATAAATTCAATTGAAAATTCTCTAAATAACAACATCATATAAACTATCAATATCTGTATGTGGCTAATTGCTGATAACGCCGAAAAGAAGTAAAATTTCGATCCGTTAACATGCGCCAATGCCATTGTTAAAAATATAAAACTAACCTTTAGTCTTTCAGCGGCAAAAAATAATACATAGAAATAAAAATTTGTTAAAACTATTGATGCAGCCACATAAATAGACGCCCTCCATCTGATCAAGAGCTGCATACTATAAAAGGCAAGAATTGCATTCAATATACTAATGAACAGGTCTTTTTCTAGAAAACGGCTAAAGATCCAGGAAATCGTATAATACCCTGGCTCTATAGAGGTTAGTGTTTGTGAATAGTGTATGAATCCATCAGCAAAGCTTAATGTCGGCAAGATTTCAAAAAACCTCCTATAGATTTCTTGGTCGCCGAGCATATAATGCGGGCTAATCAATAGACTTAAAGCGAAAACAATTAGAGCGACGAAGGCGCTAAATTTTTTATACTCTAAAATTGTCATAACTCGCCTCTTTACAAAGACCTTATGATTTTTGAATACACAGAAATTATATCATCAGACTCTACCATCCCAGTAGCTCTAGTATCGATGCAAAAACCTTTACTGTCATCGTGCATATTAAAGTACCCATGCATCCCTTTTATATTTTCTACCTTTCTGTGAAAGAAATCTGGCGATATCATAACGCCAAGATTTGCCCACCAAATTATATCTGCAGAGTTATTATTAATTGGAATTTCTAGAAGGGTCGCATCATCTTCATTAACAAATTTTCCTTTAGACTTTAATATACTATTCTCACTTATCGATCTCATGATTTCATCCTTTTGATCAATATCGAATATCCAAACCCTCATCAAAGTTGAATCCAAAAAATAAATATAATCAGTCCCAAGCTTTAATCCATACTGATGCATTTCTGATTTTAGAATCCTATCAACATCAACAGTAGAATGAACATCTGTCATACCATGATCTCCTAAAAAAATATACTCAGCCTCTGGATTGATAGAGCTAAATTCCTTTGAGAAATTACTTAATTGTTCATCCGTTTTTTGTATGGCATTGTTAATTTCAGATGACAATGGCCCATACTTATGCCCTGTCGCATCCAAGCTTCCAATATAAACTAGATACAAACTAAAATCCTCTTTGGCATTATCTATCACTAGATTAAGCCTATCCTGATCATCGCCCCTGCTAGGAAGGTTTAATGCGGTAAAAGAATCGTAAAAGAACTTTAGACGTCTTGAGCGCATATAATCAAAAATAGAGTTACAACCTAATGCGCCCTCCTCCCTCATATCAACATAATCCTCTGTAAGAGAAAAATATTTAATCAAATTCAATGGTATCTTCTGGGGGTGCATTGGATGTGCAGTTCTGATACTATATTCCCACAATAGCCTTCTAACAATCTTTTCTACCAGCCTAAATGGTAGCAATTGCAACACAAAGGCAAGAAAGTTCAAGATCCAAGCGATGCCTGTATTCTGCCTCCTGTTTTTAGAATAATCAATTGCAGTAAAGAAACCTGTATCTGAGGGTTTCTTTCCTGTGAATATTTCTGTACGCTCACAAAAGCCATTGCCAGGAATAATCTTTTCCGTGTACTCCCCGGACTTCTTTAGAGCGTCTAAAAATGGCGTTATACCTCTATTTAGATAATCATGCCTACATGCATCTATTACTATTAAAACCGTCTTTTTCACATCTCAGTCCTTATTTTAGAAACTTCTGCCTTAACAAGGCTCAAATCAACATCATGTGGCATTTCATGTTTAATTTTCTTAAACAAAATTAACGATTTAGCAATCATTTTTTGTTCATCAGTCTCCCTTAACAATATCGATAAAACATTCATTTGAATGATATTGGTAAAATAAATTCTCTCAAACTTATTATTTCTTTTTATTAATAAATAGGCCAATCTTTTAAAATTTGTCCGTGCACTGTGTCGATAAAAACTATTAAACTGAAGAATAGTATTAAAGTTTCTTTTATGTTTCTTACTCAATAGAATCAACATAAAATGCCTATATAAATTTGCAACCTTAAGATATAAATCTTTTACTTCATTGGCTGTCATTTTTATACCCTTCGGATTTGTTCTTTCGTCTAAAGCCCACTCAAAAATATTAAGCGTACCTTCTGAAATAGGAGGGTTGACTTGAGTGGAAACAATTTTTAGTCTCTGCGAATAACTAGAATCATATTTACGTTCAATTAATAAAATCACATCAATTATTGAAAATATTGCTTTTGCCATTTGATTGCGAAAGAAACGAGATTCATCCCCAGCCAGAGATTTAATAGATCCTATCGATCCTACAAATGTCCACAATCTAGTAAAAAATAGTATTTCACCTTCATGTAAATCAATATTATTGTTTAGCTGCGGAATAATTTCTAATATGTTTGGATTCCCATATATTACAGTTGATCCATGCTTAAGGTCATAACCAAAAATACTGTTTTTAGTTTTTATTAGGCCTTTCTTTGTAATTAATGTTATGTCTATCCACCTAATCCCTATTTTGAGGGCAAGACTGACTCTAAATTCATTAAGGTTTTTATCTAAATGAAATTTATCATCGACTACTAATAATAAATCAAAATCATTATAAGGTCTCAATATGTCATTTTCATAAAACCACCCGCCCTCACCTCTTCCGTAACTTCCATATAGAATAATATGGTCAATGCTAGGAATTTCTGAAATAACAGTAGAAACAATATTATGTTTTATTTCTCCAAAAGCCAAGCCTATCTCGTCATCAATACACATAATTATAGATTGCGATTAGAAAATAATTGTTTTATGCATCCTAAATCAAGCAGGTATGTTCCTAGGAATATAGTAGGGATAGACAAAATTGCTTTTGTCAACCCCATGGCTTTAAATGTGTTCTTAAACGATGTTACAAATAATTTATATCTATAGATGTATCTTGCTAATACAATGCCAACTATGAATAACGATATCGAATTAAATACACCAAAAACCAACGGTAACGACGGCCAAAAGATAACGTTACAGAAACGAAATGAATTTTGAATATAGTACAATAAATTATTTTTAAGATTAAGCCGACAAATTGCTATGTGACTAATTCCTTCTCTAAATTGTTGCTTGAGCCAAATTAAAATACTATCCGGGTACTCATTGTAAACAATCGCATTTCTTACAAACCTTTCCTTCTTATTAGGGAATAAAGAAAAATACCTGGTGGCCACTGCAACCTCATCACCCCTGCCATGAATGTTGTTAAAAAAACCACCCGTTGCTTCAAAAACTTTCCGACGAAAGGCCATATTAGCGCCGATTAGACGAGACACTCCAAAAAGTTGAGTAGATCTGAAATATGCATTATAAATAAACTCTGAAAATCCTGACTCATTCTCGAGATTCTCAACCTTTCCAGAAACTATATCAACTTCTTCATCTATAAAGCCTGTCAACAAATTTTTAAGCCACTCACTTTTTACGTACGCATCTGCATCAATAAATATTACAATATCCCCAACACTTTCCTTAATACCTACATTTCTTGATTTGGATAATTCGACATGATTATCAATCTTAATATACTTGCAACTAAAGTAAGCTTTATTCTCATCAACAAATATTTTTCCAATATCCCCGGTGCAGTCTTCTGACTCATTGTCAATAATAATCAGCTCTGTACACCCTGTACCAATAATTTGATTGCGTAAACTATTGAGGCAATTTTCCAAATATTTTTCTTCATTGTAGGCACATACAATAATAGAATTTTTGATTTTCAATCCCATTCTGACCTTTTAGTTAAGCGCATATATTGACTTAAAATTAAAATATACTCTTTGATTTATCAATAAAAACATTAAGATAATCACTATATGTGAAACATACTCATTATTAGAAAGGTATGTTATATCGATACCGAATACAATTAAAGCTGAAAAAACAATTCTTAAATTATCAAGTTTCAGATATTCTATCGGATACAATTTATTTGACTCCCTATAGAGAAGATAAGAATAAATGATACTAGATATTACATTCGCCAATATAATCCCAGCCACACCCCAAATATTTATCAAAATAACCGATAATATGAGGTTGATAATCAGAGAATAAATCAAGTATTTAAGAACCAAACTATTTCTGTGATTAAAGTTAATCCCATAAATAAAATATTGATTCACTGTTGTGATTAACACAATAAGAATCACATAAGGTGTGTAGATGATTGAATCTGTAAATTTATCACCCCCTATTAGAAGGGTAATATCCTTCATAAAAAAAGAAGCAATCAGAAACATAAAACTAAATAAAAACAACGAAACAGTATAAAGTTCCGATATTATTCTCTTTAATTTTTTCTCTCTATAATGATGCAATTTCATAATATAAGGATCAATTGCATTCTTAATAGATGTTTTTATTAGAATAAAAATAGAGGCAATAGATAATGAAAATCCATAAATCCCAAGAATATAATCATCCTTAAAATACATTAAAAAATATCTGTCTGATTGTGTACTGGCCCACAAGATAAGTGATGACAGGATAAATGGCGCCCCAAACGACAATAACTTTAATAAAAGTGTAAAACTAAAATACAATTTAATCTTTTTAATATTTATATATAGGATTAATATCATTGAAAATACATAACTTATTAAGTTAGAATCAATGGCTCCATCAAACCCATTTTGGAACTTATCAACAAATAAATAAACTGCAACAAAATATACTATTGACCTAAATATCTCCAATAATGCAAAATTCTTTACATCAAAATTAGCCCTCATTACAATAATGAAATATAAATATATTACCGATACAAATACCCATAACAATATTGTTGAAAGATAATCAATCCTATCATTCATAATCACATGTATTAGTGGCAGTAATACTAGCAACAACACTGTTACAAACACGAATAGTGTATTGATTACCAGTAATTTATTTTTTTTACTCTTATATTTATGAAAGTAAAAATTCAATGAATGCTCTGAGCCCATAAGGAAAAATGAGCTAGACAACATTGTCAATGATAAAATGATCGTATAAGACCCATATTCTTCTACAGTTAAATTATGTGCAATTATTGGTATTGCTAAAACTACAAAAAATTTTGCCAAAATATTGGCGATAGTATATAAGGAGATGTTGGTAAGTAGCTTCACCTTTACAATATCAGGTGTTGGTCTACTAATAACTTCAAGTCAATTTTTGAATCATTCATTAATATTCTGAATTAACAGTTTGCAATCAACAGCCCCAGGATGATCAAAATTACAATATCCATTAATTTCAATTTGTTGTTTTTCATTAATATAATAGTCATCCAGA
>Ga0233441_1003377_pt1 | contig 10742 bp, 9 predicted proteins | sample SI_123_September_4_FD_182781 | JGI IMG/M metagenome (GOLD analysis project Ga0233441, IMG submission 182781) | Seawater microbial communities from Saanich Inlet, British Columbia, Canada - SI_123_September2016_135_MG | ecosystem: Environmental > Aquatic > Marine > Inlet | place: Canada: British... | reverse complement strand
ATATACCATTTTTGAACCAAAAGTCAACCGCACATGCAAAAAAACCGTCCACCGCATCTCCGTACTCAGATTGCTGCCCCGTGTGGGGGAGCTTTCTTTTCAGAAGATGCGGTGGGTCTCAGTTTTCTCTTTCTACTAGGGATCCAGGGTGGCTAACCCAGGAACCCGGTGATGGTGGTGAGGCTAGAAGCCGAAGTGCCACTTGCGAAGCACGTACGCGATTACCACCGGGACCACGCATACGACTTTCACGAAGATGTTGAGGCCGGGACCACTCGTGTCCTTGAATGGGTCGCCGATCGTGTCGCCGACGACCGCGGCCTTGTGGGCGACGCTGTTCTTGCCGCCGTAGGCCTCATCATCTTCTTCGATCAACTTCTTCGCGTTGTCCCATGCCCCTCCCGCATTGGACATGAAGATTGCGAGACAGAGTCCGGAGACGGTGACTCCCAGCATCAGTCCGCCGAGGGCGTTGGGATCCGCGAAGCCGACCAGGGTTGAAGTCACGATGCCAATCAGGCATGGAAGGGTCATCTTCTTGAAGGAAGTGACGGTCGCGATCTCGATGCACTTATCGGGATCAGTTGCCAGTTCTCCTTCACGGATGATCTTCACCTGTTCGGCGTTCGGAGCTTCACCCTTGAGATTCTTCAGGAGTGCTGCAGCCGCTTGGACTTTGGGAATCTCCCTGATCTGACGGAGGACCTCATCCTTGATGGCATGTGCAGCGATACCGACAGCTTCGATGGTGAGCGCTGCGAATGCGAACGGAAGGAGACCTCCAATGATCACACCGATGACGGTGTTGGTGTTGGAGATGCTCAGGTCGAGATCTTGCATAATCAGGGTGTAGGCGCCGAACATGCCCATGGCAGTGAGTCCGGCAGAACCGATTGCGAAGCCCTTTCCGATTGCTGCGGTCGTGTTACCAACAGCATCGAGCTTGTCTGTACGAGCCCGTGTCTCGGGCGGAAGCATGCAGGATTCAGCCAGTCCGCCAGCGTTGTCCGCGATGGGGCCGAAGGCGTCCACAGCGAGCTGGATGGGAGTGGTGGCCAGCATGCCGACTGCTGCGAGGGGAAGACCGTACGGTCCGGCGAAGTAGTATGCGGCCAGGATCGTGGCCGCAAGGAAGATCATAACGAACGGAACAGACTTCATTCCGGCACCGATGCCGGCGATGATGTTGTTCGCGGGACCTCCATCGGAGGCTTTTGCGATCTTGTGAACCGGGAGCCATTTCTTGTTGATCCCGAAGAACTCTGCGGAGCAGAAGAACTCAGAGGTCAATCCGATAATGATTCCGGAAACAGCTCCGATCGAGGAAGCTCCCCACATCCCCCAGGCTCCGAAGGACTCGCCATCGTGCAGGTAGACCAGGCTCCCGAACATCCCATGAATGATGGGAATGGAGAGGATGATCATTGCACCGACTGCGGTGAATGTCCCCCAATTGAGAGCGTGCTGAGGGTTGCCACCTTCCTTCACTCGAACCAGGAAGGAGGAGGCAATTGAGACCACAATCCCCAGTGCCGCGAGCACGAGGGGGAGAAGTACCAGGCTTTCCCGGAGTTCAGCGATCTCGGCACTGTATTCGACTGCGGTGAGTGCTGCAGCCCCGGTGATCATCGTGGCGATGATAGCTCCGGCGAAGGATTCCAGGATGTCCGCAGCCATGCCGGCTACGTCTCCCACGTTATCCCCGACGTTGTCCGCCGTGACTCCCGCGTTCACTCCACAGTCTTCAGGGAGGTCTTCGTCGACCTTTCCTGCCAGATCTGCCCCTACATCAGCGGCTTTCGTGAAGATGCCTCCTCCAACTCGTGCGAACAGCGCGACGGTGGAAGCACCCAGCGAGTAGCCGGAGATGACCGAAATTACTCTGGGGAGCATCTCGGCCTCGGGCCAGAAATGGGAACAGAATTGGTAGAGGGCCCAGATGCCGAGAATGACAGAGGCGGTCACAGTCAGCGCGAGAACGGTTCCAGCCAGGAATGCAACGCTCAGCGCTGGGTTGAGTTTCCGGATCGCTTGGTACGCAGTCCGGGCATTGGCCCCCGTCGCGGTCGTCATTCCTACCCATCCCGAAAGGGAGGACAGGGCGGCCCCGACGAGTACCGACAATCCGATGCTCCAGTGTGAACCGGGTACACCGAGATTGAGGACTGCCAGGATGACCGCAAGGATGACCGTGATCGGAATCAGTCGCTTGTACTCTGCGACCAGGAAGGTCTTCGCGCCACGCGCGATATCCTTCATACGTCGAGCCAAGTCGCTCGCAGTCTCAGGGTCCAGATCTGACCCAGAGTATGGTTGAGAAAGGACCCATCGACGTCTGTATATGGCGAATCCAATCGCCAAGACGCCAGAGGTTAGGATGAAAAGGTTCCAGAAGGTTGTCATTTATTGTTACCTCAAAGTAAGTTGGACAAACATTCCAAACACAATAGAAACAGCCAGTAGAAAGAGTATATGTCATCGACAGCCCGGGATCGCAAAACGACCCGGACAATCTGTTCAAAGGGATTAAGTGAACCCGCCACACTCGAGGTGCAGCATATGAAAACTTCCTACCAGCATATGAAAGCATAGTAGAAAGAGAATTTGTGCTCAACAAAGGAGCTGCTCTGTGAAAATTTCTGACCTCATGAACGTCAAAAATTCTCAAATGCGCTCAACATTGTATTAAGAACAAATGAATTTCTACTATGCGCTAATTTTCAAAGACCGCCAAGCGGGTACATAGAAATAAACGGACGTTAGTATAACAGCCAAAAAGCACATGTCAACCTGATGCAATCATTGAAAACTAAGCTCAATTTCACCCCCCTATTCCTCCTCAAAAATAAGATTCTCAGCATCCTTTTTTATCTTCCTTGGATCCCAATTTTTTCCATGCATATTTATCACTACACCTAAAGGTTTCTCGGTATTAATCAAAGAAGAAACAGCGGCTCCCAAATTCAAAAGGCCATCGCCTCCAATCAAATTCATGGGATACATAGCCCCTGTAATCACGATATTTGCCTCTGACAACAGATCTTCTTTAAGATTTTTTAACAAAAACACTCCTGTTTCAGGCATTGTGAAAGTGCCGTGTGTAATTAGAAAATCCCTTACACCTTCCTTATACGCTCTCTCAATTTCTTGGAGCAAAATTTTTCTATCATCATCTGTAACACTGCGACTGTCTTTTTTGCAAACTTCTTTCGCAGAGTACTCCGCCGGAATTTTCATAGAGTGCGTGAAATAAACCCCTATATCAACAGAGTTAGGGAAAAACTGTGCAAGTTTTTCAATCTGAGGATAATCAGTTTCGCAACCACTGATAGTTCCCCCCATAGAGAGATGTAAAATTTTCTTCATAATAAAAAATTATTAAATGACGAACGAATAGTAGCACAGTACTAATATTTTAAATAAAATCCGAAGCAGTCCAATATAATAATATTAACCTACTACAAAGACAACGCCGAAGGCTCTCTAAAAGAACGTGACTCATAATGATCTACTAACTCTTGTAATTGCCAAGAAGCATATCTGAGCTTCCGAACAGCAGTTCTAAAATCATCTCCTGCAGCAAACTCATCTCTGTGAGGGGAAACCCTAGCTACAACAACCATATTTCTAGCATCATGGTATTGTTCCATAACACCATCAACTTGCATTATAGCCTGTGCAATAGGGTGATTAGGTCTTATCCTAAATAATCCTTTAAATGCATATATGGCGCGATCTAAATCTAACCCAACACCAGCAAAAGGTGTAGATGTGTCTCCGGACTCTTTTTTCTCTTCAAGATTACTCAAAATATGTTTAGCAGTTTTGTTTTGTTCAAAAGTTAAACCACCCTTTATGGGTCCACTATTTGGACGCCTTATAAGATGTGAAAGATAATGGATTAGAATATCAACCTTATGATGAACTCTTTCAGGAGAAATACCTGGTTTTATTTCCCCTGGGATTCGCTCATATTCAAATTTCCCATCATCATCAGTTTTTAATTCTCCTTCCAAATCAACACCTATCCAATCAAAAATTTGGTGCATCTCATCAGGCCCAAGAGCTCTTGCAACTCGATAAGGAGCTTCATTAGGAAGCATTCGTCCAACTAGAGATTGGGAATTTTCTAGGAGAGTAGACTCTTTTATGTCACCAAGGGCCAGGCGAACAAGTGAAAAAGTATCATGTTCAGATTCATACCAGTTTTTTATAATTTTCCTAATATGTTCAGGAACTCTAGTTGCTTCTTTAATAATAGATTCAGGTGATGGCAGACTTTCAGCCAGATCATGCCTGTTCTCAGGCATCAATTCTTCGACAATAGCAGCAGTTTTTAAATCTACTCCCAGCTCGCGATGAGCTTCTCCCATGCTTCTCAAATGATCTGAAGTGTCTTCATCAACAGACGATGCCAACTGAGAAAGCCACTCCTCAGCTTTTAGAGCTGTGATTAAATGGAATCTGTCATTCTCATTTTCTCCCACTTCCAACTTGCGAATCCTATCTCTAACATCCCTCAAACACAAAAGTACCAAAGTTGCAGAAAATAATCTATCATCTGCAGATTCAGGAGTTTTTGGAAGAGTCGAAAAATCTTGAACATCAGGATAAAGTTCAGGTTGAATATCGGAGGTTTGATACACACCATTCAAGGTATTATTAGCTCCCATAATATGCATAGCAGCAATAGAGATAGTCCTCTCTAAAGGAGCTCTATCTCCAATAGCTGGTTTCGTCATATCACTATCCGGTCCAAAAAGGTCCTCAGGCCCAATTTCGCTATTGATAAGCCCGTCTTTAAGAGCAAAGAGTTCATCAGCTTCAATTCCCATAATTGATTTAGATTAAAAATACAGGAGAGAAAGATACTATGAAAAAGGGGATACTGTCAAAGACTATTTTTGGTGGGCCTGGTTGGATTTGAACCAACGACCAATCGGTTATGCATCTCATCCACCACTTTCGTGGCCCCTTTCGGGTTTGTAAGCTGGACTATCCCTTCATCCCAAATGGGATGTCTACCGTCTAGTCTCTACACCTTCAACCGTTAGAAGCGGAAGCTTGGCTCGGGATTGTCATAGTCTTGAATAGACCTTAGATTTCCCCGAATTTGATAGATTATACTTTAGAGATTACTCTCTAAGCAGCCCTTTGAGATAGAAACATATTTAACAAACTTAGAATCCATCTCCTTAAGCCGATTGCTCTAACCCCTGAGCTACAGGCCCAAATTTTCAAAGTTCAAACCGCACACGAACTACAATAGAGTTTATTCTTTTCCTTCTTCTTTTTCAACTTTCTCCTCTTTTACTTCTGGAGCAGCTTCTTTCGGAGCCTCTTCCTTTACATCAGCTTTCGCCTCAGCAGCAGGAGCGCTAGCACCTCCTTTCTTTTCCAACTCATTGAAAGCCAAAGCAATTCTCGACTTTTTATGATCAGCATTCTTAGGATGAATAATGTTCTTCTTTGAAGCCATATCTATGATTTTGTATGCAAAAGGCAAAAATTTCCTCGCTTCCTCCAACTTTCCTTCTTTGATCAAAACCAAAGCTTTTTTATAGCTAGACTTTAGCTCAGTTCTAACAGGGAAGTTTCGAGCTCTCTTTTTCACATTCTGCTTCATTTGCTTCTTTGCAGACTTTATAATTGGCATCTATATAAGGTTAAAATTTATTTGCCTGGCCAGTTTATTCGAAGTCAAGCCCACTGTCAAACTTTAATCAGGTTAATATTTGTGCTAAATTTGCCCCATGCAAATAGTCCTCGCCTCAAAAAGTCCACGAAGAATCCAATTACTCCGAGAAATCGGCCTCGAATTCGAGACATATTCACCTGAATTCCAGGAGAAAACAGGCGAAAACCCTTCAGAAAACGCCTCTTCCCCCTCTGACGACGCACACTCTATATCCCTCCACAATGCTCTCGGCAAGGCCCAAGAAGCCTCTAGACGCTTCAAAGACGCCATAATCATAGGTGTAGACACAGTAGGCGAGTCCCACAATCACATTCTAGGAAAACCAAAAGATCGCGAGGATGCAAAAAGGCTCATTCGCTTGATTTCAGGCACCACTCACAAGGTGGTATCAGGGGTAGCAATAATTAGAACACACCGAGGAAAACCCACAAAAACCCTCACCGCAACCACCGAAACCCTAGTGACAATGGAAAAAATGCAGGAAGAAGAGATTCAAAAATACATCGATTCAGGCGAAGGCGACGACAAAGCAGCTGCATATGCGATCCAAGGCAAAGGTTCATTATTCATAAAAAAGATAGAAGGGGACTACTTCAACGTAGTTGGTCTTCCTATATATACAATCAAAAAACTTCTCAAAAAATTCAAAGTCCAACTCATCTAATCCTCTAACTCGCTTCTCCCGAACTCAAGTAAAGGGGTTGGTGTTGCTCGAGCCTATAGAGCTCGAGCTTAACTAATGCCCCTACTGAAGCTCGGGACGCCCCAAGAAACACAACCACAAAATACTATTGACAAAATAGCAAGTTTGACGTACAATCACATCCTTTCCAATTTCTAACTAAATTTGCTATGAAATCAACAAGACTAAAAGCATGGCTTAAAAAAGCCATCATCACATTGACTGCAACAACTTTCGCACTTCAAACAGCGATACCTGCAGCACATGCAGTTACGATAATGGACCTGAAAGTGATTCCGAACATCACGAAGACAATCACAGTCACTCCAAAAACTCAAGAACCAACAGATCTTGAATTAACAGACGTAGAAGTAACAATAGGAAGTTACTACGGTTACTTCATAGATTTTTGTTTGAACACAGATGCCTACGTAACACTTGGAATATACGAATCAACAAACGCAGGAAACTACACCGTCAAAATGCTCTCAACAAATGAGCTACATAGTGGAGTTTGTTATTCATCTTTTTGGGATCAAAAGGACGAGGACGGTGATGAAGCAGAAGGCGACTTGTTTTATTGGATAAAAGCAGTGAATAAAGATTCAGCTAGTGATGTTGAAAACGCATCAGGTTGGTTCCAATTCGCAGATGATTCAGATGATGATGATGACGACGACGACAATGATTGGGACGAAGAAGACCTCATCCAAGATTTAGAAGTAAGTGACAACAAATTCGATCCGCAAGACGGCGAAGAAATTGAAATCACTTTTGAATTAACCGAAGACGTTGAAGAACTAACTGTAAAAGTTTACACAAAAACCACCAACAAACTAATTAAAACCCTAGAAGACGACGAAGACCTAGACGAGGACGAATATACATACGAATGGAACGGTAAAGACAAAGATGGAGACATCGTTGAAGACGATGACTACAAAATCAAAGTCTCTGTTGAAACAGACGATGGTGAAGAAGACCTTGATACTATCGAAGTAGAGGTAGAAGAAGGTTCTAGTGGCGAAACTGAAGACGCTCGTTTGGAAGACGTATTCGTTACAAAGAAATCATTCGATCCAGGTGCAGGTGAAAAAACATACATTGTTTTCACCACAACTTCTGAATCTGATGTAACAGTAAAAATCTACGACGATGATGACGATGAAGTAAACAAACTATATAACAAAAAGGACGTAGACCCAGGAACTTATATAGTAGCTTGGAACGGAGAAGACGATGACGATGATAACGCCTCAGAAGGTGATTATACCTATGAAGTTAAAGTTAAAAATAGCGAAGGATCAGACAAGGAAGAAGGAAAAATTGAAATAGAAGATGATGACGAATGGGTAAAGGTTCCAAACATTTACAAAGATCGTACAAGTCCAATCGTTTTTGAACCAAAAGACGACGATGACGAAATGGAATTCGAATTCAAACTATCAAAAGACGCAGACACAACAGTTGCAATCTACGACGCAGGAAAACTCATCGCTACTGTATACGAAGGAGAACTTGAAGATGGTTCTCACGAAATAGAATGGGATGGTGTTGACCGTGATGGAGACATCGTTGATGACGGAGTTTATGATTACAGAATCATAGCTGAAAACAACCAAGGAGAATCAAAAGAATATGGTAAATTTCAGGTCAAAGATAGCAAAAAATCAGACAAGAAAGATGTAAACAAAAAATGTGCAGGATTCACAGATGTATCTGAAACAAACCCTGCATGTGATGCTATTGAATGGGCTGAAGATAACGATATCTTTGTCGGATACTCAAGTGGTAAATTCGAACCGTACAGAATAATCAATCGTGCTGAAGCACTGAAAGTTATATTACTCGCTTTAGATTTCAACATCCTATCAGACACTGGATCAAGCTTAGGTTACTACGATGTAACTCCAGGAGCTTGGTACATGAAATACGTTAGAACTGCAAAGATGAACGGCGTTGCAAAAGGATATCTTGACGGAAGTTTCCAACCATACAAACAGGTTGTAAAAGCAGAAGCCCTAGTAATGCTATTAAGAGCAGCCGAGATAAAAAGCGACCTTGTAGTCCCATCATGCAACGTGAAACCATACATGGATGTAGCGAAAAACACTTGGTACACAGATGCCGTTTGTTACGCAAAATACGACGACTTAACAGGCGACAACGGACTTTACTTCAACCCAACAGAGAAATTTGCTCGTGCTGATATGGCAGAACTATTGTACAATTTCTACAAAGCTGGATTAATAGACTAAGAGAACGCGCGACGTGAGCGGAGCACGCTCACCAACTATACTTTCGAAGGAAAATTGGAGGGATGAAAAAGGCTTCTAAATCAAGAGGCCTTTTTCTATTATTAATTTAATGTTACGATATCGCTCGGAAATGGCCTTGAATAAATTAACCCTCAAAACTATGAAAAAACTAAAAGGACTCCTTACAGGATTAGCATTAGGCGGACTCGTCGGGATGCTATTCGCTCCAAAAAAAGGTTCTGACCTCAGAAACAGCATCAAGCAAGACATCGATGGTGGAAATTACGGATTGAACGCATTCAAGAACGCATTCGCAGGAATGGGAAAAGATATGGGTGACTTCGCAGGAGAAGTCGCAAAGCACGAAGACGTAAAAGAATACCTCCTAAAAGGAAAAAGAGTTACACAAGACGTTCAAGATCGAGCAATTCTTTGGCTTGAAGCAAACTACGGAATTACAGAAGACGATCTAAGAAAAGCGAAGAAAGAAGTCGACAAAAAGACCAAGAAAGCAAAAACAGTTGCAAAGAAAACAGTTGGCAAAGCAAAGAAAGCCGCAACAAAAGCATCTAAAGCAGTGAAGAAGGTTCAGAAGAAGAAATAGCTTGAAATTTTGTACAAAACTTTGTACAATAGTAGTGAGGTAAAATAATCATTTCACTATGCTTCTTACCACAATTCCCACGTCAGAAGGTCGTAAAAATCTTCCTAAAATAATCAAAGAAGTTGATGAAAATGGAAAGATTTATGTTTTTACAATTCACGGAGAGGCAAAAGTTGCGATGGTAGACTTGGACCTATTGGAGGAATTTATCGAAAATACGGAATATGGTATCTCCGAAAAAGAACTACAAAATAGGTCGAAAGAGGGGACTGTCTCTTTTGAAGAATTAAAACAACAATTGAAAATTTAAGGCATGTACAACGTCTCATTTGCAAAATCCTTTTTAAAGGACATTAAAAAAATACCAAAAGAAGTCCAAAGAGAGGTCGTAAACAACTGGGTCCCACAGATAAAAGAAAATCCATACATCGGAGACAAATTTTCAGGTAAAAATCTATCAAACTTCACCAAAATATCATTCAGATATAAAAGGAACGACTACAGAATTGTTTACCAAATACACAAAAAACAAATCTCAATAATATTTCTAGCAATAGGTTCGCGAGAAAATTTCTATAAGAAAATCGAACACAGATACAACTCATAGGTACAAGTGACAATAGACTCAATAACCTACCCTCTCAACTCCTTCATATGATCAATCCTTTTTTGGACGAGCTCAGCTGTCCCGATGTCTTTTCTATAGAAGACAGGCCCTGTCACCGATCCAGTTGCACTCTCAGCCAAACGCTCAGCTTCCTCCAAACTATCAGCAATTCCTACGAATGCCACCGCTCTAGACCCACTTAAATACAATCCATCCTCCTTCTGATCGACCGATGCATAATAAACACGCACGCCCTCAGGCACCGAACCAACTTCAATCTTCTCTCCCTTACAAGGGTCATCGGGGTATCCATTTGGAACCACATATTTACAAACAGTTGCTTTATCTTCAAAATCAATCTCAACCTGATCAAGAGTTCCATTAATCATAGATTCACAAATCTCTACAAAGTCAGTCTTCAAAATAGGCAAGATATTCATCGCTTCAGGATCTCCAAATCGTGCATTGTATTCAATCAATTTCACGCCACGAGAAGTAACGATGAATCCTCCATACATAATTCCAACAAATTTGGTTCCAGTCTCTTCACGCAAAGCGCCTGCAACCTTCCTGGTGATTTCACGAGCTGCCACTACGTCAGACATAGTCAAAAACGGTAACAACAAATCAGCATCTCCATATGAGCCCATTCCACCAGTATTTGGACCTTTATCATCTTCATACGCGCGTTTGTGATCTTGCACACAAGGCATCTCTACAGTATTTACCCCATCACAAAAACTCATCAAACTAAACTCCTCTCCGACCAATTTCTCCTCCAAAATCACCCGTCCACCTTCAGCCAAACATTCACGAGCATACGCGAGACCTTCTTCCTTTCCATTCAAATGATCGCCACTCACTTTCACACCCTTTCCACCCTTCAAACCATC
>Ga0233441_1003368_pt1 | contig 10765 bp, 11 predicted proteins | sample SI_123_September_4_FD_182781 | JGI IMG/M metagenome (GOLD analysis project Ga0233441, IMG submission 182781) | Seawater microbial communities from Saanich Inlet, British Columbia, Canada - SI_123_September2016_135_MG | ecosystem: Environmental > Aquatic > Marine > Inlet | place: Canada: British... | reverse complement strand
ACCAAATTGATTGATTGTCGACATACCATACATCTAGCTCAAATTTTTCATCCCAACTAATGGCATTACGTCCATTAACTTGCGCCCATCCTGTAATTCCAGGTCTAACCTCATGCCGTCTAGATTGCCTTTCTGAATATAAAGGCAAATATTCTACTAGCAAGGGACGCGGCCCCACTAAACTCATATCCCCTTTAAGCACATTCCATAGCTCCGGCAACTCATCAAGACTGGTCGAACGAAGAAAGCGACCAAATTTGGTCAGTCGCTTTGAATCACTTAATAATTCACCTGATGGATTTCGTACATCAAGCATTGTACGAAATTTGACCATTATGAATGGCTTTGCATGCAAACCAGGTCTTTTTTGATAAAAGAAAATCGACCTTCCCAAGAATATCATTACTAATATCGAAATAATAACAAACACTGGCAGGGCTATTATTAACAAAATAGACGAAAATAATAAATCAAACACTCTTGGTACAGGATTACCAGCTATCAATCCTATGATATTTAATTTAATAATATCCTCCTTGCCGTATCGCCCTTTACATCGGATATCCAAATTATATTGCGTTCAATTGACTGAGTATCAAATGAAAACCCTTCGTTATCTGGATTGCCAGCTGGAAAACCAAAACCCCATATAACATCAGGATAGTTCATTGCCTGCTTAAAGAATCTATTAATTACACCGATATCGAAATAATAGTCAATAGATGATGCAAGTGATTCTACAGTTGACAAAATGTTGCTCCACAATGTCTCATCATACTCATAAAGACTGTCAAATGGATACCTATAAATCCCATTAGGAAGGCCACGAACACTTACCAGATTATTTTCGGCCACAACATACAAGCCATCTTTCGTTACTCTCAAGCCCTGTGCAGTACCAGATACAATTTTATACTTACGTTTTTCTTCCAATGTGCCAAATTCATTCACCGCATAAACTGTGATAAAATTCTTATAAGAAATCCAGAATTCACCCTGATACTGCACAATAGCATCTACATACCTAGAATGCAGTGAAAAATCATATGTTTTCTCTACTCTAAAACTATTAGGATTTATTAGAACAACACGAGTATTACTCTCTCTCTTTTCATAAGCATCCAGATCAATTATTCCAGCAAGAATATTACCAGTATCTGACCAAGATAAAATACCTATATGCGGCCTTGAAATTCCATCAAACTTCATCTGCCCTGTTTTAACGATGTTCCAATCATGATCAAACATAGTTAGAGTTCGATGATTTGAAGAATAACGTCTGTTGTCTGTTGTCTGTTGTCTGTTGTCAAGTATACCTTGCTGCAAACTACCTGCCGGCACTTTTATTTCCGACAACACAGTAATATCTCGAATCACAGAAGCCATATTAAGATTGTAGGGCTTGCTTATTAAAAACAAGTATGTACCCAATAAAAATAACAGAATAAATGCAAACCTGAAGCTAATCAATTTCTTTAATTTATTCCACTCAAATATATGCTTCATTTTTTTAAACCTTTGCCCTTTTAAATACCATATTTGACAACCTTTTTCCATAATAATAAGGCGTTAAAAGTCCACTTGAATAGCCGTATTGAGACTTCATATCAACAGAAGAAGGAAAAATACCAGAAAAGAAATCACGCCAAGTATCATACAAGAGGCTTACAAAAATTATATATCCAATCTTAGTCCATTTGTGTGCATCAGGTTCAAAAATACCTACCCTCATCAACCAGGCTTGCATTATTTTAATTTTTAATGCATTTGGCCTAATACTCTTTAACACATCAACAGGAACATTTGTACCTAGCAAATCATGTGCCATTGACAAAGATATGTACACCGCTGTTTTTGTCTTCAATTCTAACACCATTTTTTCAAATACCTTCCAATCAATATTTTGCGTTGAAATTATACGATCAACATCTGTATGGAGTCGAAATCCAGGCGCACGAACAAAAGTATGCTTTGCAGTATGTAAAGCAACCTGCAATAGGTTGTCTTCCGGAGAAAGTAAACGGACATTTGATCCTTTAATAGGGATCGACCTATCAACTAATTCATCTGCTTTTGGCTCTTGCTTGGGTTGTATCCATCGTCCAGCAATAGGCCTCCATTGAAGTTCAAACCACAGATGCTCTCCATTGTCGAGTCGCACTGAGTATTCAGCCCCACCACCGTGTTCTGCAGCTTCAATATTATCTTCTTCAAATTCACAACGAAATTTAAGTTTATAGCCATTGTCGACAAGAACCTGATGAGCTTTTCTAAACTGACTCTTTCTAACAAGAACGTCGACATCACCCATTGGACAGGCTCCATAATATGGGTACATCCCCATAGTAATTCCACTATTCTTAAGTGCTAATAACGAAATATCATGTTCAGCCAGTAAATCAGCAGCTTTATTTAACTCGCCCATATAGAAAATAAGCTTATTTTCTATTGTTTTATACTCCTTATCCCAATGTGCCAGAAGTTTATCTTTATCAAGGCAGATGCTTAGGGCGTGCGCAACAATTGACTCCACCCTATTTAATTTAGCAGAACCATAAACAGTGCAATCACCTAGCTCAAAATAAAGCTTTCTTATTTGTTCTTTTTCCAAAAAGTCACAATGCCGTATACAGAGGCACAGCAATTGCTCCACTTTAGTTAATTTAAAATTCATAATAAAAAACTAATCCTAAAACTAACTTTATTATTTATAGCAAATCAACTCATGATGAAAGCCATGTAACGACTCCACAATATATCCATTGTCAATCATAATTTTTTGACAGTCCTTAAATAATTGCTCGCTGTGAGTAGATATTATCCAACTGACGTCTTGCAATCCAAGAGTATTAATCGCCCCAAGAAGCACTTGTTTTTCCGCACCCTCAACATCAACTTTTATAACATTTGGGCGTACTTCACACTTATTTATAAAATTATCCAAAGTAGTTGTTTCAACTATTATAGAATTTATTGGCTTAGAGTCGGCATGAGTAATATCAACCTCCTCTAAGTGGGAGTTCGCATCAACAAGTTCGATACTAAATTTTGCCTTTCCACACTTACTTGATACAGCCATTTCTTTTACAGCCACATTCTCGATTTTATTGAGCTGTAAATGCTTTTTTATCACATTGATATTTTTAGGAATTGGCTCAAACAAAAAAACCTGTCCATCCCTTCCAACACACTTGGATCCAATCAAAGTAAAATACCCTGCATTAGCTCCAATATCAATAAAAGTACCCCCTCTTTTCAGGCTTTCAATTATCCAGGTAGCTGTTTCTTGTTCATATAAACCCAACGGCATCCAAAATTGATGATCTTTATCGCAGAACCATTTAAATCCACTTATTGGTCCAAATGGAATAATTATTGTTCGACCATGACGAAATACCCATGAAAATATGTACTTAACAGTCTTCCTGATGATATTTATTTTTCCAAAAAATCTTAACTTCCAAAGCATAACTTACTCCTTATAAATAAAATAAAGACCAACCAAGACGGCTAGTCACTTTCTGTTTTTTACTCATTGATTTAATAATGGCAAAAGGCTAGCTACCAATGATTTTGCGCACACCTCTCGCGAATAACTTTCTTTTGCTGATGTTCTAGCACGCCCCTTAAATCCATTCAATACTTCTATATTATTCGCCAAATCTCTAATAACTTCAGCCAATTTTATTGGATTTTTTGGCTCCACAATCACACCACATCTAGAGTTTTGAACAATTTCAGACATGTCACTTCTACCTTTACAAATGCCAACTACTGCAGCACCCACAGCCATATAATAAAACATTTTACTGGGTATCATAAGCCCCTCCGCACCTTCATCTAATGCCACCAGAGCAATATCTGCTAACGCCATAGTATAAGGCAATCTCTCTTCAGGTTGAAATGGCAGAACCTGAAGATTACTTAAATCATTATCCTTTTGAAAATCAACAGCATCTTGCCACTTTTCACCTTCACCAATTAATAAAAATGCAATATTTTTCTCATTTTTTAAGATCTTAGCAGCTTGAAGAATGCTATCGATGTCATGACTGATACCCATATTCCCTGAATACAGGATTGTAATCTTACTCTCTTGGCCAAGCTCGCTACTTAACGGGTTGTCATTCTTGTCAATCGGTTTAATTTTATTAGTATCAGCCCATGGAGGAATAACGCCGACATAGTCTAACTTAGTTCTTTCGACATTAAACTGTTTAGTCAAATTCTTTGCCATTATACTTCCTATTGTATATACAGCGATCGACCTACTCCACACTCTTTGATTCATCGATCTCCATAATTTAGCAACAAATGAGTTTTTACTCAATACACCAAAACTGATCAAAATATCTGGATGAATATCATACACCAATACTACATAACGAGTCCTTTTAACAAGATTAACAAGTAAAACAAAAAAACCTAAAAAAGGAGGATTGGATACAATGAAAATTACTGTATTGCTATCAGTTTTCAACATTTTCCAGAATGCAAATAGAGAATAATTAATCCAAGAAAGTACTCTAAATAACTTTGATCGTCTATTGTAAGCTGGCGCCTTAGAGATTATTAGTTTACTAGTAGCACTTCCTATCGCTAAAGTATCCGGATGACCTGTTAAAAGTGTACTGTTACCAGGCATTTCTAACGCTAAGTCTTCTGCCAACTCTCTAAATAATGGGCCGGCCATTTGATTTAGAAAAAGAATTTTAGTTGCCTTTGGCATATTAATTTTTAATATGCTCAATTAATATCTTTTGAATTACTACAAGTTCGGCTAAATAAGTAGATAAAGTCCTAGATTTCGCTTGTATTGACTCTACTGATATTTCACTCATTCTCAAAAAGAGATCCTCTAGGAAGAATATAGAAAAATAATAACTTTTTTTATCATCCAATGATTGGCCGGTCCACCTTAGATAGCCTTTCATGTTGCTCAGTTCATTGATTTTTTTATTAAGGCGTACACCCAATCCAGACGGAAAGCGACACTCAAGATCAAAAACCAAGGCGTCATAAAAAATAGAGCGCTGACCTGAATACTCCCAGTCAATTATCCAAAAATCATCTTTCGAACACAATATGTTTCCAGGTTGAAAATCTCCATGTGTGCTCACTAAATCAATATTTATATCGCTAGAATAATTGCCAAATAACAACTCTACTTCACTAGCAAAATTACTGATAATATCTTTTTCTTCATCTGACAATGAAGAAAAAGAAGCGTCCAACATGGATAGAATATTATTGCACAACTGTGGCACATAACCTATCATAGGCGCGTTAACAACAGTTTTTTGATAAAGTTTTGATAATTGGTTTTGCGCCCCAACAATCACTTTCTCTTTTAAATCTACTGATGATAGTCGGTTCCATGGCAGTCCCACTACTCTCCGTTCTTCATACCAGCCATTTTTTTGTTGAATCACCTCGGGTGCCTTTAGCCACGCATGTTCCAATCTAATATTTGCATCTGATTCAATGAATTTATTATTAAATCCAGACTTTAAAAAAACAAAGCAACGATTTTTATCTAAATCAATAACCCTAATACTATGATTCCCAGGTATAAAAACCCATCTTTCTTTGGCGTTAACAGGCATTGAAATCAATATTGATTCTGAAGATGTAATTGTTTCTAATGGCCATCTAATAGCCAAAAAAGTATAAGCAGATTGTAAAATCCGTCGATAGGCTTTAGGATGGTATTTAAACTCGCTAACTAAATCTACCAAGTCTTTACGATTTATTTTTGATGGGTATACAATATTCAAGTAATCATTGATAATATATTCAATATTCACCTCGTTACTATGAGGATATTTTTCTTGAAAAAATCGTGAAATAGATTTTTGGAAAATTTCCAAAAAATTCTCTCTTTTTCGAAGTAGCTGAATTCTCAAAATAACTCCTTAAATTTCTCCCTAATCTCTATTTGCACACTTTCAATAGATTTTTGACAATCAATTTTATGATATTTAGCAGAAGGAAAAATGGATTCATTAAGATAAGACTGCAATCTAAAACTCAAGGTTTCCGGGGTATCAGGGAAAGGCTCACCTTTCATTTTTGACCTAGTCAAACTTACATCTACCGGGATATATAATAAAAATGAAAGACTAGGCTTGGGTAAAGACCAAACTAACAACCTCCAAAAGACAGAATTCGGATTAAAAATATTAGGAAAATTCCTTCTAAAATCAATTTCAGTATCCTCTATATATCGATCGCAAATTACAACAAACCCAAATAAACTCAATATTCGCACATAAAGCCCATAAAATAAAAATAAATCCAATATAGCAATTGTAAGCCATGTTTTAGATATAGACTTTCTCTTCAACATTTTATCTCTAGATTGACTTATACCAGCTTGAGGAATTTTTTTTGTCAATAATACGCGCAATATTTTTTTTAAAGAGGAAAATAACGGTGTATAACCTCCCCTACCCCAGACAACCTTAATCTTATACTGATTACTCTCAAGATAATTTGATATCATTTCAATTTGAGTACTCTTTCCAGAGCCATCCGTGCCACTAAATACAATAATCATGAGTGATTCAACAAATCATCATAAATCTGAACCAATGCATCGCCCCTTGACTCAATAGACAAATATTTAAAAACATACTTTTGACCCTTTTGACCCGCCTCTTCTGCAATAGAGGGGTGTTTAACATACCTTAAGATAGCATCACTAAACTGATCAAATTTCCTCGGATTGATTACAATGCCACCACCAGAATCAACAAGATCCGACAGACCGCCCAGATTAGAGGCAACTACTGGCGTACCTAATGCCATAGACTCTGCTGCAACCATAGAAAATGTCTCGCCACACTGTGAAGGGACAACTGTACAAATAACACCACTTAATATCTTAAGTGTTTTTTCTCTACTCTGCTTCCCCCAAAATATAACATTTTCATATCTATTTTTTTGGCAAAAATACCTCAGATTGAGTAGTTCAGGGCCATTACCAATAATATGAAATGGTTGATGTATGGTTGAAATTAAATATTTTAGAACATCTGAACCTTTTGCCACTGAGACTCGGCCAGCAAAAGCCACTCCAGATCGATCTGTCCATGGTTTTATATATTCAGCACGTCTCATTTGATCAATATCAATTCCATTATTGTTAACCACCACCCTATCCTCAGGAAACCTAGATTGAATATGCTTATTACGAACAAAACTAGACACTGCAACAAATCGTCCCACCATGCCAAACAATTGTCCACTAAAACGTGCATAAAAATTAACAAGAAAAAGTAAAAAAGCTGGAAGTCTGCCACGACCACACCCTCTCAACACGCCCTTCCAGCCATAACTTCCGACACAGTCATCACAATACTTACCATTCCTATAGAAACCACCTTCAACACATAACCAACGCTCATTATGCAATGTTTGAACAACGGGAATTTTATTTTTCTTTGCCGCCATGAGTGTTGAAATACTGAGATAAGGCGTAATTGTGTGAAAATGAATAATATCTGGTTTAAATTCTTCGATCGATCTCACAACTTTACGATAATTTCTCCAAGACCACAGTATATTAAAAACACTGAGTATTAATAAAGCCCCAGAATAAGTTTTAGCTTTGATCAAATCAACTTGAACAGTATGTCTCTTTTTAAGCTGACTTTTCTCACTAGAAATAACCGATAATTCGCCAGAAGGATACTCTAATGAGGTTGCGCCTTGAATGATTAATATTCTCATGTCTAATTTTATAGTCTTATTATAGTTATCAAATGACCAGATAAGTCCAGATAATTTACCTATTATTTTTGAATATATTCAACAGTTACATTGCAATTCTTAGATAAAAATTTCTGATCATTTGATATTACAGTTTTTTCACCAGTAACTAAGCTTGAATCAATGCCGCCCTGAATAATTATAACTTTCACAAATTATTTTTCATTTTCTTTAGTTCAGACACCTCTTTTTTTATCAAATATTTAATTATATGTAGAGCTTTGACCAGATCAATATCATTTTTTTTGAGTAGCTCATAACACATATAACGTCTTTCAGTGCGCCACATCTTACAATCAATCAATGATGTGTTATTTTTATGCTGTCTTGATAGCTGACACACTTCATTTACCCCTCCAATTTCATTATCCATAGAAAATCTCAACCACAAATCTAAGTCACCAATCAACTGAAACACCTGATTGAATCTAAGTTTTTTTATCACAGATGACCTTATTAACACAGAGCTAATCGATATATAGTTATAGTTTAATAACCCGGTAAAACCCCATTTACAGCTAGACATGTAAACATTTCTTAATAAAGATAAGTCATACCCTACAACCGAATACGATGTGGCAACTATCTGAACATTATTTGATTTTATATACTGCATTTGTAGTTGTATTTTATTTGTTAGCCAGACATCATCACAATCTAGAAAGGCCACATATTCTCCACTACACTTATCTAACGCATAATTTCTTGCTTCATATAGCTTTGTATTTTTTTTAGCATAATAATATTTCAACTTACTATCATATGATTTAGCAATATCACCACTAGTATCATTAGATGCATTATCCCAAAATATAATCTCCCAATTTTGATAAGTTTGTGCGTATACAGAGTTAATAGCTTCGCGAAGATATTTCTCCCCATTATAACAGTTCATAATTATACTTATTAATGGTGCATTTTCAATCATGTCTTTTTTTGATAGCTAGTTACAGTTTTAAAAATACCTTGAGAAAGGGTTACTGATGGCCGCCAACCTAGTAATTCTTTTGCCTTTGAATTATCCGCATAGAGGGCCATATTTTCACCAACACGATATGGGATTTTTCCAAACTCCGCCACCCCCTGTCCTGTTATTTTTATTATTTTCTCCACTACTTCACGAATCGTAACTGGCTTCCCAGAGGCCAAATTGATAATTTCCCCCTTAATGTTGTTGTTTGTTAATGTTGCTAAAATGCCACTCACTACATCATCTATATAGCAAAAATCTCTTAGCTGCCCTCCTTGAGATACAGGAAATTTATCATTATTCAAACAACCTTCGATAATACTAGGAATAAATCTATTACCGTCTTGTTTAGGCCCATACACAAGAAATAAACGAAGAATTACAACTGGAAAGTCTTCCGTTCTATGCAACATTTGTAAAAAATGAGTAGATGCCGTCTTGGCAAAAGAATAAGGAGATATTGGCAACTCTCTTTGACTTTCATTTTGAGGTGCAACACCATCTCCATACTCATCACTACTGCCAATTTGAACAAAGGCTTTTAGGTTGCTTTTATCAATATAATTTACTAAATTTTTAGTACCATTAAAATGTACATTGAAAACTTCATCGCCGCCATTTGAATAATTAACATGATTAACATACCCGCCCAAATTTAACACATAATCAAATAGTTTTCCTTTTAATTTAATTAACAAGTCTTTTTTCTTGGTAAGATCTACTGCAATATATTCAACTCCTTTAACTTGTTTTAATTTTGGACAATTGCCTTTAGAGATAACTGACACCTTGAATTTTCGATTTACCGCCTCTATCGTTACATTTCTACCAATAAATCCAGTACCCCCTACAATTAATAATTTGCCACTTTTTTCCATAATTTATCACTATTAAACACTATTTAAAGCGATTCAGATCCGTCCAATTGTAGTCAAAATTGTCCATATTTTCATTCTCACTCTCATTTGGATTGTGCTCAATACTTGCTAAATTTAGCAAAATATTTTCATTGCCTATACCTCTAAAAGCAAGCCATAATCTAGGTTTAATTGTTAACCTTTGATAATTGTCTTTCGACAATTTTACATTGAAAAAACTATCTCCATCATAAATTACAAACTCAATTTCACCCGTTATAACGACTAAGTTTAATGTCATTTCGCTATGTTTTTTCCAGCCTTTAATATCAGATTTATTAACAATTGAAAAATAAGCCTCTCCAAATCCACAAAATCCATCGTCACTTGCTTTCATGGCATGAAAAATATCCCCCTTAGGGTGTGTGATTTTTTTCAGTGGTGTAAGAGTTACGCCGTCCATTTGAGTGATTTTAATTTGGCAATATTTTCATATTCGCTAATCTGCTGGATTGTTTGTTGCATAATATCACCATTATTTTTGTAATAATTGTAATACCACTTAGAGGTAAATTCAATAGTATCTTGGTATTGCAATGTCGCTTGCCATTGTAACAATGTAAGCGCTTTGTCACAGTTAAGCTTCAGTAGTGCAGCTTCATGGAAAGGGATATTGCCTGTCACAGTAAATGCATCAGATACGCTTTCAAAATACCAGTACTCACTTAAATTCTTCAATAGCTCTACAACTGTATGATTTTGCTCTGCACGAGGTCCAAAATTAAAACTCTCACCATTCAAGCCTCTGTCGTTACAGAGTTCCTGACCTAAATTCAGGTATCCGCTCAAAGGCTCTAGGACATGCTGCCAAGGGCGTGTTGCTTCTGGACTTCTTATCTCAACACTTTTAGATTTACTCCAAGCCTCAACACAATCAACAACAATCCTATCTTGTGCCCAATCACCACCGCCAATCACATTACCAGCTCTAGCAACTGCTAAACGTACATTGGACTCTTCCGACTTAAAGAACGAATGATAATAAGACTTAAATATCAATTCTGCCGCACCCTTTGAACCACTATAGATATCTTTACCTCCCATTGGATCATTCTCTTTATAACCCCAAATTTGCTCAACATTGTCATAAGCCTTGTCACTGGTA
>Ga0233441_1003367_pt1 | contig 10767 bp, 10 predicted proteins | sample SI_123_September_4_FD_182781 | JGI IMG/M metagenome (GOLD analysis project Ga0233441, IMG submission 182781) | Seawater microbial communities from Saanich Inlet, British Columbia, Canada - SI_123_September2016_135_MG | ecosystem: Environmental > Aquatic > Marine > Inlet | place: Canada: British... | reverse complement strand
AGTGATTTTCTGAACAACTCATACTAATTGGCCACCTACCCACACTTGGTCGACGGTCAGGTCGGGCAGATCGTCCACCACTACGGCCATGGGGTCTTCGCTGACCACCACTAAGTCCGCCAACTTGCCCGGCTCAATTGATCCCACGTGGTTTTCGCGGTGCATGGCTCGGGCTGCCTCGATGGTGTAACCCCGTAGAGCGGTTTCTCGATTTATGGCACACTCTGGGCCCAACACTTTACCCGACGACAAACGCCGGGTTTCGGCCGCCCATAAAGCCAAAAAAACATCGGGCATGGTCACCGGCGTATCCGACGACAACACCACCGGCAGCCCGGCCTGGGCAAACAAGCCCGACGGGTACATGCGCTCCGCCATTTCGCCGTAATCACGCAACGCCCCCTCGCCATAAAGATGCACTTGGGTGGGTTGAGGTACCGGCACAATACCCGCCTGGGCCAGAGCAGCAATCTGATCATCGGTTGGGAAACCGCAGTGCTCTATGCGGTGACGGGCATCAACCCGTGGGCTTTGCCGCTGCGCCTGGGCCACCGCATCGATAACCATTTGAATAGGCTCTGGGCCCTGAGCATGGGTAGCGGTTTGCAACCCAAGTTCATGAGCGGCCACCAGCAACTCGGTGAACTCGTCTGCATCGTGAAACAAATAACCGTCCCGGTGGTTCATGGCACAGCCACAAGGCACATAGGCCGTGCCGCCGGTCAGCGCCCCATCGGCATACAACTTGACCCCTCCCAAATGTAGCCAATCGTCGCCCAATCTTGACGACAAACCCAGGCCCTGCAAATACGGCAGATGACTAGACAGCACCATCAAGGTGGCCCGCAAACGTAGCCGGCCGGCGTCTCGGGCCCGCAACCAGTTGGTCATTTCTCGGTCGGTGACCTGGCAATCCCCCACCGACGTAATACCGGCCTTCAAAATTAACTGCTGACCCAGATCAATCATTTCGTCAAGCACCGCTGGGGTTTCTCCCAAATGCAGGTTCGGCCCATGGTTGGTGATCTTGACCCCGTCAGCGCCGGTCAATAAGTCGCACGCCGCATCAAAAATAACTCCCGTGGGGTTACCAGTATCGTCACGGTCAATCCGCCCACCCGGCGGGGTCACGGTGGCCGCGTCTATACCAGCTTGAGTCAGCGACACATGGTTGACCACATACCCGTGGCCGCTGCTATGCATAATCTCTACCGGCAGGGAATCTGAAACTCGATCCAGATCGTCGGCCGTGGGGTGGGCATCGTTGCTGCCTAAACGGTGATGGTCGTAACCAAAGCCACGAATCGGGCCACCAGTCAAAAAACGTCCGTGTTCACGCAACAGTTTTACCACTTCATCAACGCTGGCTGCCCCGGTCAAATCGGCCCAAGAGGCACATTGGCCCAACATGAGCGGATGAGTATGGGCATCAACAAAACCCGGCAGCAAAGCCGCCCCCGCCAAATCAACCTTTTGCGTGCCTTGCGGAGCCCGAGCAAGGCAATCTTCTGCGCGGCCCACCGCCGCAATGCGGTCGCCCACCACCAGTACTGCTTCCACCGCCCCGGCAGACGAAACCGTGCGAATGGTCCCCCCGGTAAATAGCAGCGCTGCAGTCATAGTTCAGATTAACGCACTCCATACTCAAGAAAAGAACCGTGATCGCAGATTTTACACAACGCCGAAAACCCCATAGTCTGAACCCATGCGTATCGCTGCTGTACAAGCCACCCCTGCTTTTCTTAGCCGATCCGGCACCATAGATATCGTCTTGGCCCGCCTCGGCGAAGCCGCCGCCCATGGCGCCGAGGTAGTGGCTTTCCCAGAGACCTTCATCCCTGGCTACCCCGTGTGGGGCAGCCACAGCAACTCTTCTTCTTGGGAACATCCCGACCAACAAGCCGCTTTCGCTCGGTACCTCGACCAAGCCGTAGACCTCTCTGGCCCCGAGTTCGGCCAAATAGTCAACGCCGTTAAAGATACCGGCGTGTTTGTTTACGTTGGTGTGGTAGAGCGCTCCGCTTCCCGAGGGTCGGTTTACTGCTCACTGGTGGCCATCGACCCCGCCCAAGGCATGGTCAGCGTGCATCGCAAACTCAAACCAACCTTTGATGAACGCATGGTGTGGGCCGACGGCGACGGTGCCGGACTGGTAAGCCACCAACACCAAGGGGTGCATCTCAGCGGTTTGAACTGCTGGGAAAACTGGATGCCCCTAGCCCGCTCAGCCATGTACGCCGCCGGTACAGAAATCCATTTCGCGGTATGGCCCGGAGCGGTAGGCCTCACCCAAGACCTCACCCGTTTCATGGCCCGAGAAGGACGCATTTTTGTGGTCAGCGTGGGCGGCGTTTATGGCATAGATGACATCCCCGAAGACTTTCCTCTGCGCGACCAAATGGCGGCCAGCGGACCAACATATTTCAACGGCGGCACCTGCATCGCCGGCCCAGACGGCGAATGGATAGTAGAACCAGTGCGCGACGAACAAATCGTTTACGCCGACCTAGATGTGGCTGAGGTACGCAAAGCCCGACAAAACTTTGACCCCGCCGGCCACTACTCCCGACCCGATGTGCTGCGCCTAGAAGTAAACCGCAATCGGTTGGCGTAATAAAACGTTTTTTATTTACAGAACAACCAAAACCCACCCACGCTGTTAAAGAGTTCCGTTATTTTCCCGACCGACCAATGAGTTCTTCAACGGTGAGCGAAAGGTCAGGCCCAAAGCCTCCTCGAAAATCAAACGACTCGGTTTCTACGTGGCTAACCCCGAGACCATAGACAACGTCTTTGACCGTCTGAATAAGGCCGCCCGGGCCACACACCGCCACATGAGCCTCCGACAAGTCTTTACCCCCGAGGAGTTCAGCAAACGTTTCTGAACCAAACCGTCGGCCCGCTGAGCTTTCAAACCATTCCAACCGTATACGACCATCGCTGTCTGCCCGTTCAAGAGTCTCCACGGCCATAGCCTCCTGCCTTGACCGCACGCAATAAAGCAGCACCGGGCGATCGCCCAGCTCTGTTGGCTCAAGCGTCTCTGTAATACTCAAAAACGGGGTGATCCCCACACCACCGGCAATCCAATAGGTAGGGGACGGATTCTTCGGCATCGGAGCGAACTCACCAAAGGGGCCCTCCACATACACCTCGGCATCTACCAAATCCATACCCTGCAACCGCTTTGTCCAGTCGCCCAAATCTCTAATAAAGAAGCGTAAATCAGGCTCATGCGGGGCCGAAGCAATAGTGAACGTATGCGGTTCACTCATGTCTTGAACCTGTAATTTTATGGTGGCAAATTGTGCCGGATGGTGTTTAAGTTTTCTGCCCTTCGGCGACAGGCGAAGCTCTGTGGTTATCCCATGGCGAGACACCTCAGCCACCTGGTAGCGCTTGCCTTGAATCATCATGTCGTAGCCCACTACTCGACCAAAATAGGCCAGCGCCCCAAGCACCATGATGGTGCCGAAATACCAGCCCCAACCAGAACCATTGGCATACGGTTTTTCGGCGGTGTAGAAATGGAAACAAGCAAAAAGAAACGGAATACCTAAAAGCTTGTGGGTTAATCGCCAATAACGATAAGGAATCCAGCGAATCAGACTGATACCCACCAAAAGGTAAAGCATGGTTTGGCCGTTTTCTGCTAAGTCTTCCGCCAAGTCGGCGATTGACTCTGAAGCGCCCTCAATGCCGCCTTCTATTTCTGCCTCCACGCTGGTGTGCAGGTACATAGCGACCACTGCCAAAGTGCCGGCCCAACGATGCGCTTTGTACATCTTGTCGAGGCCACCAAACAGTGGCTCCAAAACACGAGGACGCAAAGAGAGAGTAAAACTCCAAGCCATCAAAATGATGGAAACCGAGCCAATAAACAGGCCAAAAGTTACGCTGCCGTCTTCTCCTTCGGCTCCCACGAACGCCAGAAACCCCACCATGGCCGATCCGAATATTAATAGCGGACCAACCCACATGCGGCTCAAACGTGGGGCACGAACAGACCCAAACCGCGGAAACCAATCCCTGGGCGACCCGGCCGCTCGAGCAGCCACCGTCTTCCAAGACAGCTGGCTGGGGTTAAAGTTCTTGAACATTGGCGCAATGCTAGAACAATAGAATCCTCTCCGGTGCCTCGTAGAAGAATTTCACACTCTTCTACGATGTGCCTTAACCTAGTTTCTTTCCTCAACTGCCTAAAAGGATCCACAAGATGCCCAGCGACCTTGCTTTAAAAACTATGAATGCCGTCCATCGCGGTTTCCTTAAGATCTCTGGCGGTCGCAAAGGCTGGACTGTGGCCGGTATGCCCGTGCTGAAACTCACCACCACGGGCCGGCAATCAGGCCAACCACGCTCGGTCATGTTGACCGCTCCCCGCCACGAAGGCGACACTTTGATTCTCGTTGCTTCCCGGGGCGGCGACGACGTTCACCCCGCCTGGTACCACAACCTGTGCGCCAACCCTCAAGTCACTGTCTCTACGCAAGAAACCGCCGACCAACCCATGACCGCTCGGGTAGCCAACGCTGAAGAACGCTCACGCCTCTGGCCGCTCATCACCGAAGAATTCAAAAACTACGCCGAGTACCAAGAAAAAACCGATCGCGAAATCCCCGTAGTGATCCTGGAACCGGTCGCTTAGACCTGCAACAGGCTTAACTCATACACTGTTCGCTTAAAATCGGCGCCAGCGAAGGCATCATGACCATGGACGGGCCATTTATTTCGCTCACCGTTCACAAGCCTCTTTTCGCTGTTGAGCGAGATGATTAGTGGGCCAAGTCAACCCAAGCGCAGCAATCTTTGCTTCAGTATTTTTTTCGCCCACTAACAAAACCTTCGAGTCCTTCAGGCACTTTGTGGATCAACTTCTTTCGGAGGTTTTACCTGATGCTGAGACATAGACCTACCTTAATTCATAGGTGCGCCTACTCTCCAACGAATACACCACCCAACCGCTGAACTGTGCCATCATTTGCCTCCAAACAATTAGCGGAGGAAACTGCTATGCCTACTTACTCATGTTCATCTTGTGGAATGACCGTCAACGCCAGTTGCGGAGCCTGCGACGCTCCTTTAGTTAACGATGTCTTGACCAAGGACGATGGTTCCACGGTGCAAGTTTCCAAATGCCCCAACGACCACGGCAAGATCAAATCGCCCATGTGTTGCGGCGCAGATATGTCCTGCACGCTGGCCTAACGTTTGCTAGTTATTTTTGATGGTCATCCCGCCATCAACCATCAATAAATGTCCGGTGATGTAAGACGAAGCCGGTAAAGCCAAATGCAACACCCCGTGGGCTACCTCTTCTGGCGTCCCATAACGCCGCAACGGCACCCGGCGGCGCGCAAACTTAGTTTTCATGTCCTCCGGAATAGCTTCGGTCATCCCTGTTTCAATGGGTCCTGGTCCAACGGCGTTGACGGTTATGCCTTCTGGCCCTAACTCCACCGCCAAAGACCGGGTTAGTCCCACCACCCCATGTTTGGCGGCCGTATAGGCAGATGCCCCCGCAGAACCTCCTACCCCTTCGGTGGAGGAAATATTTACCACGCGCCCTGCAGTTGAACCCCGCAGATAAGGCAAAGCGGCGCGCGTAGTGAGCATTTGCGCAGTCAACATGACGGCCACCGATGTATCCCACCGCTCTTCATAGTCCGGGTCATCAAGCGCAGTAGGCAAAGAGACCCCGGCATTGTTGACCAAAATATCTAGTCGAGGTTCTTCCCCACCGCCCCAAGCAGCCACTTTGTCGACCACTTGGCCGATAGTTTCTCTCTCTGTTACATCAAGCACCCAGCCTTGTGCTTGGCCACCGGCTTTTGTTATGGCCGCAACAACCGCATCAACATTTTTTTGCTCAAGGTCGGTAACGCCCACCCGCGCCCCTTGATCAGCAAAAAGGTAAGCCGTCGCTCGCCCAATACCCGAAGCAGCACCGGTGATCATCACCACTTGGCCCGCTACCGAACGAGAAAGTTGCGACAGTCCAAGCGAAGAATCTAAATTATTGTTTTCCATAAACACAGTTTTACCGATCATCAGCTCTTACGACCCATTGGGGGCGTCAGATAAGGTTTACGCATGGTCCTAAAAAAGCATGCCGGGCTGTTTGTTGGCGGGCTCATAGTTCTTGCTGCCTGCTCACCGAGTGACAGTCCTTCAACTATTTCTCAAACAACCAGCGCCGCCACGACTCCCCCAACACAACCGGTAACCACAAGTGCCCCCGCCGCTTTTCCTGCGACACCCACCGCAGTACCAGCAATCACTGCCGCCCCCGTCGCCTTACCAGCGACACTCACCCAAGCCATGGTGGCCATTCACCTAGACCCCACCGGCCCCTCAGTTACCCACGCCACGGCCCAAAACTGGGAGCGCCTAACCGACCTCATGGCCACTGCCGACTCCTTTGGCCACAAACTGACTTTGTTAATGTCGTCCGACTGGGCCGATCTGGTAGCCGCCAACCCGGTGCGACAAACTGCTTTGCAGGACTGGGTAAACAACGGACATCAACTGGGTTTTCACCACCACACCTGCGGGCATGCTTCCCCAGATGGGTACCGGGACATCAAAAACCAGTGCCGTGGCGCTGAGCCACGAGGGTCGGTGGCTGATGCTTTTGCTCAGGTACAAGACCTCGCTACTGACCTGGGGCTTCCGTCGATAAGCATTGCCGCCCAGGGACCCAACACCGATGGCCTTTATCGGGCCGCCGAATGGCAACCCGGCGTAGGTTTCGCTACCGGCATCATGGCCGACAACACCGACGGGCACCCCGACCACCGTTTCATTACTCAGCCTCGTTGCGCTGTCGATTATGGCAATGCCTACACCGAGCAACCAGCGCAGTATCCAGTGGCCGAACTGGGCCACGCCCAACTCAACGTGGGTGCCTTCACCCGTCTTCAGGCCGACAACAATTTGGCGGCCATGACTCAAGAAATTTCCCAAGTTGCCGTAGGCGACCACGCACATGATGCGGTAAACCTTGGCCTAGTCTTTCATGCACGAGAATATGCAGCAACGCCCCGCAACGAACCCAGCGACAACTACCGCACCGACCGGGCCTACCTTGACGCCGTACTGCAACTCTTAGATGAGCAGAACGTGTCGGTAGTAACCGCACAAGAAATCCTTGAAGCCAGCAACCCCTGTGGCTAACTGGCAAAGCACTAAGCCGCCCCAATCAAGACCAGTGCACAGAAAAAGATGATCAGCGCCTCAGTAAGCGAACGAATATTGCTTGAGGTGTTGGCGTAGTTCCCGTCGGTCCACTGGGCTGGGTCTTCGTGCACGATTGAATAGAAAAAAGATACCAACACCATCAGCGACCCCAAAACGGAACCCCACGCAGTGCGGCGGTCCATGGCTTTGGTGATGGCAGCAGCAAACAAAATGACTGCAGGAATCAAAAGCGGCAAACCAAAAACATCGCCATCGTCATGTGAAACCTAGGGCCTGGCCCCATGTTTCATCTTGGGTCTTACCACACCCTACGTTTGCTCACTCCCCCGAGACGGGCCTGGTCGGGCGGGAAGCAGAAAACCCCCACCCAAGGGGCGGGGGCATCTGCATGGTTGGGAATAACCATGTCCAGCAACACGGCCGAACCCAAAACTGGCCAAACAACGGTTTGCTTGCCGGTGGGGTTCCCATCTGTTTTTGACAGCAATATTGCGCTGACCCCAGAAGCGGGCACCCAACAATTGGCACAAGGTCATTGGCCAGACAACCAGTGCCGCGGCAAGCACCTACACCGGGCGGGTTTTCTTCAAATTTTCAGACCTATCGGCCCTGACCCTGGGGCAGTCGCCCTTGGCTGACCTTCACCACCCCCCCACCATGAACTACGCTCAACACCTATGGTGACTACTACTTTTCTTTTGAGAAAATAGCGTGAGTATCTCTCAAAAAGAAGCGCTGCACCTGGCCCGCCAAGGGGACCAGCGAGGCTACACCGCTCTCTTTGCTGAACTCTCTGGCCCCATCACTCGTTTCGCCCACTCTCGTTCTGCCGAAGACCCCGAGGGACTCACCAATGAAGTATTCATCGCCGCCTTTGAGCACCTTCACCAGTTCTCTGGAGAAATTGATGATTTTCGCGGTTGGGTGTTTACCATCGCTCGCAATAAGACTATTGACGATGCACGACGTCGCAACCGGAGGCTAGACACGGTGGCTGAAACAGTTGAAGAGGCCGAACCCTCCTTGAGCGCCGAAGAAGAGGTCATAGCCCGCTTAGAGGCCGAATGGGTTGAGGAAACCCTAAGCATCCTCACCGAAGAGCAACGTGAGGTGATCCTTCTTCGTATCGTGGGAAACCTCACTATGCCCGAAATAGCTCAAACCATAAACAAGCCATTAGGTGCCGTAAAAGCGCTACAACGAAGGGGATTAAGGCGGCTTGAAAAAGAAATTACCGCAGAGCCGTACCCTTCTGGCCGTCGACGTCGTTGGAGGAAGTGATGAGCAAACCACTGAACGACGACGAGGTAGAGAAGATCCTCCAGGGTAAAGCAACGAGCCGACCGCTCGGTGCCATCTTGGAATCGATCCGTAGCCACTTTGCGTCCATTGATCCGGCTGAGCCGAACGATGAACTCCAGCGGTTTGTGTCTGTGGAACTCCTCCACGCATCCGACACAAAGGACAAAAAAATGTTACCAGCACTATTAAACTTCGCCGGCACGGTGGTCGGCAAAGTACTCCTCACCACCACGGTTGCCGCAGCTTCCGTAGGGGGTGCCCATGCCACGGGCATCGTTGAAGTACCAGTAATCCCAGAAGTAGCCACTGCAGTAGCCAGTGTGGTAGCCGACACGGCTATTAACATCGTTGAGGTTATCGATGTGGTTGTTCCGGTTGACATCATTGCCGACCCAGAGCCAGTAGTTGCCGAGCCAGTAGTTGCTGAGCCGGCTACTCCGGAACCAGTAGTCCCCACAACCGTCACTCCGGAACCAGTAGTCACCACTACCTCCACCACCACCACGGAGGCCCCGGTGCCACGGTTTGTTCTGGTAGCCCAGACCTTTGATGTTCTTGAGGTCGGCACGGTAACCGTAGAAGGCAACACAGACATTGGGCTAACCATTTTGGCCACCACCTTTGCTCAAGGATGGGATGTAGAGGTTGAACAAGCCGATCTCCCTGGTGAAGCAAGCGTTAGCTTTCGTTCGGGTGGTGACCGGGTTGATTTCGATGCACTCATTGTTGACGACCAACTCCGGGTAAGTGTCCGGGACCGCCGCACTGACACCCGAGGCGATCAGTTCTTTGACGCCGATGGCAACCCAGTTGACGGAAACCCAGTGGTTGACCCCACCCCGATACCAGCTTCGCAGACCTTTGATGTTCTCGAAGTAGGCACGGTGACCATTGGTCGAGGCGACGATGCGCAATTGGCGGTCCTTGAAACGACCTCCACCACAGGATGGGCGGTAAGTACCGACCAGGCTGAAGAACCTGGTGAAGTAAGCGTTACTTTCCGCAACGACGATGCCCGAGTTGATTTCAAAGCCTCCGTAGAAGACGGACAACTTCGCATTCGAGTGCGTGACCGTCGCACCGACACCCGAAATGAAGAATTCTTTGACCTCCAACCGGTAGGCACCCCCAATCAGGCAACCATTGATCTGGACGATTCCGATGATGTTGACCAGGACGACGATGACACTGACGTAGACCAGGACGACGATGACACTGACGTAGACCAGGACGACGATGACCAGGACAGCCCCGACGCCGACGTAGACCAGGACGACGATGACCAGGACAGCCCCGACGCCGACGAAGACCAGGACGACGATGGCCAGGACAGCCCCGACGCCGACGAAGTTAGCCCCCTGATTGTCTTGCGCAGCATGAATGTGTTTGACGCAGGAAGCGTAACTTTTAGCACGGTGGTAAACGGAGACTCACTTTCCCGCATCGCCGTCACCTCAGTAGCCGGGACCAACGGTTGGAGCGCAGAAATCTTGTCTGGCAATATGAAAGTGCGCTTTGAAAACGGTGACAACCGCATTGATTTTGAAGCCATCTTCAACAACGGTGAGGTAACCATTAATATTCGCCACCGCGGCACTGACCAAGAGTTGGATTACCAAGTGCAGATAGTGGACGGTCAACTGCAGATCGAGGCAATTTCTTAACCAAACCTCTACCCTTTTTCTGCACCGGTGGCGCACCAAGCGTCACCGGTGCAGCGCGTTGTTGCCTAAATAAAAGCCGAAAGCAGAAAACCCCCACCCAAGGGGCGGGGGCATCTGCATGATTGGGAATAACCATGTCCAGCGGTAGCTCCTCAGCCAGCCGCCAGTGCGTTGAGGCTAACCGTCCTCGGCGGTGACCTCCACGAAAACTTCACCCAAACTTTTTCGTTTGATGTCTGGCACTTTGACCCCCTCCAATGGGTAACCCACCGGAAACAACACAAAGGGTCGTTCGTTTTCTGGCCGCCCCAATACCTGGCGCAGAAAAGCCATAGGTGACGGGGTATGCGTCAAGGTGGCTAACCCCATGTGATGCAAAGCCGTCACAAACATTCCGGCGGCGATCCCCGTGCTTTCTTTCACATAATAATTCTTGCCCTTTGACCCGTCGGCCCGCTGCTCGAAACGTTGTTCAAAAAGCACCACTATCCACGGAGCGATCTCTAAAAACTCTTTGTGATGATCGGTGCCCAGCGGCCCCAAAGCTTCTTGCCACTCTTCGTTCATACGGTTATCTAAATAATTGACCCGTTCTTCTTCT
>Ga0233441_1003365_pt1 | contig 10777 bp, 10 predicted proteins | sample SI_123_September_4_FD_182781 | JGI IMG/M metagenome (GOLD analysis project Ga0233441, IMG submission 182781) | Seawater microbial communities from Saanich Inlet, British Columbia, Canada - SI_123_September2016_135_MG | ecosystem: Environmental > Aquatic > Marine > Inlet | place: Canada: British... | reverse complement strand
ATTATAGCGGTTACGATAAGTGCGATTAATGCGGCTATAAAACCGCCTGCAGATGCCAAAGCCAAGTATTGACTAGTTGAGTATTGCATATTTGCAGAGTACAAGTAAAAACCGATTTCGCTTCCAATAGGCATGTTTTTCAAAAACTTTTGTATCGGTTTTAATATTTTTCTTAGTTTTAAATAAAATGCACCAATTTTTCTTGCAAACTCTGAACTAAAATTATCTAGATCATCTTCTGTTTCAAGATCAATTTTTGCGTATGATTCGTTAGAAATTAATCCACGTAATTCTTTTAGATTCGTATCAACTTCTTCAAAGTTAATTCCTTGTTCGCGATACTTATTTTTCATCGTTTCTACGATTTGTGTAACTTCTTTTTCGTCGATCTCGAATTTTCCCATTTTTATCCACCAATTCGTTCTTTTGCGTCCAAAAATTGTTTGGCACGTGCACTCACCGTTTTTAAATCGCGAATGTTTTCTGTTACAAGTTTATCTAAAAAGTTTTTTCGAAGAGTGAGTTCTGCTTCTAATTGTTCTCGTCCAACTCCAGCATATCTTTCTAGTTCTTTTAAGAAACCGCTTCCCATTAGAGTTCTTTCTAGAGTGTCGGTAGCAGGATCTCTTTGGAAAACAGTTTGTGTTTTTGGTTTTCCTTCGAGTGCACCATATACTTCAGCGATCTCGCTCACCCTTCTAATAGTTCCTTTTTTCCGATCATGGTATCTATGTTCTACAATTATGAAATCAAGCCCGGCAAGCATTATCATTGGAACATTCATCGGCGGGTTTGTTACACGGATAATAGTTTCTTGTGGAGAATTTGCGTGCACAGTTCCGACACAACCATCGTGTCCAGTATTAATTGCAGTAAATAAAGTAAATGCTTCTTCGTGTCTTACTTCTCCAACAATTATTCTATCCGGACGCATTCTAAGAGAGTTTTTTGTAAGAATATCCATTCTTAGTTCTCCTGTTCCTTCAAGGCCTGGAGGTTTTGCTTCAAGTCTAATCCAGTGTTTAAGTGGTAAATTTAGTTCGGCAGTGTCTTCAATAGTAACTATTCTTTCTCGTTCAGGAATAAATGCTGCTAGTACATTTAACAAAGTAGTTTTTCCCGAACCTGTTCCGCCCGAAATTAACATATTAGCGGGTTTTGCTCCTGCGCCGTCAACACACAACCACAAAAAGGCTGCAGCTTCGCTTGATAATGTGTTCATTCTAATTAAGTCAATCATTGAATAAGGATCTTCTCGAAATTTTCGAATAGTTAATGTTCCTCCACTAATACTTGCGGGGGGAATCGTTGCATTTACTCTGCTTCCATCATCAAGTCTTGCATCAAGTAATGGTGCAGAAACATCTACTCGTCGCCCGACTTCTCTTGCAATTTTGTTTATTAGATCTTCTATTTCTTGTTCTGAAAAAAATTCTATGTTTGTTTGCATCATTTCGTATTCTCGATGAAAAACATAAACTGGGTGTTTAGGGCCGACAACCATTATTTCTTCGAGTAAATCATCTTTGATCAACTCATCGATCAAACCATAGCCAACCATTTCGCGCACAACTGCGTCTGCATAAAAAGAAAATCGTGAATTAGGGATTTTTAAAGAAGGATTATTTTTGATAATGTCTAGAATTTTTTGTTTGTAAATAATTCTTTTTTCTTCAGCATTTTTTATTTTAAACGAAGTAATACTTACAAGTCGAGTAGTCGCTTCTTTTAATGTATTTATTATTCTTCTTTCTGCAGCCGTTGGTCTAGTTGTTGGAACAAAATAATATTTCATTGGTTTGCCAGGAATTTCGTAGATAGTTGTTTTACCATATTTTTTTAACTCAACTTTTCTTTGCGTATCCAATTCTTTTTCTACTTGTGTTTTTTCTTTTGTTGGTTCAATTTCCATTTTCAAGTTTTTGTCAACTATATTCGCATTAAAATCTTTTAAATCGTCTTTTTTTATGGTCTGTGCTAATTCTTCTTCTTTGTCCTCGGGTTTGTTTCCAAGAATCTCGTCTTTTAGCGTGCTCTTCATTTCAACTGGTTTTGGTTGATACCCCTTTACTTTTAATTCGCTTGCATCGATCGGATTTGTTTTAACCTGCGTAGCTATTGGCATAGGTTTCGGAGTTTCGTTAATAGTTTCTGATAAATGTATTTCTTGTTGTGTTTCTGGTTGTTGTAACTCGGGTTGTGGTGTTTGTGGTTGCGAGGTTTGTTGTTTTGGTGGTTCTTGAACAGGAGTACTTGCTTGTTTTACACCTTCGCTCATACCTTGAGCATAAGTAGTCTTTTTTGTTTCCTTAGCTTTTTGCATCATCTCGTCTAAGTAGTCGGTTGCCATGCTACAAATAGTAGTTTTCTTTATTTAATTATTGCTATCGCACTTTTTTTTCTAGTTTTTCTTTTATAATGTGGATTTCTTTTCTTTGTTAATACAAGTAGTCTTCCTTCGGTTTTTGTTTCAAAATAGTGTGGGCGATTACTTGTTTGTGCATGGCCAAGCGAAAAGGGTAATCGATTAAACGTAGTTAAGTGCATTTCACAAACTACTTTGCCGCCTGGGCGTAAAAATCGCAAGTATTGTTCAAAAATTCTGCTTTTAAAACGTGAATAACATAGTGGACCACAAATATCAAAGATTAAGTCATATTTTTTGTTGGTTCTAAAATTTTCCATAGCACTTATATGTAGATCATCTACTAGTGCAGCATTTTCAACTGACTTTTCAATGCTTTCCTTTGTTTCACGATAGCTTTCTGAAATATTAAATATTTTATATTCTTTTGTTGTCGGTGTTCTTGGTTTTATAATGCTGACCGCGGTCAAAAAAATTCTTTTACCAAAAGCTCTTTTAATATCTGCAGAAAAATTAAAATGTCCGGGACCCGCATCCATGACATTAAGTTTTTGTCTTCCTTGTAACATATTTTTTATGAATTGTGCAGTGTCAAAATCGAAAGCAAGTTTTACTTTTGCAAAATTACGGTTCTGTGTGTATGATTCAATGTCAAAAAATTGTCTACGGTGGTGCCATAATCCCGAACCGGTTCGTGCACGCATATCGCCGACAGTCTTGCGTTTAAGCCAGCTTCGCCATTTACTCATGTAATATTATTGTTCTTGCAGGTTTTTTATAGTTTGCTAAAAAAAGAAGAAATTAGCAGTAAAATTACTGCCAATTAATTTAATTTTACTTTTTTTACTTAATTTCTTTTTGAATTTTCCCTAGCGGTTCTTTCGCCAACCGGGAGCGAAGAATTTTGGTATTGCTGTTGCAACACCAAGAAAGCAATCATTTCTTTTCTTTGATTTCTTTTTGAAGTTTTTCAAGGAACTTCTTTGTTTTCAAAACTTCTTGTTTTCCTTTTCTGTTTCGAACAGCAACGCTCTTGTCAGCAACTTCTTTTTCTCCAACAACAACAATGTAGGGAACTTTCATTTTTTGTGCTTCTCTGATTCGATAACCAAGCGTTTCGTTTCGATCATCAAGTTTACTTCGAATTCCTTCTTCAATTAAAGTTGAATGAACTTCGCCAGCATATTTTGCAAAGCTTTCTGAAACCGGTATGATGATTGCTTGTTCTGGGCTTAGCCACAGAGGGAATGCTCCGCCAAATTTTTCTATTAACATGGCCATTGTTCGTTCATAACAACCAATTGAACTTCTATGAATTATATATGGTCTTTGTTTTTTCCCGTTTTTATCAATATAATTCATGTTAAACCGTTCAGGTAAAGCAAAGTCAATTTGAACAGTAATCAAAGTATCTTCTTTTCCATAAACATTAATTGTTTGTAGATCAAGTTTTGGTCCATAGAATGCGGCATCGCCTTCTACTTCTTCGTAATCTAGTCCAAGATCATCAAGAATCTCTTTCATTTTTGCTTCAGAATGTTTCCATGCTCCCGGGTTGTCAATATACTTTCCTTTTTTGTTTTCAGGATCCCATTTAGAAAATCTATACGTAATATCTTCTTTGATTCCTAGGGTATCCATTACATAGTTAATCAAATTAACAACTTCTTTGAACTCGTGTTCTAGTTGCTCAGGAGTTACAATTAAGTGTCCTTCTGAAAGAGTAAATTGACTTACTCTTGTTAAACCATGCATTTCTCCCGAAGATTCTTTTCTAAACAACGGAGAAGTTTCAGCATATCTAACTGGTAGATCTCTATATGATTTCAAACCATTGTTATAGATTTGGAATTGGAATGGGCAAGTCATTGGTCGTAAAGCCATTACGGTGTCGTCTTTTTCTTCGTTGCCAACAATAAACATTCCGTCGTGATAATGATCCCAGTGTCCCGAAACCTTGTACAAATCAGATTTTGCCATGATAGGTGTTTTTGTGTAAACATATCCGCGCTTTTCTTCTTCGTCTTCAATCCACCTTGTTAGAAGTTGATAGATTTTTGTTCCTCTTGGCATTAACAATGGCAAACCTTGCCCGACCAAGTCACTAGTCATAAATAATTTTAGTTCGCGACCAAGTTTTACATGATCATTAGCTTCTGCTTGCGCGCGCTTTTCTTTCCAAGTTTTTAGTTCTTCGTTTGAAGGAAACGCAATTCCGTATACTCTTGTTAATTGTTTGTTCTTTTCGTCTCCTTTCCAATAAGCAGAAGAAATTTTCAATAATTTAATTGCTTTAATGTCTCCGAGGTTTGTGATGTGGGGACCCTTGCACATGTCTGTAAAAGAACCGTTAGTATAAACACTAATCTTTTTTTCACCTGCGTTTTCTAAATCTTCAATCATTTCGATTTTGTATGGATTCTTTTTGAACAAGTCTTTTGCTTCTTTGATTGAAATATCTTTTTGTTCTAGTTTGTCATTTCTTCTAGTAATCTCTTTCATCTTTTTTTCTATTTGTTTTAGATCATTTTCTTTCAAACTCTTGTCTAATTCAAAATCGTAGTGGAATCCTTGTTCGATTGGCGGTCCGATAGCGATCGTTGCCGTTGGATAAATCTCCTGTAATGCTTCTGCAAATACGTGTGCGGCACTATGCCAAAATGCTTCCATATTCTTTTTCTTTGATTTATCCATAATTTAACCTCCAATATACAAAAATCAACTCAAAAACCTTTTTAAAATAGATATTGAGCTTACGCTGTGGTCGTAGTCGTACTCGTAAGGGTTGATATGTCGATTACTACTTCCATAATATATTTCACACGAATAATTATTTATAAACTAGTTCATTTTTGATGTAATAATTAGTATAGTTGGCTTATTTGAAAATTAGGCAGTAATGATTGGCAGAGTATAATTCATTGTGTGCGTTATCAATTCGAGTAATTGTATATCCTCGTTTTTTGAGTAGTTTTTTCATCTCAGTTGAAAAATTATAAACTTTTGTAGTAACGGATTCAAAACCATTTTTTCTTGCGTAGTTTTCATTTAGTTCTAATAACTTGCTACCAATGCCTTTATTTCGTTTGTTTTTTGATACGCCAATAATCCAAATGTAAAATGAATTGTTGTCTTCGAATGCAATAGTGTTGCCAATAAGTTTATGGTTTTCCTTGGCAACAAAAAATACGGGTTTTTTTTCTTTTATTCGAGCATTGTATTGACTAAGTGAGTAAGGTTCTTTTCCACAGATGTCTTTAAATATTGGGTAATTAGTTTTTACAATTTCGTTAAGCTCTGTGTTGTTACTTTGAACAATTTCCACTAAAACACCTATTTAGTTGCTCGTTTGCATTTGTCTTTTGCACAAAATGAGTGGAACTCCGTGCAATACGTATTGCCACCAGCGTCTTTTTTGTGTTTGCATTCTTCCCAAGTAGCATCTCGATCAAAATATTTTCCAGTGTCTTTGATTACGTTTGCAATAACATTTCCGTGACGATCATCAATTTGTTGTTTAGTATTATTTGGTGCGCCCGGCGTACTTGTTTCTCTTTGTTTTGACAAATAATCTTTTTCAAAATCAGTTTTTGGGTTTGTCGAAGGAACGGCTCTTTGTTTTACGCTTGAAGGTAAACTACTAGCATTTTGTGATTGAATAGAATCCAGTTGTTCTTTTGGAATTGCTTGTCCTTGGCTAACATCAATAACATTGTTCTCAGAACTTGCTTGTCGTTCTCTTGCTTGCTCCATTAATCGAGTAGTTTTCCGAGTTTCATCAACGAATCCTTTTAGAGGCATAACTATCTCACACAAAAAACAAATAAAAAGGTTTGCAAAAAAAGAATCTCTTTAACTAAATTTCTGGACCCTATTTTTATATGAGAAAATCGTGTCCTGTTTGTGGTAGTAGCAAGTATGCTTTGATCGGGGGCGAGTATCGCTGTGGGAAATGCCATTTTGTTAGTCGACTAGGGGTGAAAAAATGATTTCACCAGAACTATGTATTAAATGTAAAGGAAAATTACTTTGTGGTCTAACAAAGTGCCCAATCCTTGAAAAGAATTCGATGCAAACAAAAATCGTTTCAAAAATAAAGGACAATGAATTCTCTGGAGCAACCCCGCCAGGCTTTTTTGTGTCTTGGCAAAACTATCCAAAGGTTGCAGTTGCACCTCTCTCGGCGTTACCAGAAGAACTTTCGCCTTTATCTGATTCTCCAGAAGAATGGTATGGTTTGCCACAAGAACAAATAATTGGTTTTCGAGAATCATTGCTCCGTAGTTACAAAACAATGCCAGTAGCACAAGCGTCTGATCCAAATTATGAGTTATGTGATTTTCAAGAACTAGCAATGAGTGAAAAGTTACTTGATGTAGATGTAAAACTAAACAAAGCGCCAAGAACAGAAACAAAATTCGATTCGTTTAATGCGCCAATGGGTCCGAGTGCAGAACTAGATAAAATTTCGCTAGTTGAAAATTCTAGGATCCCAAAAAAACTAGATTATTATTATTCTGACACCGATGCCAAATCAAACACCGCTTTAATAGAATTATTTGAAAGTGGTTTTGCAGTTTCAACTCTGTCAAAAGTTCTTTCAAGCGGAGCACTAGGAGTAAAAAAGAATAGAAAACTAGTTCCGACTAGGTGGAGCTTGGTTGCTTGTTATTCAAATATTTCGAAATATTTTATTAAGGATAAAATAAAGTATTATTCTATCATTGATTCATTTAGGCTTTTTCATGCTGATTATTTAGATAATAATTTTTGGGTTTTACTTTTGCCTTATTCTTGGAGTTTTGAACAATTGGAAGCGTGGTCGCCAGGCGGGATTTGGACACCTCAAATGGAGAAAATTCAAATAATGGGTGATTATGAAAACAATAAAGGACTTAAAGGGTATCCAACAGAAACAGAAGGGGCATATTTTGCTTCTCGCCTTGCAGTCACGGAGTATTTGGAAAAAGAAAAGAAACAGGCAGCAGCAATTATTTTTCGAGAGATTGGGGATGGATATAAACTACCCTTGGGAAGCTGGTTAATTTTAGAAAGTGTAAGACATGCGTTGAAAGAAAAATCGTTTGATTTTTCTACGCGTGAACTTGCACTGAGTTTTTTGTCTAAGAAACTTGCAATCCCCATTAAACGATACGAGAAAAAGAGTAAGTTGCTTACTGAGTTAGGTACTCAAAAAAGATTATTCGATTTCTGCTGAAGGTAATAACCAAGTTTGTATTTTTGGGTTATAGGTGTATATCTGGCAACTTTTTCCATTTGCTTTTCCTATCTCGGTTGTGATTATCTTGGTTTGTTCTAAAATTGAAATATATGGTTTTAAAGAACCATTCCAAGGGCCGCCAAAATCTTTAAGCCCCGCTGATGTTTTAATATCGTGTCGAGTTCCAGTTTTGATTTTCTTTATTGCAAGAATTAAATCTTCTAGAGATGTTTTGTTGTTAGGTTTTTTTGGAAAAGCATAATTTAGGATTTTTATTGCATGATTAAAGGATTGTGCCTTGTTTTTGTAACCTTGTGCATAATCTCTTAATCGATTGTATTTATAGGTGCCTTTTTCGAAAAAAGTCAGCCACCTTTTTGTTTCTGCGGAATTAATTTTTCCGCTCCAAATTCGCCAGTATCTTCCACTTCGGGTTTGCATCTTTACAAATTTAACTTTTGCTCGTTTAAAAACCGTGGCTAGATCATCAATAATCAGTTTGCTTAAAACACATAGTTCAACTTCGTTTTTTATTCCAACTCCGGACTCAAAAGTCATAAACCCATTCGCAAAGGCCGTTTGTAAACCTGTTGTTGAATTTTTTATTCTCTTTGGGATGCATACTGTTCCTGTTTTGTACCCATCTGGAAAATCAAGTAATTTTGTAAAGTATCGAGTAAAAACCTTTGATGAGAATGTAATCTTCCATTCGCGCGGACTAACTGTTTTGATTTGGGCGGTCATTCCAAAAGTATTATTTATCCAGATCTTTAGTGCGTTCATATTTGATAAATAGCCTTCGCTTAAAGAAAAATAGTGTTTGTGAATTGTTCCGTCGGCGGCGTGTGCGCCAGCAATTTTACAAAGTTCAGGCGTTAGCACGGTAATTGCGTTATATATTCGTAGTGGCGGTTGACAAGCTTTTAACTTTTCAATTTTAGATTGGAATTCAAACCGTTGTTCATATTTGTTATTCAACTTCAGTAATTCACGCAAAAAAATCAAATGATAAAATTCTTTCCTTAAATATACAAGTGGATCGCAAACACTTTCACTAAATCCAAGTTTTTCCATAAAGTAGAATGTAAGTTTTCGTCGTGTCCAACCTTTAGTTATTAGGTTCTCAATATGTTTGTTAACTTCGTCTTTAAGAAATTTGCCCGAAGCAACAATACATTTTCGTGGGTTGTCATCAAGTATATCGTCATGTAGTAAGAAAAGGTCAAGCATCATTGTAGAATTGCTCATTGGAGCTTTATAACTGCTTTGAGGGGTCGATGCCGGCAGTTTCATTCGAAACCACCTTGACAACAATTTTCGTAAACCCATAGCTCACGACCATCTAATAAATCGAGATCGATTTCAGCCATCTCCATTACATACTTAATTTCACTCCAACTAGGTGGAGAAACATTCATTGAAAAAACCATTTATATCGCCTCCTTAACAAATTTTTTCTTAAAGCTCTTGAGAGGCTTTGCAGGCATTAAACACTTTAGTGCCAGCGACCAAGAAGGGAAAGTTTTAAGCCGAGAAAGCCGCCAAGGCGTAAGGAAAAATTCAGGAGGCGATTGGGGAGTTAATTTGAATCTATTTTAAATATTTCTAAAGCTAGTTATGTTATGCAAAAATTGATTGGTGCAATCATAAAGAAAGGAGATAAAGTTTTAGTTGAGCGCAGAAAGGATAGTGATGACTTTGGCGGTGGAGAATTGTGGGTAATTGGCGGCCATGTGGAAAAAGATGAAACTGAAGAAGATGCTTTTGTAAGAGAAGTAAAGGAAGAACTTGACATTGTTCCTCTAGAGTATAAACAAGTGTGTGTTTTGCCGTGGGTGCGAGATGGAAAACAATATTCTGTAACTTATTTTGCTTTTGATCGATGGAAAGGTAATATAAAAAACAAAGAAGCAGAAAAACTTATTTGGTTATCTAAAAAAGAGATTAACAAACTTGATGTGGATATAGACAAAAAGGCATTAAAATTATGTTTTAGAAATTAAGTCAATAGATTGTCTTGCGTAGATTAGATATCGTGTTAGGTTATTTAGTATGGGGGCGAATTGTGGCGGTTTTGTTTTTTGCTTTGGGCTTTTTTTGCAAAACTTTTGCTTTGGCTTGTGTTTTAATATACGCTTCAAATTGTCTGAAAAAGTCGATTCTACTTTGTGGTGTAGGTCTATTGTGTAAGTGATGGTTTAGAAAAGTGCGCATGTGTAATTCATAGTTATTAATCATATCAAAAACTGCGTTAGTTGGGCGTTTCGTTGCTGCGGCTATTGCTGAGGTTGGCATGTGTGCCCTGTGTAATGTCATAATAAGTAAACCGATTTCTTCTCTTGTGGGGCGAAGCCTAGGATTAGATGCATAGTTTGACTGCCATATCTTTCTGAATGTCTGAAACTCTTCATGCACACCTAGATGTCTTGCAAGGCTTGCCATGCTAGGGAGCGTGCGTCTATTTTTTATGTTTTGTGATTGTCTGTAAGATAGATATGCAAGAACTGGTCGAAATATTTTAGGCACTATTTCGGAGATAAGTATTGGTGTCCAAACTCGTTTATGTTCGTCGCCGGTCCAAGCATTTACTTCTGAACTTGAAGGCCCATCTCGGGTTTCAAAACTATATGTATACGCCGCGGACAAGGGAGAATTATAAGAATTCATAAATCTTTTTTCTGCTACAACCCAAGATATTTGTGGAAAGTCGGGTCGATCCAGCACTTCGAACTTTTTCTCAGCATAAGCATCGCAAAAATAATCTGGCAAGGCTTCAATAAAGTGTCGCGGTCGAAGTGATAGGCTAAGTCTCATAATTAAGAATGAGTCTCTGAGTTAATAATATGTCTGTTTTAGACTTGGATTTATTAATAATTAAAGTTAATAGATTTTCTTGAAATAAGAGAAAATGTTCGCCACGCATTAAAAGAAAAGCCATTAATTTTTACAACAATGGATTTAGCGTTAGAATTTCTTTCAAAGAAATTAACTGTTCCGATAAAACAATACAAAAACAAGTCTAGTTTGATAAAACATTTCAAAACACAAACTAGGTTAAGTCAGTGGTTTTAATGAAAGCCACTTCCGTGCTGCTGTAAGCAGTACATTAGTGTACGGAGTTCGCCTAGGTGATACTGGCTTTCAAAACACAAACGAGACTTAGTCAATGGTTTTGAAAACTATTTTTTATA
>Ga0233441_1003357_pt1 | contig 10792 bp, 10 predicted proteins | sample SI_123_September_4_FD_182781 | JGI IMG/M metagenome (GOLD analysis project Ga0233441, IMG submission 182781) | Seawater microbial communities from Saanich Inlet, British Columbia, Canada - SI_123_September2016_135_MG | ecosystem: Environmental > Aquatic > Marine > Inlet | place: Canada: British... | reverse complement strand
TTAATGAAAAGATTGGCGTTATTAGGTATTGAAACCCGTCCTCTTTTTTACCCTATGAATTTAATGCCTTCTTTTAAAAATGTTGTTAAATCACCATCTTTGGATAATAGTGAATTAATCTCATCTCAAGGATTAAGCTTACCCACGTCAGTTATATTAACTAATATTGAGATTCAAAGTATTTGTAAAGAAATACTGTATATTATGGAGGATTTATTAAAAAAATAACAAGGCTAAGCGTTAATTTACCATTGTATTATGGTGATAAAATACTACTAATCCAAGCGATTTAAAACTTGGTGTTTGAAACATATATGTATATATTTTTACAAGGTTAAAATTAAATGTTGATTGCTGAAATTGGGCTAAATCATTTGGGAAATGTAACAAAATTAAATGATTTTTTGGGTTTAGTTGGTTCTGTTGACGCTATTACCGTTCAGGTAATAGCGGATGAGTTTTATAACGATGAAAGGTATCATTCATTGAAGATTTTAGATTCTGATTTGATAGACTTTTTAATATCCTTTAAAGACAAAGGTGGGAAAATTGGTATTGCTATTGATGATCATAGAAAAATAGACTTGTTTGATTCGATAGGTGTAGATTTTTATAAAGTATTAAGTAAAGACATGTTAAATGAAAGCTTAATTCAAAAAATGCTAGAAACAAAAGCTGAATCAATCTATGTGTCGACAGGAATGAGTGATTTTAGTCAAATTGATCAGTTGGTTAATTCAATCAATTTACCAACTGATAGAGTTAAATTAATCCATACTCAATTATCAAATAATGTTAACGATGTCAACTTAAAAGCCATACAGATTATGAAGGATAAATATCAATTGTCGATTGCATATGGGCACCACTGTGATGTGTTGAATACGATGTATGTTTCAACCGCATTTAAACCAGTGGCTACTTTTTTTTATGTAAAAGGTGATGACATTGATTGTAATTATCCTGATAATAAACATGCTGTTGCCTTTTCTCAAGTTGAAAAAGTTATTAAAAATATGCGTAATTGCCAAACATCAATTGGTGATGGGGTTAAGCAAAAAATGAAAAATTGGGTTTAAAAAATAATGGGTAGATAGAGAATGATTAAATATGACTTTAAAAATAAATTGGTATTGGTGACAGCCGCCTCGAAAGGAATCGGGTTTGCTATCGCTTCAAATTTTTATAAGAGTGGCGCTATGGTTGCCATATGTTCTAGAAATAAAGAAACACTGGATGATGCAGTTAAAAAAATTAGCCAAGAAGTGGGTGGGAGAATAGAAGGTTATCAGTGTGATTTAAGCCAACTTGATCAATTACAACAACTCATAAAAGATGTTGAAGATACATTTTCATCTTCCGTCGACATTTTTATTAATAATTCTGGTGGTCCGGCACCCAAGTCTATTATTGATACTAATATGGAGGATTGGGAGGAAGCGGTTAAGGGTAATTTGTTAAGCTCCATTGCATTAACTAAGCTAATTGTAGAAAAAATGATTTCTAAACAATGGGGAAGAATTATATATTTAACTTCAACTTTATCAAGAGAGCCTGCTGAAGGAATGGTTTTATCAAATGTAACTAGATCTGGTTTGGCTGCATTTTCAAAAACATTATCAAGGGAGGTTGGTTTACATGGAATTACAGTGAATACTGTACTTACAGGTGGCTGCAAAACCGATCGTTTTTACAGTTTAGTTGAGAACCAAATTAAAGACACTGGAGAGACAATGGATGAAGCGGTTGACCGTTTATCAGCAACAATACCTGTTGGTCACATCTCCACGCCAGAAGAATTTGCGAATACAATTTTGTTTCTAGCTAGTGAAGAGTCTTCATATTTGAACGGTGTTGCACTGCCCTTGGATGGTGGCGCTTCAAAAGGCTATTTTTAATAAAACACTAGAAATAAACAATACTTACTACTTAACAAGCCCGATTAAAATGTACGGACAAAAAAAAATAATTGCAATTATTGCAGCAAGAGGGGGGAGTAAAAGACTCCCAAGAAAAAATATACTTGATTTAAAGGGTAAACCTTTGATAGTGTGGAGTATTATTGCTGGAATAAAAAGTAAATATATAGATAAAGTTGTTGTTACAAGTGATAATTCTGAGATACTTGAAATTTCAACCAATGCTGGTGCAGAAATAATTCGCAGACCTTCAGAGTTTTCGGGTGATAAAGTCGCGCCAATTGATGCAGTTTTGCATGCCATCAATACTATAACAAATATGAGTCAGTATGATTATGTGATTCTTTTGCAACCAACCAGCCCTTTAAGGACGGCAGCACATATTGATGATTCGATAGAGCTCCTTTTTTCCAAAAAAGCAGATGCAGTTGTTAGTGTGTGTCAAATGGAGCACAGCCCTCTCTGGAGTAGCACTCTACCTCCAAATAGTAGTATGAGTACATTTTTTAAAGATGAAGTTAAAAGAATGACAAGAAGTCAAGATTTAGATAAATATTATAGGCTTAATGGTGCAATTTATATTTGTAAACTCGACAAACTAAAAAAAGAAAAAAGCTTTTTTTTGGAAGATAATATTTTTGCTTATAAAATGAATATAGAAGACTCTATAGATATTGACAGCAGTCTCGATTTCAAATTGGCAGAATTTATGGCAAGTATTCAGTAGATATTATTTTGACAAATACAATAAGTCAGGGTTAGCGTATCTTTAAGAAATACACAACAACCTTAGTAGCCCAGGTATTGATTTATTTTTCGGGATTCTTATTGATTCCAGTTATAGTCAAGACGTCTGGAACTGAAGTGTATGGTGCATACGTTATTATCGTATCTTTTTTAGGAATTCTTACTGGAGTCTCTAGCCTTGGCACTGGGTTTTTGGTAAAGAGATTTTTGCCAAGTATTGACAATAAGGAGGAGAGAGCAAATATTTTTTATCCGCAATTTTACTTCAATATTTTATCCGCAATTTTATTGGGTATTATTGCATTTTTATCATTTTCAATAATAGAGGAGCACCTTCTTGGAGTTGACGTTGACTTTGATGAATACCTTGTTGTTCTGTACTTAATACTTTATATTTTGTACACACAGACTACGGATGTATTTAGATATACTCACAAAGTGAATTTATTCAATATATCTACAACTTTATACCCATATATTTTTTTAATTATAATTGTTTTATGGTACAGGTTTGATGAGATCATTACGATCAACACCCTAATTATTTCTCAGATAATTGCTCTGGCAGTAGTTTTTGTTTCATTATTATTGCCATCAATTAAGTCTGTCAGTTTTAAGCTCACTTGGTATAAAAAATATACATTTATTAAAGATATAAAATACGGGTTTCCACTTATGATTGTGGTTATTTTCGAGTTAATTATAAGCGTATCAGACCGCTATGTGATAGCTAGTTATATGGATCTTGATTCTGTAGCGTTTTATACGATTGCATATTCAGTTAGTTCGATACCACTTCTACTGCCTAAGGTTATAGGTATTGTACTCCCGCCTATAATGTCTAAGCTTAAAGATAAGGGTGAGCAAGACAAGGTAGAGTTAATGATAAATTTAGCTGTTTTAATTTTTTCTATATTTCTGATTCCATTTATATTTGGTGTAATAATGTTAGGGGATCCACTATTGTCATTGTATACAAATAAAGAAACAGCGGCGGCATCATCTGGGTTGTTACCCATCATAACTATGGCAATTTTCTTTTATGGAGTAGGATCAATTTTAAGCAGTATTCTTTTTGTGGATATGAAGACAAAAAGCATTCTTTTGGCAAGTAGTGTTGCGGGGCTATTAAATTTGATTGCTAATATTGTAATTTTTAGCATTATTAATGATATTTATGTTGCTGCGTGGACGACATTCTGTAGTTATTTTCTGTATATGGTTTTAATATATAGTCAAATTAATAAAGAGTACGTAATTGAATTATTGAATATAAAGATAATAAAAATCGCACTTGCTAGTGTAGTTATGGCGGCAGTACTGTATCTTATGAATGCTCTTAATTTTAATTTCTATACTATTGAAGGGCTTTTATTTGGAGTAATTGTTGGATGTATTGTGTATTTTGCATCTTTGTTTGTAAGTAAAGTGATTACATATAAAGATCTTGTCTTATTAATAGATCAAAAATAGCATGAAAGTAAGTGGCTTAGTGAAACCTTAAAGGAGTATTTTAATAGTCGTGATTAAAGATAGTAGAGGTAATAGGGTTGTATTTATTGTAGCCACAAATGAATACCTGTTTTTTACCACTGGTGTTTATTTCATAGCTGAATTAACTAAAAAATTTCAGCTGGTTGTTTTTGTTAATCACAACTTAAAAGAAAATGAAAAATTACAAAGGTTAATTAAAAATTATAATTTCAAGTGTGTATTTTTGCCCATCAAGGGTAGATACCTTCCATCACACGTTTCTTTAAAAGAAATATTTACTCAGTGTTTAATGACATACCGGCCTGTATTGATTTTTCAGAATAATTTTACCAATGTGGAGAATATGTATTTATTTTATCTGTCTGATAGATTCTTAAAAAAATGTGTAAATGTCGTATATTTAAATGCACAGCAAAGGCCTGGAGATGAAGAGAGGCTTATTCTTAACATTAGAGAGCAGCATTCAATAGATTTAGCAGAAAAAATACATATCGAATTTTTACAAAAAGGTATTTTATTTTTCTTAAATTTAAGAAGTTCTTTAAATAAATATCTTAATTTTTACTTTATTCCATTTTTGTTACTGAGAAATTTCCCATATTCATTTTCGTTTAATCATAATTTTCATAAAAGACACGGTAGACAGTTATTTGATACTTTAATTGTTTATAAGCAAGAAGAGAAAAAGAAGATTGGCGATGTAATTGATTATCAGGGAGATGTTGTTAGAGTTATTACACCACAATCTACGTATGGGAGTGAGTGTAGTAAAATTCTATATCAAGAAATATTACAGTCTAAAAAAATATTTATCGCCCCTAGTGTTTTAGGATTTTCAACCCTTAATAATGAAAAAAAAGATTTAGACAACTGGTTGAAGGTTGTTAGCCTTTTGCAGTTAAAATTTCAAAATTATAAATTAATATTTAAATTGCATCCACGCACACTCAAAAATAAAAATTATAATAAGCTGATGGAGTATTTAGCTAAGATGAATCCAAGAATAAAAATATATCCACCAAATGTTAGTGCGGAAGAGTTAATAATTTCTAGCGAGATTATTGTGAGCGATGTTTCAAGCGTGTTATGGTGGTCCAGTAACTTTAATACAAAATTATCCATAAGTTTTGATTTTTGTAATTTTCCGGGAAGTGATGATATGAGTAAAGTTAATAATGTTTTATACTTTCAAGTCCATGATGGATTTAGTCATAATGATCTAAATATAAGAGTGTCCAAGTTCGATGATAAGTGTCAATTTATACCAACTTTAACAGATTTCTGCCTAACTAAAATTTAATCAAATTATGCTTAAAGAGTCTATTGCAAATATTTTCAGAAGGGTTTTCTTTATAAAGGGTAAGATTAGTCATGGTAATAGTTGGGATATGTCAGACATTTTTATCGTCTCTTATCCAAAATCTGGTACAACTTGGTTATGTTTGATTTTGGCAAATATTATTCAAGAGATGGCAGGAGATAGTAGGAGGGTTGATTTTTATTCTGTTCATGATTATGTTCCGGATTTCCATTTTAACCCCCAAGCAATTAATAAGATAAAACCACAGAGGTTTATTAAAACTCACGAGTCTTTTGATATGTGGAACAATAGAATTAAAGTGAAAGGACGTGGTTCTGTTTATCCAAGGGTTATTTACCTTGTAAGAGATGGTAAGAAGGCGACCGCTTCTTCTTTTGGGTATTTGGGCGCGACGTCGTCTTCCAATGCAAATTTCTTAGATTTTATTGCCAATGAGAGATCTTCTTATGGCACTTGGGATGACCATGTGGATAAATGGGTTCTGTGTAACGACGTCTTAGATAAAAGAATGGTTCATGTGATTAGACATGAAGATCTAGTGCGTGATGCATTTGAAGTGATTACGTCTATATTAAATTTTTCAGGAATAAATGTCTCGCCGGCTGTAATAAAAAAATCAATTGAAAATTCAGATATTTCAGTAATGCGAGACTTAGAGGATCAATACGGGAATGGAGTGATTTATTCTGATCAAAATTTTAATTTTGCCAAAAAAAATAGATTGGTTGATAATAGCTTATTAAAAGAGGTTGATGATTATTTTTCTACGGATAAGTCGAAATCTATTTTAAAAAAAATGGGCTATTAAAATGAGGTTCTCAATATTAGTACCTTCGTACAATAGGCCTGAATATATTAGGAAGACCTTATCATCCATTTTTGCAAGTACTATCGATGATTTTGAAGTTCTAATTTCTGATGACAACTCCCCTAAAGCTGACCTCATTAAACAAACTATCTCAGAGTTCTCTAAAGATTTAAGACTGAAGTTTTTTTTTCAAAGGGGAAATTTAAAAGAGCCAAATAATAAAAATTTTTTAGTTTCAAAGGCAAAAGGAGAGTATTTAATATTTATTGGTGATGATGATTTGCTGCTTCCGAATGCATTAGAAATATTATCGTCTTATATTGAGAAACATCCAAATACTTCATTATTTGCTTTTGGATATACAGTCATTGATGAATTGGAAAATTGTATTTATTCTAGATATTCCCCAATTGAATTGGATATTAGTGTTAATAATTCCAAACTTTTAAATGAGTTTTTTGCAGGAGGAATTATCCCATTTTGGTTTTTTCATCCTGCTACTTTTTGCTGTAAAAGAAATGTAGAGGAGGATATTGACTATAAAGATAATGTTGGAATTGGAGAGGACTTTATGTTTTTATTTGATCTAGTAAATCAAAAGCATGAAATAAAGGTTATTCCACACTCATTATTTAAGTGGAGAAAAGTTCAAGATATTAAAAATACCAGTTTACAAAAAAACCAGTCCTTGATTAATGGTGCCAATATTTTTACAAGGATGAAAATGCTAGAAAGTTTAGAGAGGCAAAGTCTAATACCGGAAGTAAGAAAAATTATAGGCACCAAGACGCACAGGACTGATTTTTTATACAAACCCATTTTGTTGGATGAATCAAGTCTAGAATTCGACAAACTCCTGTCAAAAGAAAAAGCTGATGAATTGGGCATGATTAGTGGCAATAACTTGCTCTTTAAGTCTAAAATTGAAAATATATATAGGTACCTAAAAATCACAGGTATATCGGGTGTCCTTCATTTGGCTGGAGTTATCATTAGTCAAATTCGATATAAATTTTAAAAATATATGGTCATTGAGAATATTCAGCGTTCTTTGGTTTTATTTATAGCTTTATTTTGTGCCGCTAGAAGTTGGAATTATGACATTGGCTTTAATTTATTTATTTTCGATATAGCTGCCATTCTTTTTATTGGGATTAGTTTTGTGAAGCTAGTTTTTGGTAATTTTAAAGTTAATTTACATGATAAAAGGTTGAGAATATTTGTTGCTTTACTATTGTTTATATTTTTTGTCAAACTAATTAGTGTTATAGGGCTTTATACCACAGGCTATAGTGCAGAGAGTTTTAGCCAATATATTGTGTATATGATATCAGAGTTAGTGCATATTATATTTTTCATATTTCTGATCGTATATCTGACTCAAGTGTCACGACATAATCGATCTATGGTTGTAAGTTACTTTGTTTTTGGAGGAGTTCTTTCTTCTATTTATGGATTGACACATTATTATTTCATGATGAACGGTGTAGATATTGATCCAAATATATGGGGTGTCATTTCAAATTCACATGCTAGTGACATGGAAAGATATATGTCATATTCAATGAACGGAATATATAGAGGTAAGGGCTTTGCTGGTTCAAATGCCACAGCAACATATTATGTTACGATAATCCCTTTATTATTTTTATTTTTGTTAATTGGCAAAGGTTTTAAAAAGTTTAAATATTCAGTTTACTTACTACTGGTTGTTTCCTCTTTGTTAATTATCATGTCCAGGGTTGGAATAAGTGCAACCATGCTATCTTTGTTTCTCTTTCTTTTTTTTTCTGGGAGAAAAAAAATTCTAATTTACACCATTTTAATATTTTCATTTAGCCTATATATGCTTGCTTTAAATTTGAATATTGATACTTTGGAATCAATAATATCAAGCAGAGTGAATACCGATACTGATAGATATCTGTTATTTGAAGGTGCATTGAATTTTTTCCTTGAAAATCCTTTTTTTGGATCTGGGGCTAATAATTATTCTCAATATGCTATTGAATCAAACAATCGTTTATTACACGACGAAAACTTACATAGCAGCTGGATGACAATATTATTTGAGACTGGAATATTTGGCTTTATTAGCCATATATTAATATTCTTATACGCTATAAAGAAAACATATAGGGTTGATTCAATCTATTCAAAACCTTATATTGCTTCACTTTTGGCTTTAATACTTGCCGGCTTTGGCAACCAACTATTTGATTTATTTTATTTTCAATTTTTCTTTATTATAATGTTCTCGATCATCATATCCTGTGACTCTACAAAACCTTCCCTTTATGGATTAAAATCATGATTCATATTATTATCCCAGTTCATAATAGAGTTAAATTCTCAAAAAAATGCCTGTCCTCATTAGATAGCCAAACCTTCCGAGACTGGAAGGTTTATTTTGTTAACGACGGCTCAACAGATGGGACCAGTGAGTGGTTAAGTAAAATGGACCGACCAGACGTTGAATGCATTAATGGAGATGGGTCATTATGGTGGACTGGATCAACAAATAAGGGAGTTAAGCAAGCATTAAAAGCATGTAGTAAAGAAGACTACATTATGACGCTAAATAATGATCTAGTTTTTCATGACAATAACGCCTTATTTTTGTTATTAAATGCCATTGCTTTAAATAATAAGTCTATTTGTGGATCTATATCTATAGAGGATTCTGAAGTGGAGACGATTATGAGTTCGGGCTCTAAAATGATTTCTTGGTTTCTAAATATCTCCCACCATCCTTTTGTAGGACGCTTGTATTCTGATATTAAGGATGAATCATTAAAAGAGGTGGACATGTTAACAGGTCGATCTGTGGTTTATCCTGTTTCCGCATTCGATAACAATAGTTTTGATAGTGTAAATTTTCCTCATTATGGTGGAGATAGTGAGTTTACCGCTCGCGCAAAGAGAATGGGCTATAAGTTATTTTTAGTACCAAAATCAGCTGTATATGTGATGAGAGAGGAGACAGGATTAAACCCAATGGACAGGTGTCTCACTTTCAGGGAAAAAATACTATCATTGTTTTCTATTCGTTCAGTTAGTAATCTTATGATTAGAACCAGGTTTGCATGGAAAGTTCCGCCAATATATGCGAGACCAACTTATTTTATTGTGTCCATGATAAAAATCTTTTCACAATTATTAATTGGTAATTATATTGCAAAGAGGAATAAGTACTAAATATGAATATTTGGATATTGCAAACTGGGGAGCCTTTACATGGTGATGGTGATAGTCCTCGTCCTATGAGAGCAATGAATTTGAGTGATAAACTTGTAGATTCTGGGCATAAGGTTGTTTTATGGAGCTCTGCATTTAATCATCAAAAGAAAGCACATAGGAGTGTTAAGTATAAAGCTTATAAAGTAAATCCCGATTTAGAGGTTAGATTAATTCCTAGCTGTGGCTATAAAAGTCATATTGGTATAGGTAGACTAATCGACCATGCCCAAATGGCATGGAATTTGAGACAGCTTTTAAAACAGGAAGAAGTAATTCCAGACGTTGCATTTATAGGATATCCACCTATAGAAACAGCTGCTATTATGAGTAAATGGTTGAAGAGAAGAAATGTACCGATTTTGCTTGATGTAAAGGATTTATGGCCATCTATTTTTATTGATGCTTTTCCGGCAATACTTAAGCCATTCGCAAGAGTTTTTTTCCACCCCTATTTTTATTTAGCAAAGAGAGCGATGAGAAATGCTGATGGAATTTCCACCATGTCGCATGGTTTTTTGAACTGGTGTCTATTTTTTGCCAATAAGACTGAAAGTAAAAATGATAAAATTGTTAGACTTACAGCATTAAGTTCAGAGATTGATGCTAGTGAGTTAAATTCTGCAAAATTGTGGTGGCATAAGTTAGGGGTAAGCAATGACAGTACAAAGTTGTTTTTTACCGGTACATTTTCCACAGCTTTTGATTTTGATCCAATTTATATTGCTGCAAAAGCAATGGATGATTGTCAATTTATCTTATGTGGACATGGCCCTTGTTTGGATAAGACTCGAGAGCTAATGAAGGATTTGCCTAATGTAGTATTTCCTGGATGGATTGACAGGAGTCAAATGGAGAGTCTTGCCAATATGTCAATAGCATCTCTAGCACCATATAAAAATGTTAAAAACTTCACTTTAAATATTCCTAATAAAATTGTTGACTCACTTATGCTAGGTTTACCTATATTGTCTCCATTAAAGGGTGAAGTTGCAGCCCTAATTAAAAACAATAAAGTTGGGTTTACTTATAGTGATAATATGCCTTTAGGTGACTGTATTCAATCTTTAATTAACGATGATAAGATACAAAATAAAATGTCAGAGAATGCCAAGAAACTTTACAATGAAGAATTTGAATTTAACAAAGTTTATGATGGGCTAGTTGATCATTTAGAGGGAATGGTAATAAAAAAATGATTGACAAAGATATTGAAAAGCATCGATATGATAATAGAGCAAATATATTTCTAGATTCTAATAATCT
>Ga0233441_1003332_pt1 | contig 10853 bp, 9 predicted proteins | sample SI_123_September_4_FD_182781 | JGI IMG/M metagenome (GOLD analysis project Ga0233441, IMG submission 182781) | Seawater microbial communities from Saanich Inlet, British Columbia, Canada - SI_123_September2016_135_MG | ecosystem: Environmental > Aquatic > Marine > Inlet | place: Canada: British... | reverse complement strand
CAGCGTTCAGGCCGCCCATATTTTGAAGCATAAGTACAACATGAACCCTATATTAATTACTTGGCCTCCAGCTTTGTACACTGATATTGGTAGAAGGAATTTTGATGCCTGGCTAGATGCTGGTTTTGCTAATTACACCTATAACCAAAATAAAAAACTACATCGGTTTTTGACAAAGAATGCTTTTTTAAATCTAGGACATCCATTTCAACCTTTTATTCTGGGTCAGAAAAATCTTGCACCTAGGTTGTCAGTTTTACTGGATATTCCTTTAGTTATCTTTGGGGAGAATGAGGCTGAATATGGCAATGCTATTGAGGATAATGAAAAGCCAACTAGAAATCCTAAATATTATAGTGCAGAGTTAAGTATCAGTGATTTGGTATTGGGTGGGATTCCAGCAAAAGACCTCATTGATGAATTTGGTTTTAAACTGTCTGATCTTGAAGCTTATTTTCCAGTAAGCCCATATGAAGTGGAAAAGACAGGAACTGAAGTTCATTATTTGGGTTATTACATTAAATGGCACCCTCAGGATGTTTATTACTATTCAGTTGAGAATAGCAACTTTATGCCGAATGATCATAGGACGGAAGGGAGTTTTAGTAAGTACAGCTCTTTGGATGATAAAATTGATTGGCTACATTATCATACAACAACAATTAAATTTGGTATTGGTAGAGCAACATATGATTCTGCACAAGAAATTAGAAATGGCGACATTACAAGGGAAGAGGGAGTTGCATTGATTAAAAGATTTGATGGAGAATTTCCACAACAATATATTCAGGATTGCTGTAATTATATGGATATTACTATGCAACAATATCATGATGCAATTGAAAAGTTCAGGTCTCCACACCTATGGCATAAAGTTAATAGTAACTGGGAATTAAAAAACCCTATTTGGAGCAGAGTTAATGTTTGATTGGCGAAGAGTTTTATTAGCTCCTGATGACTCATTAGAACATGCTATTAAAGTGCTACATGAAGGTGGATGTAGAATTGCACTTGTTTCTGATAGACACGGTAAGTTATTGGGAACAGTTACTGATGGTGATATTAGACGTGCATTAATTACCCAATTAACTATGAAAAACCATGTTAGTTTGGTAATGAACAGTACGCCAATAACTGTAAATAATAAGATTACAAATAAAGAGATATTGTCTCTAATGTCTGATCAAAGTTTGTTACATATTCCAGTTGTGGATAACGATGGAAACCTTTGTGGATTAGAAATTCTACAGGATTTAATTGAAAGTCCGGTATATGGCAATCCAATTTTTCTTATGGCAGGAGGATTTGGTACAAGATTGCACCCTTTAACTAAAGACACACCAAAACCATTACTCAAAGTTGGTATAAAGCCTATTTTAGAAATGATTATTGAGCAATTTATTAGTTATGGTTTTCATAATTTTTACATTTCTACTCACTTTAAATCTGAACAGATTAGAGATTATTTTAAAAATGGTGAACTGCATAATATAAGCATTAAGTATCTTCATGAAGATACACCATTAGGGACAGCTGGTTCCTTAGGATTGTTACCTAACAATCTTCCAGATTTGCCAATGATAGTGATGAATGGAGATCTTTTAACTAAAGTTGATTTCAAATATTTATTAGATTTTCATTGTGATAATAATGCAGAAGCAACAATGTGTGTGCGAGAATATGATTTTCAGGTGCCTTATGGCGTAGTAGAAATTGATAATTATAAAGTTAATAAGATAAAAGAAAAGCCAATACATAAATTTTTTGTCAATGCAGGTATTTATGTTCTAAGTAGAAATTTGATTAATAAAATAGATGGAAAATCTTATCTAGATATGACAGATTTTTTAGAGGAAGAGTTAAATAGTGACGCGGTTTACGCCTTCCCAGTTCATGAATATTGGTTAGATATTGGTCAAATAGATGAATATGAAAAAGCAAATCGAGAATTTTCTACTGTATTTACTTAGGAGAGTGAAAAGTGGGTTGCCTTATTAGAACAGTTTTGATTGTTGGTCTTGGTAGTATTGGTAGAAGACATGCAGGAATTATTCGATCACTTTTTCCAAATATTAATATAATTGTGTTGCGACATAAGCAATGCAATGATAGTGATATTAAAACACTGGGCTTGTATAAATGTGTTACATCAGTAAATGAAGCAATTGAGTTGAATCCACAAGCTGCAATAATCTCCAATCCAGCCACAAAACATATAGAAGTTGCCAAAAAATTAGCTAGTAAAGGTATTAATTTACTAATTGAAAAGCCAATTTCAGACTCATCTAAAGATGTTCAAAAGTTGATAGATATGTGTTATCAAAATAAAATAATACTGATGACTGGGTATAACTTAAGATTTTTACCATCATTAATAGAGTTTAAACAACAAATACATTCTAGAAAAATTGGAAAAATATATTCTATTAGATCAGAAGTTGGGCAATATTTACCTAGTTGGAGAGCTGAATCAGATTATAGGAATGATGTATCGGCACAAAAAAAATTGGGAGGCGGAGTTTTATTGGAACTAAGTCATGAAATTGATTACTTGTTATGGATTTTTGGTAAGGTTAATTGGGTAAAATCACATGTTTCAAAACAAAGTGATTTGGAAATTAATGTAGAAGATAGCGCCCAAGTAATTTTGGGTTTTGATAATAATAATGGTGCAACATTAATAGCATCATTAAATATTGATTTTATACGTCATGATACAACACGAAAATGTTTAGCGATTGGGAAAAAAGGTACATTATTATGGGATGGAATAAAAGGAAGTGTAGAATTTTTTAAGAAATCTGGACAGAATTGGGAGGTATTGTTGTCTTCTAATCCGGATAGAAATTTTACTTATATGGAAGAAATAAAATTATTCTTTTCATCAGTAGAATCTAATACAATGCCATCTATATCAGGAGAAGATGGGTTACAGGTAGTTAATATTGTTGAAGATATTAAAGAGTCTAGTAATAAAAATTCAATAGTTTTTTGTAAAAAATGAAATATATAGTACTTATTTGTGCACGAGGTAACTCAAAAGGGTTGCCGGGAAAAAATATCAAGCCTTTAAATGGTATTCCATTAATTGGATGGTCAATTAATATTGCAAAACAAATAAATAGAGTTTCCCGTATTATTGTATCGACTGATTCAGAAGAGATTGCAGATGTGGCATTAGAATATGGTGGCGAAGTACCATTTATAAGACCAAAAGAACTTGCTCATGACAGTAGCCCAGAATGGCTGGTATGGAGGCATGCCATTGAATATATGGAAGACAATGCTACTGAAAATATTGATGCTATAGTCGTATTACCTGCAACTGCACCACTTAGATCTGTTGATGATGTTAATGCCTGTATTGATTTGTTCGAAAATAAAGAGGTTGATTCTATAATTACTGTTAGTGAGGCAAGTAGAAATCCATATTTTAATATGACAATTAATAATAATAGCGGTTATGCTGAATTGGTTATTTTGCCAGAAAGTCAAATCACAAGGCGTCAGGATGCACCGAAGGTCTTTGATATGACGACAGTTGCTTATGTGGTTAGTGCTAATTTTGTTAAAAAATATAATGGAATTTTTGAAGGCAAGGTCAAAAGTGTAACTATTCCACAAGAAAGAGCTATAGATATTGATACACCACAAGATTTTAAAGTTGCTGAATGTTTGGTGTTAAATAAATAATTACTTATGAAGAAGGTTGCAGAATTAATAAGTTTAAAAGGAAGCGCCGCATTAATTACTGGTGCTACAGGCAATATCGGACAAGAGGTTGCACTTACTATTGCAGAGTTGGGGGGCAATCTTATCCTAGTAGATCGTCCTGGGTCTAATTATGATCAGATTAGAGAGAATGTATTAGATAATTGGAATGTTAATGTTAAATGTATAGATTGTGATTTAGAGCATAAAAATTTAAGAGATGATCTTGTAAGATTTATTATTGAGAACAACATGAACTTGGATATATTAATTAATAATGCTGCTTTTGTTGGCGAATCTAATCTTGAAGGATGGGCTGATGATTTCGATAAACAGACTATTGAAACTTGGAACAGAGCCATGGAAGTTAATCTTACTGCACCTTTTCACTTATCACAGGGATTCTATCCTTTGTTAAAAAAGAATGGTGGTGGATCTATTATTAATATTGCATCAATTTATGGATTTAATGCACCAGACTATTCGATATATACAGATACTAATATGGGGAATCCAGCCGGGTATTCGGTATCTAAAGGCGGTTTAATACAATTAACACGTTGGCTTTCCACTACAGTTGCACCTGAAGTTCGTGTTAATTCAATCTCCCCTGGTGGTGTGCAACGAGATCAAGATAAAAATTTTATTGAGCGATATGAGAATATAACACCATTAAACAGGATGGCAACTGAGGAGGATTTTAAAGGTGTAGTTGCTTTTTTAGCAAGCAACATGTCTTCGTATATCACGGGTCAAAATATTGTAGTTGATGGTGGATGGAGTGTTTGATTGTGTTATTGAACATTATTTTTGACAGAATAAACAATATAAAGAACCATAGGTACTATTATTTAAGTCCACATGCGTATGCAGTAGGAAACTGCGCAGAGGATATATATTGTGGATTAATAAAAGCAAGAAGTCAGAGTAAGAAACTTGTTATTTTGTATATGCTGGATATACCATATATTTTTAAATATAAGTTGACAAACAAATATCTTTTTACTCTTAAATCTGACCATATTTATAAGCCAAATTCTTATATTTTGTTTTTTATTAGACTGCTACTGACATTAGTGTACATACCATTAAGAACTACTGCTTTATTTTCAAAAAATATACTTGGTGTAAGGATGGACGAATCGTATAACTATCCTCTTATTGGTAGAGATAAGCTGTACGCTCCAAAAAGTATAGGTGGTGCATTTGACTATAGGTATGCGTCTTTATACAATTGGAAGGACAAGTTTAATTATGAGTTTGATTTTATTATTAACAATAAAACTGACGATGAAGTATTGAATTATTTGAGTGAATCTAGAATTGTGCCAAAAAACGCATGGTTTGTATGTCTGCATGTGCGTGAAAATGGCTTTCGTAATGACAAAGGACGTAGGGAGTATAGAAATTCCAATATAGAAAATTATATTCCAGCAATTAAAGAGATTACTTCAAAGGGTGGATATGTAATACGTATGGGCGATGATTCTATGACGCCTATACCAAATATGAAAAATGTAATAGACTATCCGTTTACTAAATTCAAAAGTGATTATATGGATTTATTTTTGATAAAATATTGTTATTTCTTTATTGGATGTCAGTCTGGAATTTTTGATGTTGCAAAATTATTTGGCAAGCCAGTTTTGCTTTTAAATATGTATAATTGGACATTTGGTGGGCCGTTACATAGTAATGATAGCGGTATATTAAAGCACATTTATTCTAAGAAGGATAATAGATACCTTTCTATAAAAGAGCTTTTTTCTGGAGGGTGGGAGACTCAGAATATGAATGGTTATATTGATGATTTCATATTTATAGAAAATACTAAAGAAGAGATATTAGACGCTGTTGTGAGTTATATTCAGAATATTGATAACGACACTTTTTTTGTTTCAAAAATACAAAATTTATCTAACTCTTTTAGAAAAAAACAAGCCTACTCAATTTTTAAAAATAATAGACTTGCACCAAAAAATGTAATGAATACAAATGAAGAAATGGTTGAAAGATACCGTTTTGCATCGCAAATTGAAGGTGCAAGTGGCTTTATTTGTAAAAATTATCTTGAGAAAAATTGGGAAAGAGATTCATTGAACAAATAAATTTTTAATAATTGAGGTGTACATGAAAGCATTAATTACTGGTGGAGCAGGTTTTATAGGTAGTCATCTATCTGACTTGCTTATTAATTCAGGCCATAAAGTAATTGTCGTAGATAATTTATCTAATGGAAGGGTGCGCAATATAGAACATCTACTAGGTAATAATAATTTTAAATTTTACGAGTTAGATATAACCAATTTAAATGATATTGAAATAATATTTAAAGGTATTGATTGGGTATTTCATCTAGCTGGCATGGCGGATATAGTTCCGTCAATAGAGAGTCCAAAAAAGTACTATGATTGTAATGTGACAGGAACATTTAATGTATTAGAGGCATCTCGCAATGCAGGAATAAAAAAAATAGTTTATGCTGCGTCATCATCAAGCTATGGCGTACCTGATAATTACCCTACAAAAGAGACAGCAGATATACGGCCTCAGTACCCTTACGCATTAACAAAACACATGGGAGAGGAGTTAGTGATGCATTGGTCTAAAACTTACAATATTTCAGCCATTTCTTTACGCCTGTTTAATGTTTATGGGCCAAGATCAAGAACAACAGGTGCTTACGGCGCCGTATTTGGTGTTTTTCTTTCACAGAAGATACACAACAAACCATTTACTGTGGTTGGCGATGGTACACAAACTAGAGATTTTACTTATGTGACTGATGTAGCTTCAGCATTCGTAAAAGCGGCAGAATCAACAGTAACAGGTGTTACATTAAATGTAGGAAGTGACAATCACTATAGTGTCAATTTTTTGGTTGAATTGCTGGGTGGTGGAGTTGTTTATATTCCTAAAAGGCCTGGCGAACCTGATTGTACATTTGCAGATACAACAAATATACATAAAGCATTAAAATGGAGTCCAAAAGTAAGTTTTGAAAATGGCGTATCAGAGATGTTGAAGCATCTAGCTGATTGGGAAGATGCGCCTATATGGAACCCTAAAACTATTAAAAAAGCAACGGCATCTTGGTTTAAGTATCTTGGAGATAAGCATTAATACAATGGAATATTTACTTGAAACACGCCTTTATCAATTTATAAATACAGTAAAAAGTGCGGTAATTGTTAATGCAGAAAATGAAGAAATTTTATTAGATGATGGATTAGTTAAGATTTTTGAACTACTACTAAAAATTAGAGATAATAATAGAAATCTATATGTTATCGGTAATGGCGGTAGTGCAGCGATTGCAAGTCATGCAGTTGTAGATTTCATAAATGTAGCAAAGATTGCCGCACACACTTTACATGATTCAGCAACTTTAACTTGTATGGCTAATGATTATGGCTACAACAATGCATTTTCAAAAGTATTAAATATCACTTTAAAAGAAGAAGACATATTAATAGTAATAAGCAGTTCTGGTAAATCTGAAAATATTATTAATGCAGTTAAAGCTGCAAAAAAAAATGGAGCAACAGTAATTACATTTAGTGGGTTTGGATCTAAAAATATATTAAGATCACTAGGTGATATTAATATATGGGTAAATAGTGAAGATTATGGTATGGTTGAAATTGCACACCAGTTTATTTTGCATAATTTAGCAGACAGGTTTATTGATAAGTAAGTATCTTTATGATTATTAAATAAATGAAAGCACTGTTATTGGCAGCAGGCTTAGGTACAAGACTTAAGCCTTTAACTGATATTTGGCCGAAGTGTTTAATGCCTATACGAGACAGGCCATTGTTAGAGTATTGGTTAGGAATTTTACAAAAGTTAGGTATTGATGATGTATTAGTGAATACACATTATTTATCAGAGTATGTGGAGGGTTTTATCAAGCAACCACAGTTTATAGACTGGGTAGATTCAGTTTATGAACCCAGCCTTCTTGGTACCGCAGGCACTATAAGAAAAAATATAGGTTTTTGCCAGAATGACACCATTCTACTTGCACATGCAGATAATTGGACGTATTGTGATTTTCCTGATTTTTTATACTACCACCAAAACCAAAGGCCAAAAGGTACAGTTATGACAATGATGACGTTTATGTGCCCTAATCCATCAGAATGTGGTATTGTAGAATTGAACTGCGATGGTATTGTGGTTAAATTTTATGAGAAGGTTGATAACCCTCCTGGTGAGTTAGCGAATGCAGCAGTTTATTTGTTAGAACCTGAAGTTACTAAATGGATTATGGGTCACCCAAAGGTGACTGACTTTAGTACTGAGGTTTTACCTCAATTTGTAGGTCGAATTGCTACATGGTATAATGGACACACTCATCGAGACATAGGTAGAATCGAAGAGTTAAAAAAGGCACAAAAAGATGACCACATTCATACAATGTTAAATGCTAAAAATAGTATTTGGCAAGATGATTTTTTTCATAGTGAAATATTTAAAACTATTGGAGATTACATAGATGAGTAACACACTAAAAAAAGATAATATGAAGATTTCATTATGTTCTGTTCCTGTTGAAGGTGTTGGGGTGAAGTTGGACAGAGGGCGATCCGAAGGGTCTCTTGGTATTGTGCCTAAGGTTGCAATTGTTAGTCTTGTAGATTCAATGAAAAGAGCTGGATACTCGGAATCATCGTATGACTATTACGATATTGATATGCTGTATCCTAATGACGATGAAATTGGTATTTATTTTTCTAGATATAAGCCCAATGTAGTCGGGTTAAGCGCAGTTGTATCAACTTCGTATTCTCAAGTAGCAAGAATAGCATCGATTATAAGGCAAAAAGTACCAGATGCATGGATAGTTATGGGCGGTAATTTAGCTGCTTGCTCTGAGGCTATTCTTGTTCATACAGAGGTAGATTTAACAGTAGTTGGCGATGGAGAAGTGGCATGGGTTGAGATATTAGAATATATTAGAGGTAATCCAGACAGAAAAAATAAAAAATTAAAAAAATTAAATAAAATTAACGGTGTTGCATTTCTTAATAATAATAATGAAATCAATTTAAATGGATTTGGATTGTCAGCACCAAAAGAGCAAATGCCGTATCCAGATTATAAATTACTTGGTAGTGGTTTAAAAGATAAACCAAATGCACTTAATAATTATTTTAGATCTGGAATAGAGAGTGGTTGGTTTGACTTTGATGATCGTGCAAAAGATAAAAATAGAGGGAAGAATATTGCAGGTATTTTTGCTTCCAAGGGATGTGTAGCTAAATGTACTTTTTGTCAACGATCAACAAAAGGATATAGAACACAACCGTTAGAACAGTTAGAAGATCATCTTATTTATATTCGTGACCATTTTGATGTCGGTTTTATTCAAATACTAGATGAAAATTTTGGTTCAGATAAAAAACATAGTTATCAAATTGCAAAGATATTAAATAAAGCAGGAATGTTATGGATGGCTACAGGTGTCAGATGTAAAAGTACAACTGAGGATGATATTAAATACTATCAAGACCATGGTTGTTCTGCCTTAAAGTATGGTGTTGAATCAGGCAGCCAAAAAATACTAGATGTTATGGAGAAAGTATTCAAAGTTAGTGATGTTTATGACGCCCTTGATTCGTGCATACGTCATGGAATATATTCTCCAGCAGCTGTAATGGTTGGTATGCCTGGTGAGACCGAATTGACAGCCAGAGAGACTGGTGAATTAATTGGAAATATTGCCTCAAAACTTGGTGTTCACCCAGAAGTAATGAAATTTGAAATATTTTATGCACTACCACTTCCAGGAACTTCACTTTGGGAGTATGGAGAACAAGTTGGCGTGATTGGTAAAGAAACAGAGGATGTGATTGATTATCTAACAAGGGTAGCAGATGCAGGTACGTACAAGCGCTATTACATAAATCTTAATGGCGCCCCAATAAGTGAAGTTCTTTTTTGGGAGTATGTTGTAAGACTTGAAGCATCTAGAGTTTATAGAAAAAATAATATTCAAGTGTTAAATGCTAATTTAAGAGAAAGATATATTGAAATGTGGAAGAAAGTAGCAGCTTCAAATCCAAGATTTTCCCTTAAATATACAGCACTAAAATTTACTAAAATAACATATTTTGTTGATGTATTTATGGTTGGAAATAAGTTTATTGACAGTATACCTAGGGTGGTTATTTATCCAATTATTAAATATATGCTCTTTTTTGAATATCTTGTCCAAAAAATGTATGGGCATAATATGGAAAATAATCTTTATATAAAAAGAATAAAAGTAAAAAGACTTGCACGTGATTTTGTAAAAAATACTAAAAGTAAAAAGAAAAATTCACTTAGAGGCATTGTTTTGGAAAATAGAGAAGAGGTTGCTAATGCTATTGATTCCGTTAGGCAAGACTTAAAGAGTGGATTATAATTTTTTAGATAAATTATGTTGAATAATAAAATATTCTATTCAAATAGAAAGGAATTAAGTGTGTTGTCTAACAATAGTGTAGTGCTATGTTATGGACACTTTAATTTAATCCATCCAGGACATTTAAGGTATTTACAACATGCTAAAACTTTAGCAAACAAATTAATTGTTGTAATAAGATCAGATGAAGAATTGGATAAAGACTCGTTTGGACAACATTTTACTGAAGATGAAAGAGCTGAAAGTGTAGCAAATTTGCAGATTGTTGATGGTGTAATAATACTCAATCAACTCACTTTAGATAAGTTAGTTGACATAGTGAAACCGAGCGTATTAGTTTTAGGTAAGGAATTTGAACAGAAACAACCTAAATACATAAGCTCGGCTATAAGTGCGGTTAGAAAACAAGGGAAAACTGTATTCCATGCCGGGGAGTCTCATTATGCTACCTCTAATTTATTGCATGGCAATGTATTGGATATAGAAAAAACCAGTATAGATAGTTTTAAGGCAATATGCAAGAATCACAAATTAACTCTTAATACTCTACAAGACAGGTTAAATAGTTTCTCTGATTCAAAATTATTAGTTATTGGGGACACTATAGTTGATAATTATGTGGCTTGTGATGCTATAGGAATGAGCGCTGAGGCGCCAGTGTTGGTTGTTAAAGAACTGGAAAATCGTGAGTTTCTTGGTGGAGCAGCAATTGTTGCGTCACATGTAA
>Ga0233441_1003327_pt1 | contig 10869 bp, 10 predicted proteins | sample SI_123_September_4_FD_182781 | JGI IMG/M metagenome (GOLD analysis project Ga0233441, IMG submission 182781) | Seawater microbial communities from Saanich Inlet, British Columbia, Canada - SI_123_September2016_135_MG | ecosystem: Environmental > Aquatic > Marine > Inlet | place: Canada: British... | reverse complement strand
ATCAATTTTTTTGTCATATTCTTTAGATATGTCGACCAGACTAGTCAGTGTATCACCTGTAAAGGCTCCACAATCAACAAATCTAAATGATTCTATTTTTTGAGCCCACGGAACACTATCAGAAAAGTAATGCACATCATTATCGCCATCTAGATAGTCATCAGAATTAGGCTTCTCTCTAAAAGAGACCACCTTTCTTAAGGTGTCAACACTCTCTTGATTTGATAATAAAGCCTCCACTTGATCTAATTTGATCTTATCCACTACAAAAGGCTGGTCTTTGCGATACCAAATCAAATTTGAAACCATTTCTTGAATACAACCCTCGTTTTTCTTTAGAATTTCACCTAAATATAAAAATTTTGAAAAGCCGAGCTCACTTAATTCATCTACAACTTCTTTATAAAGGAAGCTACTGATAATTAATAACACTTCAGCATTTGTATCTAACGATTTTGTGGGTCTTACAATAGGTAAGCCGTATAAATCTGTTTCGTCTGTATATTTATCAATAACACATTCAATATTCATCCCCTGTTTTAATAATTCTTTAGTTAAAACCTGGGATAATCCTCCCGCTCCATATATATATACATTCATTACTTTCCTCTTATTTTTTGCATAATTCACTCACTTTATTTTTTTATATTAACACTTGGTTAAACAACTACGGGGTATATTAAATTATTAATATTCTTAATAGTTTGAATATCTTTAATCAAAATCTGAATAAAGATAATGGCAATTTGAGATATTAAAAAATTGCTTATCTCTGTATTTTTTTGCATTAAGTCAACCCTAAAAATTACACTATCCTTTAAAGTTTCATCGATTATAATTCCTTTAAATATTCCATTTTTATCACTCATTACACAATGTCTGATCACAAAATTTTGCCTCTTCGTTGCAATCAATTCACTATTTAACGACTCCCCAATATAAGACTTTACCACTGCTTTTGAGTATTCTATCTTATCACAGTATTCCATTAAATATGGGTAAAAATCACCTGGTATTCTTCTAGTTACATCTATAATATATGGCACCTCATCTCTTATGATAACCTGTAGATGAAACATGCCATCTACTAGAGATAGAATTTCAGATATTTTCTCTACATCACTTCGTAGTTTGTTTTGTGTGACTACTTTTAATTGTACTGGATATGCTGATGTGATTAGATATTTGTTCTTATAAGTATCATCCTTACCTGTAAACCCATATATAATTTTTTGATTTTTAATAACGACAGAGTAAGCTATCAAATCGCCATCAATAAAGTCTTCTAAAAATATTTCATCAGAAACCTCTTTAGCCTTTAACAATGACGCCTTTAAACTCTCTAAGTTACCAACAACATCAACGCCTCTACCACCAGATAGGTTAGTTGGCTTAACAGCAACTGGAAACGCTATATTATCTAAATTCAAATCATCTGTATAGTAAAATCCATTTGGTGCTGAAATAGAATTTTCTAAACAGAACTCTTTAAATTTCCATTTGTTGTGTACAAGTTTAGCAACCTCTAAACTATCAAAATTTCCTATGTTTAGCTCTTGCGCCAATTGAACTGTGTTAAGGTATGACTCTTCTCCAGATCCTGGAAGTAAATAGTCAATTTTTTCGTTTTCTATAATCTCTTTAACCTTAACTAAATCATTGAAATTTACTTTATAGCATTTATCCGAATACTCATGTCCCAGATAATAATCTCTATCACCCATTGTTATAACGAAATACCCTAATTCTTGGGATGCTTTAATGAGCGGTATATCTCTATGAGAGCCACCCAGTATTAAAACTTTTTTCATTTTATTAATTCCAAAATTGCATGGGCTATATTTTCAGTACCGTTGCCATCAATTGCATTATTTATATAACGGTTATTTTGACAAAGAATATGTTCGATTTTATTCTTTATATCACTCTTCCAAACGTTATCTTCAATAGACACAAACTCACTGGCAAGATTATGCTCTATAAATTGCGATATGCCCATTTCTTGATTCTTTGCAACAGCAACAATTATCGTAGGTATTTTTAAATATGCCAGTTCATAAGCACTCATACTAGCCGTTGAAATTGCTACAGCACTACCTGCCATAGCTTTAATCAACTGTACATCTGATGGCTTGTATAAAACATCCACATCTCGATGCTTTTTTAGCGACTTTACAGTATTTAAGTCATTAGAGACTATGAGTTTTTTTATCGCTATATTTTTTAAAGCGTCAATCATATCCAAAGACAAATTAGCAGTATCACTGCCACCCAGCATAATAAATATTTGCTTTTTTTTTGTTATTTTTGCATCTATGAACTCGCTTCTTATAGGCAGATACTTTAAGCCCAATAAGTAACGGTGTTTCTCTTCTTTGTCTTTGTAAAAAATTTCGCCAGAATCTGGCGCAAAGTTTAAAATAACACCTTCAGGATAATCAAGCCTTCTAAAATCATCTACATACACCGCAACCTTGCAAATACTAGCAATTTTACGATAAACACCTATATTGGCTTCATAACTATCAATAAAAATAATATCGTAGTCATCAGTAAGGTCAAACTTATTCCAATCAAAATAAGTTATCCCTTTAAATTTACCATCAAAAGATACATTGCTATCTAAAAAGAAAGAGGTTTTAATACCCAAATATTTAAATTTTTCACTGATGGTAAAGGAACGAATAAGATGTCCCATTCCTCTTGAATATCCAGCCTCTGTAAAAAATGCAGCATGAATGTTTTTCATTTTCTATGTTGATTTACTAATCAAATCCCATGACAATAACGTACCAATTTTAATATTTTTTTCTGCTTTTCTTTTGTTGACATCATCTAAATATTTAGGCTCTATTCCTCCACCTGGCCTAAGGGACTTGAAGTTCTCCCCATTCACTAATTCATCCCCTTGTTTGATTTCCTTTATTGCAATTAATGAACGCTGAGGTTTGTTTTCTGTCGGATAACTAATGCCTCCAACGGCTTCATACACCATTTCTGCGCCATCTACTATTGCCTTTAATTCATCTGGAGTTGCGGAAAAGAAACTGTCAGCCGTTGTATTATCTCTGCTGACTATAAAATGTTTTTCTATAATACTTGAGCCTAGTCCAACTGAAGCAATAGGAACAGCGCTTCCCAAAGTATGGTCCGAAAGCCCTACTGTACATTTAAATATGTCCTTTAAATTTTGTATAGTTTTAAGATTTATTTTGCTAGGTGGCGCTGGATACTCACTGGTGCATTTTAGTATGGCAAAATCTTCAACATTTTCTTCAACCATAATAGCTACAGCTTCTTCTATTTGACTCAAGGTAGCATTTCCTGTTGACATAATAATTGGCTTGCCAGTTTGGGCGACCCTTCTAACAAAAGGCAAGTCTATCATCTCAGGAGAAGCTATTTTGTATGCAGGCATATTTAATTTTTCCAAGAACTCAATCGATGAAAAGTCAAAGGGTGATGAGAAAAGTGTAATTCCTTCTTCTTTTGCTACTTTTTGAAGCTCTTTAGCCCATTCCCATGGCATGGATGCATCTGAATATAAATCATATAAATACATCCCTTCCCATGCACCCTTTGCTTCAAATGCTTTTGCCTTGCAATTCAGAGTCAAGGTGTCAGCCGTATAAGTCTGTATCTTTATAGCGTTTGCCCCACACTCCTTTGCCTTTCTAATTATCTCTATTGCCTTATTTAAATCATTACCATGATTTGCCGACATTTCAGCAATGATATACGGCGGACAACCTTCGCCAATACTACAGCCATCAATTTCAAATTGTTGTTTAAATGCCACTATCAGCTTTCTCTTTTTCTAATGATATTTGCAAACCTTCGTTTCTAATGATATTTGCATTAAGGTTATAAATACTTGGATTTCTATCTAAATAATCTTTAATATTTTGAGTGTTCATTGCCAAATCATTATTGGAAAAATATTCAATAATAGATCTAACAACGACAAAATCTTGTTCTTCATCTACTGTGATTCTATAGCTAGAATCATTAGAGCTATTCTGAACACGATACATGTTAAATAACGATTTATTGTTATGGAAAAATAAAGCAACATGCTCTCTCTCAGAACGTAGCTTCGCCTCATTAAAAGCCTGCGTTAATAAATCTTCAGAAAAAATTTCAACATCTAGGCCTTCAGAAAAATCTGGAGATAGTGCCACATAATCCATACCCTTTGTCTGATACACCTTGATTACCTCATCAATAAGATAAGAATCTATTAATGGGCAGTCCCCAGTAATTCTAACAATTGCACTAGACTCCTCAAGTTCGCCCTTAAACTCATAGAACGCATAATAGTATCGAGACAACACATCATCTTCGCTACCTCTAAATACGTCATAGCCCAAGGAGGTAACATGTTTTGCTAGGCTATCATCTTCTGGTTTGGTTGTAGTTGCAAGAACAATCTTATCCACTTTTTCTGCAACAGAAACCCTCTCTAACAAATAATCAATCAAAGGCTTTCCAAGCACCTCTCTCATTACTTTGTTAGGCAATCTCGAAGACCCCATTCTTGCTTGGATAATTACAACAATCATTAGTTCAGTCTTTGGAATCCACTGTGACAAATTTCTGATTTAAGCAACACCTTTAAATTATCTTTATGACTGGCAATTAGTTGGAAAACTTCTAAAGCATTTTCTAAGTACTTGTCAATAATATCATGAGTATGCGCAAATGAAACATAAATCAAATTAGATGCTAAAAAACCCCTATCTAGCATTTCCTGAATAAAAATTGTTTTTAATAACAAAGGGTTCTCTTCCTGAATATCCATTGCCACAACAGAATCTAACCCACCTGAAACGCTGATATTAAGTTTAGTTTTGTCAAAAATATCAGAAAGTCCTTTTCGGATATACATGCCTGTTTTGGAAATTATCTGAATTACATTTTTTTCTTCATAAAACTCTAGCGTTTTTAATGCAGCTACATATCCAGTTCTTTCTGTCCAATAACTACTACTAATAAAAGTATTCTGTGCAGAAGACATAACCGTTTCATTACCTAGAATGGCAGAGATTGGAAAACCATTACCCAATGCCTTTCCAAAAACTGCCATATCAGGATTAACACCATGCAAAAGATGCATGCCACCAATATTCACTCTAAATCCAGAAGATATTTCATCAAAAATTAAAACAATGCCCAAATCTGTTGTGATTTTCCTAATATGCTTTAAGAAATCAATATCAAGACTCTTATACCTCTGAACCTCCATAATAACCACACCCAACTCATCACCAAAATTACCGATAATCTCATCAAATTTCTCATAATTACCGTAATTAAAAGGGAAAGCTGTATTCTTTAGCTCTTTCGGAATACCGTCTGTACTTAAACCCGGCAGCAATTGACTGCCTAAACCATCATCATCATTAAGATTAGCTGATAAATACCAGTCATGCCAACCGTGATAACCACAAAAAGCGATTTTAGTTTTTTGAGTATGAGCTCTAGCAATTCTTAATGCAATAGTAACAGCTTCTCCTCCAGTTTTAGCAAACCTAACATGGCCTGCCCAAGTATGAATTTCTAACATTTTTTCTGCCAATTCTACTTCTTCTGGCGCATTAAGTGTAGACATAGACCCATTATCTATGCTATTTTTGACTGCGTCATTGACTGCATCATTTGCATAACCTAAAACGCAGGTTCCTATACCCATTATTCCTATATCGTAATAATGCTTTCCGTCAAGATCCCACACCTCACATCCTTTTGACTTATTGTAATAACTCGGCCATAAATTTGGCAAAAACATTTCTGGCCTCTTGGATAGCAACTGAGTTCCACCAGGAATTATTTTTTTTGCTTTCTTATATAAATTTTGCGACTTTCCCATAGTTTTTTCCTCTTATGTTTTCCATAAACTTGGGTTTAATAAGTTCACATCACAAATAGAATACGAACTTAAAGCCTCTTGCTCTTTTACAGATTTAAAAACTTCCCTTAACTGTTTCTCATTATTCACACCCACCAAAACCTTGTCTATTTCTTGAGTGTTTAGAGCGAAATTAAGTGCATACTCCAACAACGATAACCCACTATTCTTCACCATTTTTTGATAATCATCAAACTGAGTAGTCCATTTTGAAAAAGAACTATCTAAATATTTAAAGTTTAACAAAATTCCTTGTAAAAACACACTTCTAGCATGAATCTCTACATCTTTTTTATTTAATAAATTTAGCTGATTTCCCTCTATCAATCTTGTATCAAACACATTAAATGGAACTTGAATTAAATCAAAATCAAAATTATCCAACAAAAAATCGACTTGATCGGGTGTGTATGTTGAAAATCCAATTTTATTAATTAGCTTATCTTTCTTTAATTTATCTAGTTCTTTATATAAAATATCAAATTGTTTATCTTTAGCATCCTCTATATTATGGATCAACAACCCATCTACATTGGTCGTATTCAAATCTGTTAAAGATTGATAAAATGATTGCAATACGTTATCAACACCTAATTGCAGAGATATTGTCTTGGTAACAATTTTAAAATCGTTAACACCTATCTTACCTAGAACTTCCTCACTATTACCATAACTAGATGCAGTATCTAATGTATCAATATTATGTTCTTTTGCAAGTTTTAAAACCTTTTTAACTTCCTCCAAGGGAGCTTGTCCAGTTGTATTCAAAATACCATAATCCAAACCAAACTGTACAGTACCAAGAGCCAGCTTACTCATTGCAACAACCTCCCTATTGAAGATACAACAAATTTTTGCTTAATGCTACTCAATTCATAATACAAAGGATTATTCACTCTCTCCATAACCTATTGCTATATCTAGGATGTTGATTCCTTCTTGTTTCCCAAAATCTAGTATTCTTTTAACTTTAATTTTATTAACCTGGCCAGCAGTATTTGCCACACCGTAATCTAATCCAAACTGAACTGTTCCTAACATTAACTCCATGGCAGTACTTTCTTAAGTATATTAACCACCTTGCGTTGCTGAACTGTATTCATTGCGGAAAACAAGGGAATACTTATCACCTTTTTATAATACGCCTCTACATTTTTAAGTTCGCCTTTTTTAAAGCTAAATTTTGAATAATATGGTTGAGTATGAATTGGAATATAATGGATATTAACTCCAATACCACCATCCCTTAACTCATTAAAGATTTTTTTTCGACTCTTACCAACTTTCCCTAAATTTATTTGAATTGGGTAAAGGTGCAATGCAGAATAGCAGTTCTTATCTTGCCAAGGTTTAATAATTGGCAAGCCATTTAATAGAGAATCATACTTGTCTTTAAGAATATGTCGTTTAACAACAAACTCATCTAATTTTTGCATTTGACTAATGCCGAGCGCTGCTTGTAATTCAGTCATTCGGTAGTTAAACCCTAAAACAACTTGTTGATAATACCAGCCACCCTCAGATGGCTTAGTCATCAAGCTTGAATCACGGGTTACGCCATGACTTCGAAATAGTTGCATTTTCCTCTCTAGATCTTTATTATTTGTTGTAGCAATACCACCTTCTGCAGTAGTAATAATCTTAACTGGATGAAAGCTAAAAACTGCAATGTCAGAATATTGACAACCTCCAATTGGCTTGTTTAAGTATTTGCCACCAATAGCATGTGAAGCATCTTCAATAATCTTAAATCCATATTCTTCACCAAGAGAATGAATTTTCTTCATATCACAAGATTGTCCAGCAAAGTGCACTGGGATTACAATTTTTGGAAGTTTCCCCTCCTGCTTAGCTTGAATTAGTTTTCTTTCTAACTCAATAACTGACAAATTGTATGTTTGTGGATCAATGTCTACAAAATCAACCTTTGCACCACAGTACAAGCCACAATTAGCAGATGCAACAAAAGAATTTGGACTTGTCCAAAACCAATCACCTTTCCCAAGACCTAGAGCTAAACAAGCAATATGCAGGGCTGACGTGGCACTGTTAACAGCCACTGCATATTCAGCATTGCAATAGCTTGCAACTGTATTTTCAAATAACGGAACTTTCGGCCCCTGTGTAAGAAAATCAGATTTTAGGACGTTTATTACTGAATCAATATCAGTCTGATCAATATCTTGCTTACCATAAGGAATCACTGTTAAATACTTATCTATTATTGGGTCGTGATTATATTTTTCCAATTTTTTCTTTATTTTCAATTAACCAATTCTGAAGATCTTCTTTCTTCATCCATTGAGTATTACTATCGGAGGCATACCGGAAACCTTCAGGGACTCTGACACCCTTGCCAATTCTTTTATGATCATTACCCCAATCATTAATTGTTGGTAGAATTTTAAAATAATCCTCATATTCAAACGTATAAAATGAATCTTCTTCGCCAATCATTTGCTCGTGTATTTTTTCTCCAGGCCTAATACCGACAATCTTTTGCTTAGCATTAGGTGCTATAGTACTTGCAATATCTGTAAGTTTCATTGACGGGATTTTTTTCACATAAATTTCACCGCCAATCATATCATCAAACGCATGCCAAACTAATTCAACTCCTTGCTCTAAAGTGAGCAGAAATCGTGTCATACGCTCATCTGTAATTGGTAGCTCTCCTTGACTAGAAAGTGACATAAAATATGGAATAACAGAGCCTCGAGAGCCCATAACATTTCCATAACGAACAACCGAAAATTTTGAATTATGACTACCAGAGTATGCATTACCAGAAACAAATAGCTTATCAGATGCAAGTTTTGTTGCGCCATATAAGTTAGCTGGAGCACTCGCCTTATCTGTCGATAAAGCAACAACTTTTTTCACGCCAGTATCAATACATGCATCAATTAGATTCATTGCGCCGTTAATATTTGTCTTAACACATTCAAATGGGTTATATTCTGCAGTAGGAACTATTTTTGTTGCTGCAGCATGTACAACATAATCAATTCCATTTAATGCACGATATAAGCGATCTTTATCTCGCACATCACCAATAAAAAAACGTACTCGATCATCATTGTCAAATAGCTTTGCCATTTCCCACTGTTTCATTTCATCTCTAGAATAGATAACCAGCCTTTTAGGATTATATTTTGCAAGTGTCATAGGGACAAATGTATGGCCAAAAGACCCTGTACCGCCTGTAATTAATATAGATGAATTTTTTAACATTTATTTATCCTTTATTTAAAAAACTAATATGAACAAAGTCCGACAAAAAAATCTGCATTTTCTATTCATAAATAGAAAATTTATTTTACTTGAGTTATCAAACTTGTTATAACCAGTATTTTAAGCAATTTATAATTGCCTAACTAGTTAAGACCCTTAATCAACATATGGAATCTCTACAAAATCTCTGTGCTCAGATCAAAAAACAAATATTAAATCAATTAACAGGTCTCTTTATTCGTAGAAGGCTCTATTGAAAACAACTGACTGCAATACTGATTTTGTAGAGATTCCATATATTGATCTACACCTAACGTCATAACATGCGCAAATTCCTCGCTTCCATATATTAGAGAATTTTTGTATAAAAATTCCATAAATTTATATTGACTAAATGGATCATGCCCTATCGTTGGATAAAATTTTTCTCTAATATTTACTGGAATTTGTCCATATGATAAATTATAACCATGTCCAAATGAAATATTCATATTACAAGAAAAAACTTTAATCTTTGATGGGTTATATGGTAGTAAGTCAGCTACTGTATTTGGTAGCATATTTGCACTATTATCTAGCATAAAATAATCAGCAATAGAATGCATTTTCCTTATGCACAAATTACCATTCACATTATTTACAATAGGTGTTTTAAATACTGCAGCTTTTAAATCTTTTGGTATATTGCCACCCATATTGTCTACAATATAATCTCCATTTTGGCCATTATAGTAAGAGATATCAGTTCTATTTAAATAACCTTCGCTGCCCTTATAATTAAATCTAACAATAATATCAAAATTATTAATTTCATCAAAATTGTTATTCTCTATAGGTCCAACAATTGCAACACTTTTCCCATTAATTAATGAATAAAAATTACTATCAAGAGCTCTGCCGACATCATATAAAGTATTATTTACTTTAAAAGAAGGGTGAATTTTCTTAACAAATATATATAAAAATGGTAAATCACTCTTATCTTTAAATTTTGGACCCATGGTATTTAATGTCTTACCAACCATATCCAAATCTTCCATTTCAAATGAAGCAGACAGTAATTGCCTTGTTTTCAATAAGTTGTTTTTTTTATTATTCAATATGCACTTTGCCAACATAGAACAACATTCAATTCTAAAAATAAGACCAACTCTATACAATCCATATTCAATAAGCAATGCATAAAGTTCAAATAATTCAAATGTATTTTTTTTAGAAAGGTCCAATTTAATTGTTTCTTTATAAAGAGTATTAGCATATAGACCAATATCACCACTTTTCTTATCTGCAAAAGTCAATAGATCGATAAATGATAACCACCAAGTCTGTGGAAGTTTAAGATTAAATTTACTTCCTTTGCCTATATTTAAGTATATGCACTTAAGTAAACTGGATTTATCTAACATATTTGAGTTAACTAGGCAGTTATCGATAATATTTTTATACCTTTTAGCTCTATTTTTTCTATGCCTATACCTTCGATAGTGCCCCACCTTTCCTTCAATATTTTGTATGAATTTAAACGTTCTAACGTACTTAACAAAGTGGAGGATTATATTAATGAATCTATTCAAAATAGTTTATGCAAATAGTAGACAAGGGAAATAAAGAAAAGTAACTTGTGTTTAATTTAATAGGTCAAAATACAAAACATAGTCTAAGAATCAGACCATTTAATATTTATCATAAAGACTCTTCGGTGATTATTATCGCCGCAAACTATAGGC
>Ga0233441_1003319_pt1 | contig 10890 bp, 10 predicted proteins | sample SI_123_September_4_FD_182781 | JGI IMG/M metagenome (GOLD analysis project Ga0233441, IMG submission 182781) | Seawater microbial communities from Saanich Inlet, British Columbia, Canada - SI_123_September2016_135_MG | ecosystem: Environmental > Aquatic > Marine > Inlet | place: Canada: British... | reverse complement strand
TAAACTGACCGAGGCGGTTCATGAGAACAAAGCCCATCTAACGGTTTGCGGCGCCCCGGGATTCATACTGCCCGGCGGTGGCATCTCTTTTATGGTTGATGTGAACAAGGTCAAAACCGGTGCCTTTTATTGGACCCCGACGCCTGCGACCATCTGCCCACTTGAATATACCATGGAATTAAAAGATTATATCTCCATGGGCGGACATGTTGAGGCCATGAAACCGTTTAAGGCTAAAAAACCTGGGGAAAATGACCCCACAGGTCATTCATCATAACCGATGATTGACAGGCAGCAACCTACAAACTTTAATGGTGGTGAACAGCCCTATCGGAAAAGAATCACCTACAGGAACTGCTGTAACCTACGTAGAGACCACGGTACTGAACAAAATCAGCACCGTGGCAATTAATCTGTTTAAACTTGAGACTTTTTTGTCGCTGTTTTATCAATCCCCTGAAAGTAATCTCGGCAGCCATAAAACCAACTCAGGAAAAATAATCAGCAGAAGAATATTGATATAAATCGGTATCAAATACGGCAGTGCCCCCTTGACCACCGTGCTCATGGAATGTTCCGGCACAACGGACTTCATAACAAATAAGACCAGGCCGAAAGGGGGTGTAATGGTACTTTGTTCCGCCGCCATGACATAGATGACCCCCCACCAGATCGGATTTATCCCCACGCCTGTTATGATGGGCATGACAAACGGAAATGTGAGAAAAAGCATGGACCAGGAATCAAAGAACATACCCATGACAAGATACATGACGAAAAAACCGAAAAGAATGGTGTATTTGCCTAATTCCATGGCCAGGACATAGTCCTTAAGCATGGGGATGATACCGGCTGAATTGAATACATGGGAAATCAAGGTGGCCATGGCCATGATGAATAGAGAAAAAGATGTCACCCTAACGGTTTCCAGCAGGCTCTGTTGCAAAATTTTAAAAGTCAGCCGACGATAATAAAGTGTCAGCAGAATGCTCAGGAGCGCACCCAGACCGCCGGCTTCAGTGGGCGTCATCAAACCGCCGAAGATCGCTCCCAGAACCCCGAAAATGACCACGACAAAAGGTAAACTTTCAATGAGCGCTTTTCCTCTTTCAGCCCATGTATACTTAACAGGCGGCGGAGCCAGTTTTGGATTAATTTTTACCATTATCATCGCGGTCAGAATGAGCAGCACGGTTAACATAATCCCGGGAACCAGTCCGGCTGCCAATAGATCCACGATGGAAATACCCTGCCAGGCACCGTAGAGAATCAGAAGAATGCTAGGAGGGATAAGAGGCGCCAGAACCGAGCCCGCCGCGATGGAGCCCAGGGCAAAACTTGGTGCATAGCCCCGCTTTGCCATTGCAGGGTAGGCGATTTTACCAAAAGTTGCAGTTGCTGCCATGGCTGATCCGGACATGGCAGCAAAAACCGCATTTCCACTGATCACTGAAATCACCAGGCCGCCGGGCAGATGGCCGGTCCACTTGTTTATGGCACTGAAAAGCTTTTCGTTCACACCCGTGTTGCCGAGTATCGATCCCATCAATATGAATAAAGGCATGGCTGTAAGGGCAAACGAGTTAAGGGAATCCCACATGGTGTAGGCGATCTGGTCAATGGGCTGGTTCACAAAAAAAACCAGACCCACAAGAGCAATCACGCCGACTGACCAGGCGATCTCAAGACCAATCAGAAGAAGAAAAAGCAGCCCTATTATAAGACCTATGGCAAAAATGATGTCCCCGCTCATTATTCCCCCTCCCCTTGCTTTTCAGAAAGCCTGGTTATCTGTTTTATGATTTCTACAATCAGTTGAAGAAATATGAGAACGGCACCGATTACGATAGCCATTTGCGGCCAGGCAAGCGGTGTCCGAAGCCAGCTTGTACTCCGGGATCCAAACATCAGGGAAATGCTCACCAACTTATAGGCGCCGTAAACCATGAAACCGGTAAACACAAAGGCCAGGACCAGTGTAAAAAGACGCAGCCACTGCTGCTTATGAATGGATAATTTATTTATTAGAAATTCCACACGGACATGGCTGCGTGTTTTCCAGGCATCGGCCAGGCCGATGCAGGTAATGGCCACCAGGCAAAAACCGCCATACTCATCAGAGATGGCCAAAGGATTTTGCATCACATAGCGTGAGGTGACATCGACCATGACCAGAGCCATCAGGGCCAGGGTCAGCCATGCCTGAACATGCCCGCTGAAAATATCCGTCACTTTCTCTATGATCCGGACCACTACATTCATGATTCCTCCTAAAAGAGTTGATGCGAGAGGGCAGCCGGCCCTGAAACAGACAGGCCGCCCAATTTATTTGATTTTAAGAGCTTAAGTTATGCCCCCCCTATGGGGATGTATTTATTTAAAATTTCGGTAACGGCTTACCGCGTCATTAATGGCGTTAAGAAGGTCCTTGCCTTTGCTGCCGGTGTCTTCGAGCCATTTTTTTTCAACCACCTTGGTTTTTTCCAGGGCTTTTTTCTGTTCAGCCGGGGGTAAATTTACTTGCTTGACACCGGACAGTGCAACTGTGTCCAGGCTCATGACGTATTCAGCTGTTGTGGAAAGACAGACCATGCGCTGCAGTTCTCTGCCCACATCCATCATTGCTTTCTGAAGATCGGGCGGCATGGAATCATAGGTCTTGCGATTCATGACGGTAACCGCTGTCCAGGTGGGATTGAGCGGGGTCAACGTATAATATTTAGACACTTTGGCAAGACCGATGGAATACCCATAACCCAGGCTGGTCAGAACACCGTCCACCGTACCGGTCATCATGGCGGGTGCCAGTTCGGCACTGGTGATAGCCACAGCACTGGCTCCCAGGTTTTTAGCACCCAGATTCCCATAAAAGCCACCGGCGACACTCATTTTCATTCCCTTGAAGTCCTCAACTGTCTTGATTTCCTTCTTACTCCATAATCCATTGGCCGGGTCCCATTGTGTGGCAAACCAGAACTTGAGATTAACTTTCTTCAGGCGCTCGTCCAAAATTTCCATCACCTTTGGATCCTCGTAAATGGCCAACTCTTCGCCGAGGGCCTTAACCGGATCTGAACTCACGATGTTCGGGATGATACCCCAGGTTAATAAAGGATAGGTGCCTGATAACCATGGCATGGCTATATCTGATGCGTCGGCCTTGCCCGTTGCCACCGACTCCAGCAATTGGCCGGTGGGAAACATTTTTGAAATAATTTTAAGTTTAACCCGACCATTGGTGCGCTCATGAACCATACGCTGCATCTCGCCTTGAGGGCGGTAAACCTGGGACGCCCTGAACTTGGGTCCCCAGATGTCGTTCCAGGCAAATTTTAACTCATAGACTTTTTTATCACTGCATAAACCAATCAATGGCATGGCCAGGATTAAAAGAAATGCAAAAACGGATACAATTGATACGAATGCTGCTTTTTTCCTCATGGTTTGTTCTCCTTTTGACATTAGGGATTAAATATAATTTTTGTTGACTTGGTCCTCCTTTTTTTGTTTATTGTAGACAATAGACATATATTGTCAAGAATAAATATATCTTTTGTCTGCCTGTCCCTCCTTTCCATCAGTCATTGATGCTAATTCTTGTTTTTAAAAAAAATCTAACCTTTTTCCTGCACCGACAGGATCGCATCAACAATATGCTGATACCCTGTGCATCGGCACAAATTTCCACTGATTGCCGTCCTGACCTCCTTTTCAGTCGGGGTGGGATTTTCATCCAACAGACTGACAGAAGCCATGAGCATACCAGGCGTACAGAAACCGCACTGAACTGCACCCTTTTCAAGAAAACCCTTCTGCAGCGGATGAAGGCCCGCATCTGTTTCCAGGCCCTCCACAGTCAGTATCTCTTTCCCATTGGCACGAACAGCAAGATAGAGGCATGCGTTGACAGGTTTCCCGTTCACCAGAACCGTGCAAGTTCCGCAGTCGCCCTTTTCACATCCCCTTTTTGTCCCCAGAAGTTCCAGTTCATTGCGAAGCATATCAAGAAGCGTAATGTGTGGTTCTATATCGATAGTATATGCCTGTTGATTGATGGACAGTTCTATTGTCTGTTTCATATCAAGTCCTTTCTATTTGCTCAAAGGCTGATAACAGAGTTCGCCTGGTCAATACCCCAACCATGTCTTTCCTGTATTCAGCCGAGCCCCTCAGGTCATCAATGGGTTTACAGCCCAGGGCTGCAGCTTTACCGGCTTTTTCAAACAGATCAGCGCAAGGTTTTTGCCCCATGAGAACCTCTTCAGCAGAGACTGCCCGAATGGGTATCGGGGCAACCGCCCCGAGAACAATCCGGGAGGTTTGGATTTTCCCGTTTTCAGGATTCAGGGCGACATAGCAGGCACCGTTTATAATGGATATCTGCAACGCCTTTCTATTACCTAACTTGAAAAATCCTGCCCCGGACATTTCCTGCGGCTTTTCAATATGGATATCAGCCAGGATTTCATTCTCTTTAATACAGGTTACACCGGGGCTGCAAAAAATCTGCTCCAGGGGTAGAAATCTCTCCTGGTTGTTACTTTTCAACCGCACGCTTGCGCCATATGCCATCAGTGCAGGCGGCAGGTCTGCTGCCGGACTTGCGGTCATGATATTCCCCCCGATGGTACCCATGTTTCGCACGGTGGGTGAGCCCAGATGTTCAGCACCTGAAGCAAGGGCGGGGAAGGCTGAACAGATAACTGCTGATTCTGCGATTTGTGAAATTGTACACCCCGCACCAATGGTCAGATGATTGTCGGTAAAACTGATCCGGTTTATCTCCTTAAGCTGTGTCAGAGAGATGATATTTTCCGGTTGAACCTCCCGGCTTTTCATCTTAACCAGAAGATCGGTGCCACCGGCCATAAGAATCCCTTTTTCACCAAACGACGCTAACATCCGACAAGCCTCGACAAGCGAAGCAGGTTCATGATAATGAAAACTCGGTAACGGCATATTATAACCCTCCTTACCGTAAACCATCTCGAACACTGATCTCTTCTTTTTTAAGCCCGCCCACACGCGACAGGGGCCGCCCGCCCCCTGCGGTCAGGATGACGATGACAAGTATTTCATTATCCCTGGGCGCATCCTGCACCCTCACCGCCATGGCATCAAAATGGGATCGAACCAGTGCTGCATCCCTGCAGTGAACCGGCACATCCAACTCCGTACCGGGTACTCCCATTTTCTTTGCAGAAGGCATCATTGTTTTACCCCCGCCGACTACCCGGCGGACAGCATGCCCCAGTTTGGGATGCATCAGGGCTGCAGCATGCTCCAGCTCACCACCCATTCCTACCAGCACGCCTTTTCCAAAACTTTCAACCTGATCCGGTCCGATATTAAGTGCATTCATGGCTCTCCGGGACAGCTCTTCACCCAAGGTATCCCCCATATCAATCAGAGATTCCAGGTTCTCCTGGTAAGTGTTTGCAAAAGGATTTTTAATCACGGCAACAGCGGCCGCTTTTTTAACTGCCGGGCTGATTTTCTTTCCATTATCCATTTGGATTTCTTCAACAATATCAACATATTTTCTAACGTCCATTTATACTCCTTTTTTTGATTTTGCCGTTCAGGACAGCCCCGTCAACCGATGGCGTACAAAATCAGTCATCCTCACCTTCTCGTCCACGACAACATAGGCGCCGAAAATAAGGTTGTGCTCTATTAATTTATTTGCTTTTTCCATGGCCCCCTGCAGGGCCAGATCCTTTTTTTCTTCTGAAAAGGGCCCGGCCCGGATCGTTACATAAACTCCTGGAATATCCGTTTGTTCATCCAGCTCCCGGGCAGGTCGCTGGATGACACTGTCGTCCTTTATAAAACTTGCATTGGCTATGGAGGTCGCTGCAGCATCTGCCAGCGAGGCATTTTCGGCAATGATGGTGGCAGCAGATGCAACTCCTGCAGTAAGGCTCCTACCCTCCAGGCCACTGGTGGCAACCCCCCAGGAAGATCGATCATCTCCAACTCTTATGGTATGGGATATCGGGCTGTCGACCAGATCAGGCCGTATCCCCACCTTGACCGACTCATCAGTACCGGTTCGAATGGAGATATCCCCTCCATTGTTCACAATCACTTTTGTCATTCCCCGGTTAAAAAGAAAATCCGCTACCCCGTCGGCTATGGTACCGGCCACCGCTGCCATGGGAGTCAGCTGATGATCCACCGCCAGAACAGAACGGAGCATTTTCATCGGTAAAAGATCATCTGCATTTTCAGGAACGCTTTGATGATACCGGGACAGGAAGCTGCGCTGTTCGGCAACCTTTTCAAGCAAACCAAAAGAATGCTTTGCCGCCTGAATACAGGATTCCCTCTGGGGAACCTGTCCCTGCCAGGCCCCTATGATCAAACGCATGGGACCGCACTCTGCAAGAATCTGGCCCTTATCAAGCACTTGAATGTTCGTTTGATAGCTCATCCATTATTTCCTGACCAAAAGGACTTGAATGCTTCAAAGGGTTTCATGGCTTCTACATGCCCTCCCATTTCACTGAAATCCGCCTGGGTCATTGTATATTCAATGGGACAGATCACAGCCGGAGTGGGTGTCCAGTAAAAGAAGTCCTGTTTTACTCTTTCCACGTCTACCATAAAATTAATTCCCCCGCCCGGAAACAAAAAGACAGGTGCGCCTCCGACTGTCAAGTTTGCTTTTTTTCCATGAACAGCCCGGGTCAGGGCAAGGGGGGCCTTTGTGACTCCGGCCCTGGCACTGCCGCCTGCCCCGCCGATATAAACACCGGATACCATTGACATTTCGCAGCTGTCTGAAATGGCATCAAGTACCTCTTTCACCTCTGGGGTAAGGCTAAGTTTCCTGAGATTTCCTTTTTTATCCACTTCAAAAAGCGCGGCATGACTGCCGGTGGGTTCGGTTACCAGAATCGTCATCCCGGGTTTTCCTTCGGTCAGATCTACAGAATCTATGAGTGAAGCCGGATCTGTAATGGAAGTCCCCCCCAAACCACTGCCTGGCGTGGCAATATACCGCCCGGGGGTTCCTTTTTTTAAATTTAACCGCACACCCGTTTTACCGACGTTTAGAAACCGTCCAGCCGCGTGTTCACTCAAAATCCCTGTATGGGGTGGATGAGAAAGGATAATGACTTCATTTGCAGCTTTCTTCAGCATGGGAGCAAATATGCCAACTGTTGCACTGCCGCAACCGACGATTCTCCGACCGGCAGGTTCACCGTTGATGGTGGGAGCCGTGCCGACCTGTAGTTCCAGACGTATGGCCTTGTTAATCTTCATCTTCACCGGTTTTTTATTTGCCAGATCCGTCAGGGTTCTCGCCACCAGGAGGCCATTGGGTCCTGCAAGGAGGTTTGGCCCGCCAATAGAAAGGATCTTGGAACCATACTGATCCGTGGTAACCATTCCGATTCTTTCCTTTTTGGTCGTCACCACATCCCCCTCATCTCCGAGGGGAACATCCGTGTCGATCTTGAGCATGATGGTGCTGTAAAGAAGCGGGGCTTCCGTGGTTACGGTGACCACATCCACATCAGCCTGTTTTCCCTTTACAATGTATGGCGCCGGTCTGCAATCCGGATAAGTTGTGCCGGATCCCAGTGCTGTTAATAAAGGACGCTGAATCGCTTTAGCAGGCTCCGGCCCCACAATGGATTCCACTTCCTTGAATGGATGGGGGTGTTCAATCCTGAGCAATTGGCCGTCTTTATTGGTGTAGCGCAGGCAGGCGCCTTTAAAATCCGGTTTGATAAAACATTCTATCGGGCATGCATCACACTGAACCGCATCGGGAGCTGCATTGATTTCCAGTTCAAGAGCCTCTTCAGGACAAAATTTAACACAGGCACCGCACCGGCTGCATTCATCATTTGTCTCGGGTTTTTGATTTCGCATTTGAATAGCTGCCAGCGGGCAATCTCTGACGCAAATCCCGCAACTGGTGCATTTTTCCGTATCAACTAACATAGACACTCTCCTATTCAAACCGGTATCACCGGTATGGTTTCTCGTTAAATGATGGTTGCCTGTCTTTTTGCAGGTGCCGTGTTCCGGCTCTTCATTACCTTTATTTCTCCATCCACAATAACCATTGACACACCGGGTATATCTCCAATTTCAATTGCCGAAAGGGCGTCTTCACCCATGGACCCGATGGGTGCATCCATGATGACCAGGTCTGCTTCTTTTCCCGGAATGATTTCTCCACGATTGAGCCCGAACACCCGGGCTGCATTCCCTGTAGCCAGACATACCGCCTGTTCCGGTCGTATCCGTGTCAGGCTGGACAGAAAATTCAACATGCGCAGAAGCCCTAAAGTGATGACGCCGGAACCTGTGGGTGAATCGTTTCCAATGATGAGCCGCTCCAGGCAATCATTTTCAAGGGCCAGTTTCATGGTTTCCACTGCAGCCAGAGGATTACCGCAGTGAACAATTTCCAGGATATAGGAGGTGTCTTCCACAAGTTTTTTTATCTCATCAATGGAGATGGAAGTGGTTCCCCCATTCACATGGGAAGCGATATCCGGGTCCATGTCCATCACCATCCGGGCTGTAACAGAAGAACTGCCGGGCATGGACGTACCGCCGGTGTGCATCATCACCGTCATACCGTTTGCCTTGGCCCACCGTACCATGGGGCCTGCCTCTTCAACAGTCTTTGCTGAACCCAGACCGATTTCGCCCACCAGCCGAACACCTTCTCTGGCCATCTCTTTAAAATCGTCCTCCACCAATCCATTTTCCAGGATAACGGCGCCACCTTCCACTTTGATACCGCCGGGTCTGAAATTGGCATAGGATTTGGCGGCAAGAATGGCCATGGCTTTGACACCGGCCGGGTCCGTCGGTCTTCCGGGTAAATGAATCTCCCCGGCAGAAATAGCAGTTGTAACACCCCCGTGAAGCATATCTTCCAGAAAACCGGTTTGTTTCTGTTTAGGGGTATAATCGCCTAAAACAGGATGACAATGCGTGTCAATGAGGCCCGGCATGACAGTTGTGCCGTGGCAGTCAATAATCGTTTCCACGCTATTTTCTTTTATTTCTTCACAGTTGTCAACACACTGGATAATCCCGTCTTTAATCAAGACGGCATCTGCATTTAAAACAGGCTGTTCAAGTCTCCCGCTCAGCAGGGCACCGATATTTTTCAGAAGAATAGTAGACATAGTATTTTTATTTATTCCTTTTTATTATTTTTATTACTTGAGATGGCCGAGCGCACAGACTCGGGGCCTGCAGGCAGGCGGTAAATTCTTTGGCCCGTGGCATCTGCAATGGCATTGAGTATGGCCGGTGGTGTCGGGGCAAGGGAGGGTTCTCCCATTCCTTTGGCACCAAAGGGTCCCGTGGGTTCCGGATCTTCTACAATGATGCCCTGAATCACCGGGCTATCCAGGCTGGTAGGGATGTGGTATTCGCTCATGGACAGGGTTTTACCGGGCAAAAAATCTTCCATCAGGGCAAAACCCAGCCCCATGCCCACGCCCCCATGGATCTGGCCTTGAACGCCCTGTGGATTGATCGCCCTTCCCACATCCTGGGATGCCACCACCTTCACCACCTGGACGTTTCCCGTTTGCGTATCCACCTCCACCATGGCCAGATGGGTGGCAAAGGTATATGTGGCAAAGGGTTTGCCCTGGCCTGTCCGGGGATCAAGTTCGGTTGTGTCCGGATCAAAATATCCTTCCCACTTTAGCGGGCCTTTGGCTTTAATCATCTTTTCCAACACCTCTGTCAGGAGCATGAGGCGATTGTTACTGCCATCCACAACACACGAATTCTTGAGAGACAATTTGTCTTTGGAACGGTTAAGGTAAAGGGCAGACGCTTCCAGCAGATCTGCTGCCATTTTTTTTGAGGCATCCATTACGGCATTCCCGGATACATAGGTCTGCCGGCTGGCAGATGTGGGACCGGCATCCTTTGTATGATCGGTATCCGCTGTGACCATCCGGACAAGTCCCGGTTCGACACCGATAACCTCCCTGATGATCTGACAAAGAATGGTGGTGGAGCCCTGACCAATATCCGAAGCCCCCGTACAAAGCGTTATCTCTCCTGTTTTATCAACCTGGATCGTGGCATGGGACGGATTTTTAGCAGACATGCTGCCGATACCGTACCACATGGAGGCAAGACCCACCCCACGCCTGATGTGGCCGGGCAGTCCCTCTTTTTTCCAGGAAACAGCCGCGGAATAGTCAGAAAGAAGGGTATCCATGGTTTTTAAAATGCCGACGCTGTGGTTCAATTGCTGGCCTGTTGCCGTAATACTGCCGGCCGTCATTGCATTTATTTTACGAAATTTAAGGGGATCCATACCGGCTTTCTGAGCCAGGATATCCATCTGAGATTCACAGGCAAAGGTGGTCTGAACAATGGCAACCCCTCTCATGGCGCCGGCCACGGGATTATTTGTGTAGACGGAGGTGCTTTTTACATCAACATTTTCCACCTCATAGGGCCCTGTGATGTGTATGGCGGCCCGCATGGCCAGAGGAGTGCCGTAGGATGAATAGGGACCCGTGTCAAAAAGCATTCTGGCCTGTAATGCCAGAATCCTTCCATCCCGGCGAATACCACTTTTCAAATGAATTCTGGAAGGATGACGTTTGGTTGTGGCAAGGAAGACCTCCTCCCTGGAAAAAAGCATCTTGACCGGTTGTTGTAAATGGTAAAGTGCAAGGGCTATGAATCCCTGGACCGTCAGGTCCAGTTTGGAGCCGAAACCTCCGCCCGTGGCCGTTTGTATGATCCGAATGCGCGCTTCCTCAAGATCCAGGAGGGTGGCCAGATCCTTTCTGTCATAGTGGGGATTTTGTGTACAGACCTGAATGACCAGTCTGCCCTCTTCATCGATGAACCCCGTGCCGGCGTCGGGCTCAAGAT
>Ga0233441_1003318_pt1 | contig 10890 bp, 10 predicted proteins | sample SI_123_September_4_FD_182781 | JGI IMG/M metagenome (GOLD analysis project Ga0233441, IMG submission 182781) | Seawater microbial communities from Saanich Inlet, British Columbia, Canada - SI_123_September2016_135_MG | ecosystem: Environmental > Aquatic > Marine > Inlet | place: Canada: British... | reverse complement strand
AGTTCAAAACATTTTGAAGTTTTTGGATATGATATTGATGAAGATAAAATTAATAAAATTAATAACCATATTTGTCCTTTGAATGACAGTTATCTTAACAAAGTGTTTAAAACTCATTCAATTAAAGCAACAAATAACCCAGAAGTGATTTCTCAATCAGACATAATTTTAATTTGTGTTCCTACTCCCATAGATGAGAATCATAAACCTAATTTGATCCCATTAAAAAGCGCAGCAGAATTAGTTTCTAAAAATTTAAAGAAAGGACAATTGATTATTGTTGAATCAACCATTTATCCAGGGACAACAGAAGAAGTGGTTATCCCAATTTTAGAACAATCAGGATTAAAAGCAGGCATTGATTTTGGAGTAGCCTATTGTCCAGAAAGAATTGACCCAGGTAATGAAAAATGGGTCTTAGAAAATATTTCTCGAGTGTTAAGTGCTTTAAATGAAGAAAATGCGTTACAGGCAAAAAAATTTTACAGCACTTTTATTAATGCTGAAATAAAAATATTAAAATCTTTAAAATCTGCAGAAGCAGTAAAAATATTAGAAAATACGTTCAGAGATATTAACATTGCATTTATCAATGAAATGGCTAAGAGTTTTAATTCTCTTGGCATTGATTTGATAGAAGTGATTGAGGGTGCTTCTTCAAAACCATTTGGCTTTATGCCTTTCTATCCAGGACCTGGAGTGGGTGGTCATTGCATCCCAGTAGATCCATATTATTTAATTGAAAGAGCTAAAGCTAACAATTTCGACCATCAATTTTTGAAACTAGCCAGAGAAATTAATCTTTCAATGCCTAACTATGTGGTTAACATTTTACAAAAAGAATTGAATAAATTATCAGTACCAATTGAAAATTCAAAAATTGGAGTTTATGGTTTAGCATATAAAAAAAACGTTGATGATATTAGAGAAAGTCCTTCGTTAAAAATAATTCAACTTATTAAAGAATTAGGAGCAGAAGTAAAAGTTTATGATCCTTTTGTAAAAAGTGAATCTGACTTTAATAATTTGAATGAATTTTTAGCACATATCGACCATTTGATTATTGCTACTGACCACGACGAGATATTAAAATCAAATCCTCAAAATTTTGAAGAAAAAAATATAAAACTCATTATTGATTGTAAAAGTAACCTGGACCAAAAAGATTTCAATTCAACGATTTGTAAAGGAATTGGGAAATAAAATTATAAAAAGATTTAAAAAAATAATCTCTGTCTAAAGAAAGAATAAAACTAAAATACCTAATCCCAAACAGTACCAACCAAAATACCAAAACTGTTCTTTTTTAACCATCTTTAACAATAATTTTAGAGAAAAGAAACCAACAATGACTGTTGTTAAAAAACCAATTAACAAAGCAGGAACATTACTAATCTGACCAAAATTTTTAAATTCTAAAATTGTAGCTCCAAGAATAGCGGGGATAAATAATAAAAATGAAAATCTTACTGCTTCTTCTCTTTTAACACTTTGTATCAGTCCAGAAGAGATAGTCATTCCTGAACGAGAAACTCCTGGTAAAATAGCTAACGCCTGGGCAAAGCCCACTATTACAATCGATTTCCAACTTAATTTCTTATTTTTTTGGCGAGGGTATTTTGAAAGAAATAAAATGATACTGGTAAATATTAAAGAAAACCCTACAACTGTTAAACTTCCAAAAGCTGATTTAACCGCATCATTAAAAAAATAGCCAATGAATCCTATTGGGATTGAAGCAACAATTAACCACAGGGTATATTTAACGTAAAACTTTTCCCAACGAAAAAAACCTTGCCCTAACTTTAAAATATCTTTAAAAAATACTAAAAAAATTACTAAAAGACTTCCTAAATGCAAAAATAGATCAAAAATAACTGGTTGATGTAAACCAAACAATTCTTGAAATATAACTAAATGTCCAGAAGAACTTATTGGTAACCATTCTGTAAAACCTTGTACAACACCTAACATTATTGCTTCTAAAATATTCATTAAATTTACAAAAATGAAGACCAGTTTATATTATTTATGATTAAAAACAATTAGGATGAATTCAACATAAAATAAATATAAAGTTAAATCAGATTAATATAAAGCCAAATGAAGTTTAATTAGCCTAAAAACCAGTAAAGCTTTTAAATAAAACTGTTCTTAGTTAAGTAAAAGATGGACACAACAAAAATAATGGCCTGGATTATTATTATCTTAATGACTGTCAGCGTTCTTGGAGTTGTTGGAGGAAGTTTCTTTTCTGAAGATGGCAATAAGAAATATAACGGGTTCACATTCATCAATACTAATAATTATTGGAGTTTAAGAGTTAATGGTGAAGAATATTCATTTCAATATTTACCAACAGAATTAGAAAATTTGACACTCCCTGCAGAAAGTCTTGACTTTAGTTTAGGGAAAGTTTACTTAGGTTTTAAACCAGCTGATACTATTAATTGGGAAGGGTCACTTAATTTACTCGCATTCACGCTATATAAACAAAACATTATGCCCCAAGAATCATGTCTTATTGAAGAAGGTTGTCCGGACATTCCTATCATTAATTGTCAAGAGAATCCAGGAATAATTATAGTTTCTGGTGATGAAACAAGTTATACTCAAGACCAGAAATGTTTAATAATGACCGCAACTGATAACCAGGAATTAACAAAACTAACTGAAAGATTAATTTACAAATTGTTAGGCGTTATGAATTAAGAGGAATTTATCAATATGGATGAAAAAGAGTTAGAGAAGAAAAGGGACAATATTGTTGCTGGAGTTAAAGGATTTTTTTCTAAAAATGAAAATGAAGACGAAAATAAAGAATTTGACGAATTTAAAGAAAAAAGGGAACAGTTAATAAAATTTTGTAAAGAAAAAAAGCAGTGGCTCATCTATTTATTCTTAGCAATGATAATTTGGTTCGGAGCTTATATTAGAACTAGAAATTTAGGACTTTTAAAAGATATGACAACTGGAAAATTCATTCCACAAGCTCTTGACCCACACCTTTTCTTAAAATATGCTCGCTATATAGTGGAACACGGAGCTTTACTTGCCCATGACCCTACCCGTTTCGTTCCCCTAGGAACTTCTACAGTGAATTATGTTTTTATGAGTGGATTTATTGCTTATTTATACAAATTTATTCATTTATTTGTTCCTTCTGTTACTTTAGAATATATCCATATCATTTATCCTACGATTTGTTTTTCTTTTGCAATGGTCTTCTTTTTTCTCTTAGTAAGAAGATTGTTTGATTGGAAAGTTGGCTTATTAGGAACTTTATTCCTTTCTATTGTCCCCGCTTTTCTTCACCGAACAATGTCAGGCTTTTCTGATCACGAAGCTTTAGGAATCTTATTAATGTTTATGGCAATGTATTTTTATGTTCTTGGCTGGCAAACTAAATCAATGACAAAAACTCTTTCCTGGGGACTTCTAGCAGGAATTTTTACTGGTTTCATGGGTTTAAGTTGGGGTGGTTGGAAATTTTTAATTCTAATTATTAGCATTTTTGTCCTGATTGAATTCTTCTTTGAAAAAATAAGTAAAAAAGATGTTTATCAATATGGATTATGGGTTATTGGTTTTGTTATCGCTACTACCACTTGGATCCCCATGTTTAATATGAAATTATTGTTTGGTTCATTTACGACCGGAATTGCTTTTTTAGTATTATTTATGTTAATAGTAGACTTAGTTTTATTCAAATATGATCTCTTGAAAATTAAGCAAAAAGTTAAAGGAAAAGTACCATTAAGTATTATTAGTCTAGTTGTAAGTTTTATTATTGGTATTGGTGCCCTGATGGTTATTCTTGGACCAGCAACTTTAACATTACAAGTGGAAGAAATTAGTGATAATTTATTACATCCATTAGGAAACGATCGTTGGCAATTAACTGTTGCTGAACAACACCAACCCTACTTTACCGATTGGGTAGGACAATTTGGCCCTCCATTTTTAAAACTTAAAGATAACATTTTTTCAGGCATACCCTTGTATTTAACGTTATTCATGTTAGGGTCAATACTCCTATTTTATAATATGGTAAAAGAAAATAAAAAAAGATTTTCTTTAACCGCAGTTTATATAATATTTATTTTAGCTTTTGTCATGAGCAGACATTCCGCAGGTAGCTTATTTAACGGGACAAATTTTATTTCAAAATTAGTTTATCTAGGAAGTTTAGCGGGTTTTGCCATTTTAAGTGCAATGTTTTTTTTCAAGTCATATTATAAAGATAAAGAAGCTTATAAAAAAATTATTTCTTGGGACAAAAAATATATTTTTGTTTTAGTTTGGTTCTTAATCATGGTAGTTGGGGCAAGAGGTGCAGCAAGATTATTTTTCATTTTTGCACCCATTACTGCTTTAATGGCTGCTTATGGCACAGTAGAACTAAGTGAACTTGCTTTCAAAATCAGAAAAAGATCTCACAAATTCATTATTTTAGCTATTCTTTTAATAGTTTTGTTAAGTCCCTTTACATTTTCAAGCATTTCAACTAAAGGAATAATCCCTTCATTTAGCGAATCTAGCTTGAACCAAGGAAAATATTCCGGCCCTGCATATAATCAACAATGGCAAATCACTGGTAGTTGGGCCAGAGAAAATGTTCCTGAAAATGCAGTTTTTGGTCATTGGTGGGATTATGGATATTGGGTCCAAAACGGATTTCAAAGAGCCACAGTTTTAGATGGAGCTAATAAAATTAAGTATTGGAATTATTTAATGGGCAGACATGTTCTTACCGGTCAATCTCAAGAAGAAGCATTAGAATTTTTAAAAGTACATAAAACCACTCATTATTTGATCGTTGCCGATGAAATTGGAAAATATACTGCTTACTCTTCAATTGGTTCAGATAAAAATTATGACCGTTATAGTTGGATTACTACGTTTAAATTGAACGAAAAAGAAACTAAAGAAACTCGTAATTCTACAATCTTAACTTACCAAGGTGGTTATGTGCTTGACGATGATTTTGTTTGGAATGGCATTGTCTATCCAAGATCTGACGCAGGTATTGGAGCAGTATTCTTACCAATAAAACAAATTGAGAAAAAAATTGGTAACGAGACAGTACAAGATATTGAGATTCAACAACCAACAGTGGCTTTAATTTATCAAGGTAAACGTACTGATGTACCTTTAGAGTGTGTCTACTTTAACGGTAAAATGGTTAAATATGACCAACCAGGTTTGAAAGGTTGTTTCCGTCTTCTTCCCGTCCTTGATGGCAATGGACAAATGCAAAATCCGTTAGGAGCTGGATTATATGTGTCTGAAGAGGGTGTAAATGCTTTATGGGTTAATTTATACGTCTTTGAACAAAATAATCCTGATTATGAGACTTCTGCTTTTAAGAAAATTTATGATGATTCTTATCTTTCACAATTAGTTTATATCCAAGGAAGAGTTATGGGCCCGATGGGGATTTGGGAAATTGAGTATCCAGAAGGGTTTACTGTTGATCAAGAAACTAAAGATAAATATCTTGGTGGTAATGAACTATTACCTGATTACTTCTATGATGTGAATTAAAATTAGAATTTAAATTATTCTTTTTGGTTTTACTTTTTTTTTTTCTTACAAATTATAACCACATTAAAACACCAACCCCAAATGACATTAAACGGTTTTATTAACCAATAAAGCCAACTAGTATATTGAGGAAATAATTGAGTTAATTGGAAAAATCCAGGAATTGTTGCTGAAATACCTTTTTTCTTTTCAATTTTTAAATATTTTTTAATGATTTTCAAGTATTCTTTAATTGGTCTATCTCCAGGATGATAAGAAATTTTTGCAGTCCTTAATAAATTACCTGTAAAGAGAAACATCACTCTTGATGATAAATGAGCCAAGTTTGGGATACTAAAAATTAATTTACCTTTAGGTTTTAATATTCTAGTTAATTCCTGTATTAACTTTTCTTGGAAATCAAAATTAAAATGTTCAATCACATCTAAACAAAGAATTAAATCGAAACTATTATCTTCAAAACTATTATCAAATATATCTTCTTTAATTACATACTCATTACTATAAAATTTATCAATTCCAACAATGTCATAACCTTTCCTTTTAAATTCTTTAACCAACAATCCTTGACCACAACCAACATCAAGAATTCTACACCCTTTTGGAACTTTAGAAAGTAAGTTATTAATATATTTCATTTTAGCAATGAACGTATGTTTATAAGACCATTTTTCAAAAGTCCAATTTGGATTGATTCTCTTTAAATGTTCTCCAGAATAAAGTTTTTTATAATTCATTTTAATATTCCTTTCTAAATAGGTTATAAAACGTTTTCCCAAATTTGTTTCCAGTAACAAATCTACGTAAACTGTTATAGACTTCATCATTACGAGAGATTTGATAAGCCATTGCACCAACAAATTTTCCCATCCGATATTTTAAATGACTTTTTTTTGCCAAATTTCTACCTAAACGTAAAGCTTCTACTCTTTCTTTATACTTAAATTCTTTTGTTTCAAAAACTGGTAAACCTAATTTTGTTGTTGAATTTTTAAGAAATTCTTCTTTTGGCATAATGAACCTTGCCCTTCCCACTTTTTCTTGCTCTTCAATCCAAGCAAAAATTTCAGTCCCAGGATAAGGGATCATATTAGAAAAATTCACATAATCGGCAGGAATTGATTTAGCAAAATTTATTGAATCCATTGCTTGTTTAAAAGTTTCTTCTTGATGACCAATGATAAAATTCACTGCAAATTTCAAACCAATTCTTTTAGTCAGATTAAATGTTTCTCTAGCTTTTTCAAGGGTAATAGCTTTCTTAATAACTTTTAACAATTCTGGATTGCCTGTTTCTAACCCGTAAGCAACAAATTCACAGCCAGATTTTTTCATTAAACGCAATAGTTCTTCATCAACCCGATCTGCCCTAATTCCATTTGCACAATTCCAACGAAATTTCATACCACTATCTAAAATCATATTGCAAACTTTTTTTGCTCTTTCTAGGTCCATAGTGAATACATCATCAACAAATTCAAAATAACGAAAACCTTTATCATACCAATGTTTTAATTCTGCAAGAATATGTTCTGAACTTCTAGGCCGAAATGCCTGACCCATACTAACTTTAACATCGCAATAAGTACAACTATATGGGCATCCACGTGATGTTTCTAAAGGCAACCTCCTATCAATAAAATGGATATATTTTTTTAATTCAAATTTTTCATAAGCGGGAAAAGGTAATTGGTCCAACTCCCAATTCAATTTTCTAACTTTATTTTCAACAAGTTTATTTTCATCACGCCAAATTAAACTATCAATTTCATCTAATGGCGTCCCACTACACAATTCAAGAAGTGAAATTTCTCCATCCCTCATAATTCCAAAATCTGCATCAGTTTTTTCTAATACTTCCTTTTTTACTGTAGAAACATGAGCTCCACCAAGAACTATGGGCAAACCGGTTTTTTTCTTTATTTCGTTGATTTTTTGATAAGTATTAACAAAATCGAAACTAAACATTGTAACGCCAATTAAATCTGCTCCAAAATCTTTCACTTTATTAACCACATCATTAATTGAATAACCTAATTGTAAATCAATAACTTCAGTTTCAAACCCATGTTTATCAAGGTAAGCCATTAACATTGCAACTCCTAAATGAGGATTAAGTGCTTTACCATAACTAGCAGATACATCAGTTACTACAAAAAGAATACGTTTAAATCTACTTTGTTCAGTTTTAGTTATTTTCTGTTGTTCTAGCATTTTTATTTTTAAATCTTAATCTTTTTATACCATAATAATTAAGTATTATTTTAAAGATTATGGTGATGGAAGTGGCAATTGGTGCTCCAATGATTCCTATCTTTAAAATAAGATAAATGTTTAAAATACTATTTATAATAAGAGACAAAATAAAATCTAAACTAATAATATGCAAATATTGCCCAGAAAACTGATTCTCACCAATAAAAACCGCATTAAGGTAAGAATAAACTACTAATAAAGTTGAAGAAAGAATCAAAAACGGAGGTAACCAAAGATGTTGATACTCGTTTCCGTAAAATAAAGGTACAAAAAAATAAGTTAAAGTTAAAACTAAAGCGGAGAAAGGTAACAAAATAACTAAAATTTTCTTTAAAGACCGTTTTAATTTATATCGATTAACAACCGCCATTGGCAATACTACTACTGGAAAAACGTACGCCACCATCCGAATAATGTTAGTGATTGAAGAATAAGCAGAATAAAGCCCTAAAGTATTAAAATTTACTAAATAAGCAATAATAATCTCGCTCAAAAACCTTAAAGAATAAAAACCAACTTGCATTAAAAAAAGAGCAAAAGCCAAGTTAAAAAACTTTTTTAAGTTCACATTAGTTTGCTCTTGAGTCACTAATTTTTTAATTTGTGGTAAAGAAATTATCCCCGCAATAATTAAAGCTAAAGCCATGCTAAAAAGGAAAAAAACGAACGGTGATGATAAAAAAAATAAAATGATAATGAAAATTATCCAAAAAATCCGATTAATTAATGAATAAGATGAAGCACTAACAAACCGTTTATAACCGCGCAAAATAGAATAAGTAATGAAATGAAAAGTATAAGCGATAATAAAAGTACAAAAGCAAAATTAAAATGTTTAATTCCCGGATTTAAAGGCGTATAAGTAATCACTATTAAAGTTAAAAGTATAAAAAATATTGTTGAAGGGATAATAAGGAGAATAACTTTTTTCAAAGAATTATAAAGTTTTTCTGGTACTTTAATTATTGTTTGAGTTAAAGCTTCTGGTAAACCGAAAGAGGTAAACAAAAAAATTAAGCTAACTAGGCTAAAAAAGAAAGTAAATATTCCTAATTCTTCTTGTCCATAAAAACGAGCAATTAAAATTTTAACAATAATAATTGTTAAAGCAATAAACCCATAAACAAAAAAAGTTTTAAAAAGATGGCCCGAAGTTTCTCCAGTATTTTTTTTAAAGAAATGTTTTATAAGTTTTATCATTTTTTAACCAATTCATTTATTTATAAATTCTTTGACAACTGTTCCCATCTCACATTTGGGCGGTTGATAAATTCCAAAATCATGATTTTTTGCTTTTTCTAAGCATGATTCTAATAATTCAACTTGATCACAATAAATTAAAGCAGAGGTTTCTTTCTCCATTGCTCGCAAATATTCCACTTGATGATTAGGGTCCGTTCTTTCCCTGTTAGGTAAAGTAATCAATTTTTTCTTCTTTCTTAAAACTTCAAACACTGTTCCTGGCCCACCATGACTGATTACTAAATCTGCATTTTCATAATAACTGTCTAATGGAGATTCAAACGTGAACCATTGACAATGTTTTGGTTTATAATCTCCATGGCCCAACTGAATTATGATCTCATCTTTAATTTTTCCCTCTTTTTTAAGTTTGTCCAATTCTTTAACCAAGATATCAAATTCTCCATTTCCCACAGTAACAAAAATCATGATAATCTCCCTGCATAAACAGCTTTAGGATAAACTTTTTTCATCGTTGCCCATTGCACCAAAAACAAATCTGAAACTGGATAAACTAATTTACCAGTTTGTGATTTATGGTGTACTCTAACCCAAGATTCAACAAAAATTGTTTTTATTCTTATTATTTTCGCTAACCAAAATAACGGAATAGTTAAAGAAGGGCCAGCACTAATAATTGTATCGGGATTTGATTTTCTTAAAATTCTAAAAGCAGCAATTGTTGTTGGAAACATGTTAAAAAAAACTTTAATTAACGATTTATCTTTCATCAAACGAGGATTCTTCATCCGATATATTTTTCCAAGAAATTTCACTTTTTTAGCTGAAGTTTGGTCATCATGACCAACTATATACTCGTAATTGTAATCTGAGCCCATCAAATCAACTAATCTTAAGATTTGAGAGGTGTGGCCCCCCATCCCTAATACAATAAGTATTTTTTTCATTATTAAAACTAAGTTTATCTTTAGTTTATAAATTTTTAGAAATAGTAGGTCAGTTTAAGGGATAACAATAAAATATTATCCAAATAATTTTTTCGCTTCATTTAAATTATCTGGAAAATCTATGTCTGCAAAATTACTATCTTTAATATCATAAGCAGTGATGATTTCTCCTTTTTTTACAAGGCCATCCATCACTTCTATCAGGGATGCATTAAGATTTGTTTTTGCAGTTAAGTCCAATTTTGTCATTAATTTTTCAGCCCCAATATTCGAGAACTTTGCGATTCCAATAAATTCACCGTTTTCTTCTTCTGTTCTAATTTTACTAATATTTTTTATTTTCCCATCCTTCTCAACCACTTTTTCCGCTTCTTCTCTAACTCCATTCTTTTTTATGGCTAAACAGATATCTGAGTCTTCTTCTAGCAGTTCTGAAATTATTTTTGAATCAAAAAGCACATCAGAATAGATGAAAACAAACCCTTTTTTTAGTTCTTCTTTAGCGAGCCATAAAGCAAGGGCCATCCAGGAAACTTCATAAAAAGGATTAAACAAGATTTTAATACCCAATTTTTCTTGAAGAATTTCTATTTTTTCCGACAAGTAGCCGGTTATTACAGTGATGTCTTTAAGACCCACTTTGTTTAATTTCTCGACTTGTTTTTCTAGGATAGTCCTTTCACCTACTTTTAATAAACATTGGGGGGTGTCTTTGGTTAAAGGTAATAACCTTGTCCCTTTTCTTGTTGCTAAGATAATAGTTTTCATTTACTTTTTAATTTATTTAATTATTTATAAATTTTTAGTATCAATCTTTATTCCAAACTTTCCACATTAACTATTTTTTTTCTAATATATGCACTAAACCTATCTATGGCTGTAACCATGACAATCATAATAATCAAAATAGTTAACACTTCTTGATTCTTAAAAAGTC
>Ga0233441_1003315_pt1 | contig 10897 bp, 17 predicted proteins | sample SI_123_September_4_FD_182781 | JGI IMG/M metagenome (GOLD analysis project Ga0233441, IMG submission 182781) | Seawater microbial communities from Saanich Inlet, British Columbia, Canada - SI_123_September2016_135_MG | ecosystem: Environmental > Aquatic > Marine > Inlet | place: Canada: British... | reverse complement strand
ACTAGCGAAATAATTAGTATTGCAATAAATAATTCTATTAACATTTTAACTCAACCCAAATTTCTTTTCTTTTTTTAGTTTGCTTATCCCAACAATAATACTACCACTTTCGGCAGTAATAAATTGTGTAATACTAAACATTCCTATTAAAGCAATTGGAACCAAACCAATAAAAAACATCACTAAAACCGAGCAAAACAAGAAAGTGGCTTTGATAGCACTAGCAATTAAAGTTGATTTGAAATAATTTTTTGTTTTTTCTGTGAATAATCTTTTTGTAACAAAAATAATTAACAAATTACTTACCCAAATAAATGGAACCATCAACAACACAAACTCGGTTAATGAACCAAACAAAAGGGTGGTCGAAATAACTGACAAAGAAGGTAAGAACGCGAGTACAAACATCTTTTTCATTGAGTGATTCAAAGCACTCTTAATTAGTAAAGCGTTTACAATTGTTCCAACAATTAATTGATGTGAGTGAAACAAAGGAATGAACAAAAGTACTAAAGCATACAAAGCAATTTCTAAGTACTCGTTGTGTTCTTGAGTTTTGAACACAAAATAGTTTCGTTCTTTGTTAACAAATAAGTTCATTACTAAAAGAAGTTCTCTTAGAATTTAAATCATTGCATTAGTTATTCATTGGCGTGATATTACTTGGTCTTATAATCACACCCATTATGCCATCTAATCCAATAAAAATATCCATTATTTCCCATTGCTCACCGATTATTTCGCCTTGTGCTAGAGATTCCGATCGGTAAACCTCGCCTTCAGGAGAGGAATAATCAATTACTGCGCGTTTATTAGAATAATGTACTCCCGAAACGGTTATATCTGCTATTTGTGCAGAACCATATGATAAATCTATACCATCATGAACTTTAACCAAAATTTGATTATGTGCCATCATTGAAGCAGTATAAAGATTTTCAGAAGTGTCTAAAATAAATGATGTGTAACTATCTAATGGAAAATTTCCTGTGAAAAGAACTCTTTCATTATAACAATCCATTTCTTTGTACCGGATATCTTCTAAAGTATATTCTCCAACTGACTCTCCCTCGATTAGTTCTATTCCTGTTGTGTCCTCAAATGTGATCCGAACAAAATCTTCTTCGTGTGTGAGATTGTATCCTATAATATCTATATTTGCTGATCTTGAATCAATTGTAATAGAATCATTTACGGAATATTCTTCTCTAACCCCATTTTTGTCCATAATTATGTAAGAATGTATGGTGTTACATATAGCCTCGATTGAAACAATATCAACCTGCCCGTTTTTAGTAATATTTCCTGCCTCGTCTTTTACAATAAACTCGACACTCTCTTGTGGCATCTGGCTAGGGTTGCCGGTTAAATCAGTGCCTATATTAGTTTTTGAATTATAAAATTCAAGTTTGTAGCTTAGCGGTTGAGTCATGTTAGTAGATTCTTCTTGCTTAACTATTGCATTAATAAATTCAATATCCCAAAGTTCGGGTGTTTCAATTGGTGGTTCTTCGAAACAATCGTTTGGACAATTTTCTTCGTTTTCGAACCAATCACAAAAATCGTTGTTATTACAAGTAGGTACATTATTTCCTGTACAACCACTAAGAGTAATTGCAGCAACTAGTAGTACTGCTAAAAGAATAATAATTTTTTTCGAGCTCATCATAAAACACATGTTTCTCATAGTATATAATTATTGCCTTTGATTTGGAGTGATATTAATTCTAAGCAATAATGATTCGGCCTTTTGGTTTTGCTGCTACAGTAGCAGTTAGAGCTTTTTCAAATTCTACTTCTTGTCCGTACTCGTAATCGCGTTTATTTGCGCCACTAACCATCAAAACAACTTGTGCTCCGTTCTTTGTACAAACTTTGTCACCAAAATGACTTTCTACACTAACTATTCTTTTGTCAGTTCCAGAGATACTCATTTCTTCTGTTACGGCACCAGCTAATAATTTTCCTATAATACAGCATTCGTCGATTCCAAAGAATTCGTCTGTTTTTAGAATTTTTATTTTTCCTCTTGTTTGATCTGTTGATTTGTCTCTTCTAAAAGCCATTGTTACTAAACTCATTTTATCACTCCATTTGTCCTATCTTTCCTAAAGGCATATTCCTTAGGTCCAAATCCCCTATTAAGAATTAGTTGTAACCAATTACAACCTTTTTCACTCACTAACTTCGGATTTCGAACTTTCTTAAAAACAGCTTTTTTTGTGTCAAGAGCCGTTTTAAATGCAATTCTTGCATTTATACTAGTAATATCCATTATGTAGTATATAAACCTTTTGAAAAAAGGTTTGCGAAAAGGGGCCTTTGGCATAAACCTTTTTGTTTTTCGAACCTTGTAGGTTAATTCTCATACTTATGCATGTGTATTTTAATTGGATTTCGAACTTGTAGTTTTTATCTCGATTGTGGATTCGCATTGTACTCTTGAATCATTAATTCTTTATCGATCTTGCCGGCAACATGCTCGAATATATTTGCTGCTGATCTTTTGGTTACGCCAGGGTGCTTTAATAATTCTTGGATTATTGTGGTTCGGATTTGGCGGCCTTTTGTGCTTAGACCGTGTTCGGAAAAATACAGTCTATTTATTTTATGTTTTTGTACCCATTCTCGAAGAGTTTGTTCTGCAAATGTAATGTGTGCTGATTGAACTTTGGTTGGTTGAAAAAAGCCTATATCTCGTTTAACAACATTTTTATCTCCAGCTATTCTACTTGCAAGGGTACGACCAAGTTTTCTTTTTTTATAGAATCGCGTTCGGGCTTGGTAGAATTTAGGCGCGCCTTTTGTACGTTTGGTATAAGTAGGTCTTACTGCCCTTCTCAACCCTTTAAGAAATAATGCTGCAGCACCTCGTCTAATTTGTCCCATGATAGATAATAAATTTTATATTATAAAAACAAATCGCTCTAACCAGGAATTGCGCAATGTGTTAGTTTGTTATTAGTGGTGTGTAGTTTGTAGTTCACTTAAATAGTTTTTTTGCTAGATCCATAATTTTTACGTTTGCTTGGCTAAGTAGTTCAGATGGAACTGCGATTAACCTAGTTTTGCTTTTCTCAGTACTTAGTGTGTGTATTGTTTGTAAGGTTCTTAGGTGTATCCCTCCGGCAACACTTGTTAATTCTTCAGCAGCTTTTCGCAGATTCTTTGCTGATTCCATTTCGCCTTGTGCTCGTAGAATAATTGCTCGTTTTTCTCTTTCAGCTTCTGCTTCTTGAGATATAATTCGGATTAAACTTTCTGGAAGGATTATTTCTTTTAATTCTACTGATTCGACGCTTATTCCCCAGGGGTCTGTAAACTCGTCTAGAATCTCACGCATTCTTTTTGCGGTTTTATCTCTTTTTGACAATAATTCGTCTAAATCAACTTCTCCAATAACTTCTCGCATAGTGGTTTGAGAAATTTGTCTTATTGCAAAATCATAATCAATTACTTGCAATACTGCTTTGTCTGCGTGACTTACATTGTAATACACAACGGCATTTACTAGAGCCGAAACATTGTCTTTTGTCATTATATCTTGTTTAGGTACGTCAACAACTTTAGTTCGAATATCTATTCGTCGCCAAGTTTGTATAATTGGTAGGACTAGTCGTATCCCGGGCGACATTAAACCAACATATCTTCCTAAAGTAAATTTTACTCCGCGTTCATATTCATTAATAATTTTTATTGACGATATAAGAATTCCTAGTAAGATAATAAGTATAATTGGCGAAAGAAATACTAGTACCATTATTAATGTAGTAATCATTTTCTCGCCCTCTTTTTCTTGTAACCCTCAAGTGATTTTATAAGATCAAGAGGAACAAAGAATGTTACTTCGTTTGATTGATCTGAAGCAATATTATCTAGTTCTTGAAGTGTTCTTAGATTTAGCCCGCCATTAACACTTCCAATTATGCCTGCTGCTTTTGAAACAACTTTTGATGCTAGTGCTTCTCCACTAGCTTTGATTATTGCTGCTCTTTTTATTCTTTCGGCTTCAGCAGCTTTTGCCATGATTAGTTTCATTGTTTCAGGAAGTTCAACGTGTTTTAATTCAACAGCTTCTACAGTTATCCCCCACGGGTCTGATGCTTTATCCACTATTGTTTTTATTTTTCTAGATGCATTATCTCTTTTACTTAAAATTTCATCAAGAGTCATTTCTCCAATAATGTTTCGCATTGTGGTTTGTGCTAATTGATTGATTGCATACTTGTAGTTCTCAACTTTGATTATCGAGTTTTCTGCTTCAGAACCCCTAATTTTAAAATAAATTACTGCATCAACTCTAATCGATACATTGTCTTTTGTTATTGGTGATTGCTCGGGTACGTCAGTTACATTTATTCTCAAATCAACTTTGCGTACTTTTTGAATTGCAGGAATTACAAATTTTAATCCGGGTTCTAATTTTCCTGAGTATCTTCCAAGTGTAAAAACAACTCCGCTTTGGTATTCAAAAATTATTTTTATTGAAGCTATAGAAGTAAAGAATAAAAGTATTACAAGAATGACTGCTAATCCTGGAGACAAAAAAGCCGTGATTATAACTAGTATCGCCCACACGATTAATATTTTACTCCAAAGTGTCATGAGATAAATAATGACTAAATATATTTAAAGATTTGCCTTTTATGGCTTTGTTTGTAGTTCATTTCTGTTTTAGTTGGTCTTCCCTATTGGGAATCCCCTCTCCCAGACGTTGGCCAGGTTCCGCCTAGGCGAACGGTGCGTGGTACTTTCAGTACCACTGGTTTAAAGAATTGCACACGGAGACGGCTGGTTAGTTGTGGGTGGTTTGTTGTTTTTAGTTCTCATTTTATCATCTCAATTATTTCTTTTGTGTTGTAAGTTTTGGCTTTGTTTTGTTTTTTTAGGTGCTTGTCATCTGACCATAATCCGTCATTAGGAATAGAAAGTGCACTAGCTAGAATTGGAACATCTTTTGGGTCTGTTTTTTCTATTAGTCTTTTTGCTTCTTTTATTTTTTGTTTTATTCGTTTCTTTTCAATTATTTTGATATTGTCCATTGTTAGGGATAGTATTATTTCAAATTCTTCTTCAGTTAATCCCGATTTTTTTACAACAAGTTTTTTGTATTTTCTTATTTCTTTGATCGCAAATTCTATCGTATAAAATTCATGTAGTGGGTTTGTTAGTATTGTTCTTGTTTTTCCTTGTTTTATTAATGCTGATAGAATTATGTTTGTATCAACGATGATTCGCATTTAGATACCTCTGTAATAATCCTGCTTTTACTTTTTCATCTATCTCAAGAACATCTTTGTTATTTAGTTTGCTTTTCTTTGTTATTGCATCCATTAGTTCAAGCTTTCTCGCTTGTTCCCACATTGCTTTTCTTGCTATTTCGCTCCATTTTATCTCTTTGTGTTTTTTTACAACTGCTTGAAGTTCATCAGGGACAGCTAATGTCATATTTGGCATAATATCACCTCTAAGTAGTATATGTGTACTTACTTATTTAAGCTTTTGCTAAGTTCGGTGCCGGTGCTAGAATTTGAATAGTTTTTCTGCATCTTCGCCTTCGTCAAACCATTTCTTATATCCGTATAGTTTAAACGGATCGATTTTCTTTTTGGGTTTTGTATAATCAAATCCTTCGTTTATTGTTTCAAATGCTTTCCACATGATACAGTTTGCACAAAACGGATCAAAATCCTTGCATTTTTTTCCATATTCCTTTTCAATTTGTTTTTTTAATTTTTTTATTAGTCCATCCATAACAAAACCTCCGTTCGGCTTCCTTTTTTACTTTGCTCTCGTATACTTCTTTTTTTGTTCCATCGCCATTTTTTCAAGATCTTAAGTTTGATGTCTTTTCTTTTGTTGCTATTCTGTTGTTTAGTTTTTTCTTTTTTTGTTTTATACCAAAAACTTTGTTCATTCATCTTTCCGTGATCCATTGTTAGCTCTTATTTTTTTAGTTTAAAAATAGATTTATTTCTATAAACTTTAGAATTTGCGAGCTACATGTTCAAGACAACTTCTTCGTTTTTATTGGAACTAAACTAAGTTGATTGTCATAAATATAAAAAACAAATCCCCCCTCCCAGACGTTGGCCAGGTTCCGCCTAGGCGAACGGTGCGTGGTACTTTCAGTACCACTGGTTTAAAGAATTGCACGCGGGGAAGGATGGTTTGTTGTTAGTGGTTTTTAGTTTGTGGTTCACTTGAGTTTCTCCTCAATGTTGATATTTTTGTGATTTTTTATCATTTTGTTTGCTGTTGTTTCACATAGTTTTGGGAAGTCAAATAATTCTTTTTCATTTGCTATTTCTGAAAATAGTTTTATATTATATAGTAAATCTCCAAGTTCTTCTTGTACGTTTTTCCAATCTTTTTTGTTTAGTCCTTCTTCTAATTCTTGCAGTTCTTCTTTTAAGTGAGAAAGAATACTTTCAAAGGTTTCTTTACCATCATTTGGACAACCGTTTTTTCCTCTCAATAGTTTTGTTGTTTTGTATAATTTGTTAATTTTCATTAGTTCTTCAATTTCCATAATGTTTCTAGATTTTCTAATTGTTTTATCGTGTATTTGAACAAATTTTCCTTTTTTTGTTACATAATACTTTATCTTAGATTTATCAAAACCAGTATTTTCTGCAGTCTCTTGAGTAGTGGTTAAGATTTGTTCACAATGTGGTGAACCATCTTTTATAAAAATAATTATACTTTCAATATCTCCAGTTCTTAGGATTGTTGATAATTTATATCCAAAAAGGCTTGTATGATTTAATTCTGGACAAAAAGAATAAACTTGTCTGCCTTCTGAGAGTTCTTCTAGTTTTTCTTGGGCAAGGTCTTGAATACAAGTCCCGCAGATTAGAATTTTGCCTGTGATGTGTGTTGCGCTTGTTGTCATAAAATCTTTTGCTTTTGTCATATTTTCACAAAAAAAGTAGGTTTAGAAGTTTTTATAAGTCGTGCTTATTCTGTACGATGGGATAAAGTCCCCCCTCCCAGACGTTGGCCAGGTTCCGCCTAGGCGAACGGTGCGTGGTACTTTCAGTACCACTGGTTTAAAGAATTGCAAACGGGGAAGGATGGTTAGTTGTTTTTAGTTTGTGTTCCATTATCTTACCTTATTTTAGTCAAATCGCCATTTATTATTTGAGTATACATTGTTAGTATCTCATCTTTGTATGGTAAATCGGGTATTGGATTGAATAAAAATATTTTTTTATTGTTCACATATGCAAATCCAATTTCCATTAATGTGTTGCCGCCAATATAGTTTTGTATATCATTTTTATCAAAATTACAAACAAGGACTGCATCTGAATCCAATATAAGTTTGTACCATGCTTTGATGAAGTCATATTTCTTTTTTATTTCATGATGTTCAATATTGTCTTTTAGTTGTGGTGCTGTGCCGTCAACAATCCCAAACATGTGTTCGTGGATAATTGGTGTATGTCCAATAGATTCTAATTGTCGGTATATGTTCACAATTTTATCCGCAAATTTCAAGCTTCCAAGAATAGTTATTTTCATTTATCTCAATTATTTGGTGTTACAAAACATATTAAATATTGTATGCTGGAAAATTTGTTTTTGCCCATCTTTTGATAAACACATCTTCATCATCAATTAAATCTAGATTAAGTGATTCTTTTGGTGTTGTCCAAGTAGTGTTTGAGTGTTCATTAGAAATTTTTATTTGAGGTTTGTCTTGTAAACTTATTGAGAATACATGAAAGACAAAGTCATAGCCTGAATGGGTAACATATCCTTTTTCAAAATACGTTAGTTCTTCTTGAGTAATTATAAGCCCAGTTTCTTCTTTTAATTCACGACGCATTGCATCGGTTAAGCTTTCATCTTTTTCAACTTTACCTGCTGGCGGACCCCATTTACCTGCTTGATGGCTCTTATTGTTATTGGCTTGTAACAAAAGAATTTGTCCGTTACTCTCAATAAAACAAGATACAATCTCAAATCTTGGATTAAAAGACGGGGGTGAAGATTCAAAGAACATAATTACTATTAGAGTCTACATTTTTAAATTAGTTTCTGTTCGGCGTGATTCTGAAGAATCCTCCCTCCCAGAATTGCACACGGGGCTCTTTTGGAATTCATAAAATTAATTTTTTGGTTCAAAAGGAAGGCCAACAGTTGGCAATTCTCTTTCTTCAAGTTCTATTGTGACTTCATTCATCCCAGGAGATAAATTAAAGTCATAAACATCTCCTTCATATTGGTATGTGTAACTATTAGCATCTAAGCTAATTGATATTGAGTATTTTCCAATTGGTAAATCTTCAATTAATATTTGGTGTGAAATAACGCTGCCTAAACGCGTGTATTTATATTGACCTTGGCTGGTTAAAGTTCCACCAAATTCATTTGTATCAAGATACGTAGAAAGGTAATATTGGTCTTGTTCAGCACCTAAGATGATTGCGTCTTCAGGAATATTTATTTTTAATTTTGCTGTATTTTGATTGTTTGATTCAGTGCAACCAAAGATTATCAGAGCCATCACCAAGCATAGTAATAAGAAATAAAATTTTTTCATACTTAGTTTTAGCGTTTTGTGGTTTAAAATGGTTTGTTTTTGTTAGGCCAGTAGTATTCTGTTCAGTTGGTCTTCCCTAGTGGGAATTCCTCCTCCCAGAATTGCACACGGGGAAGAGTTGGTAGTTCTTGGTTTGAAGTTCATAAAAATAATTTTTTTTAACAAGAAATTATTAAGGGAGTTTTTTCTTTTTGTGTTTGTGTTGTTCCTTGGTTGTTTTCATAAGAAATTAATGGGATAAAATCTAGTCTTGGTATTGCTGAGCAAATTCCTTTTGGTGGTCCTTCATAACTAGATTCATAACCGTCGTCTCTATTTTCTCTTATAAATATTTTATCAACTATGATAGTTGTTGTTTCGTCGGGTTCAAGAATTTGAGAAACACCTATTCCTGCAACATCCTCATAGATTTTTTTAGGTGTCAGAATATTGTCGTTTGTTAAGTTGGTGTATGCATTTGAATTATACTGTTTAAGTCCAACTTCAAATACTAGTACTTTCAAAGATTCATTAGACTTATTTTTTATTGTAACTTCTAATTCGTTTGATTCATTAAATTTCCAATCAGTTAATCCAAAAGGGTATGCTTCATTTCTTAGAAATGTTTTTGATTCCTGTTCAGTCATATTTAAGAAAGAAACACAAAAACCGGAATCATAATATTCATCTGCTCCACACGCAGGTTGGGGTGGAGGATTTTCAGTACATCCAAATAAGAATAATCCAATTAGCATTAGGCTTAGTACAAGAATTGCTTTTTTCATATTACTAGTAAGAATTTAGTTGTATTTAAATATATTCAATTCTTGGTCGGGTTTAAATCCCCCCTCCCAGACGTTGGCCAGTTTCCGCCTAGGCGAACGGTGCGTGGTGCACAAGGCACCACTGGTTCTAGAATTGCACACGGGGAATCAGAGTTAGTAGTTTTTGGTTTGTGGTTCATGTTAATCACTTCATGGTTTGGTTGTATCATAAGTTGAAATTATCATTTCTTCAAGGTTTATTCCTGCCATTCCTAAAATAAAGAAAAGAATTTGCTTTAGAATTATATATATTATAAAGAAAATTAGGATAAGTAAAATTTTTTGTGCCCAACTTGGCCAAACTTTTGTAAATGGTAATAACCTTTCTATAATTGTTTCTGATGTATTCCAAATCTTTCCTTTAACTAATATTAGTCCTATGAAAAGAATTCCTAATAATACTATTATTTCAAGAGGCCATGAAAATAAGTAAAAAAAATACATTAATATTGGCACCATTAACAAACGGAAAGCAAATTTTTTATCCATATTATCACAGTGTAGTTAGTTGTGGTTAAAAATAGTTTCTGTTCAGTTGGTCTTCCCAAAGGAAATCCCCCCTCCCAGAATTGCACCGGGGATCTCTCGGTCTACAGCCAAGCGTTCTAGCTACTAAACTAAGGGGGGATCTTTGATCCGTCAAAAATCCTTTCCACAGCATTACGCGTTTTCGCCAACCTTTTTCTAAAAGGTTGAGCCGGTAATACTAAGGGGGGTTTATTCGTAATAGAATTTGACGGCAAGAGTATTTTTAAAACTTGTCAAAGGCGGGTTTTGTTCAAAATAATTGGCCAAATAAGAGTGATAAACAACCCCGTAACAAAGAACAAGATAATACTAATAATTCCTTCTAGCGAATATGCCATTCCGCCTAAAATAGCAACGACTATCGTTCCAAATAATAGATTCAACTTCTTGTGCTCTGAATTAATTTTAAATTTCATGTCTCGATAAATAACAAATCCTGCAAAATAACCTAACAACACAAATGCAACTAAAAGAGAACTTGGTAATAACAAAGCAATTACAATTGCTACGACAAAAATCCCAAACAACAATTTTTCGTCACTAAATTTGCTAACTTTTAAATGTGATTTATCAATTTTCTTTTCGAGGCGTAACAAGAACTTTCCAATAAAATAACCGATTAACAAACCAACTAGAACGTCGCTAATATAATGTACGCCTAAGTACAAGCGAGAAACCGCAACTAATACAACTAAAACCAATAAAAAGACTTTTTCCAAAGGAAATACTTTTTTCTCAAAGAAAGAGTAGATTGTTCCAGCTAAAGTAGCGTGTCCAGAGGGCATCGACCATTGTGTAGGCGTATGGTCTAACACACGCAAGCCCGTTGGACGTGGTCGAGCGATAGCAAATTTCAGCACACCCGCAATCAAAGAAGAAAACAAAACGAGTGTCATAACCGTAAAAGATTTTTTTTCTTTTCCTAGCCAAAACAACCAAGCGGCGATTGCTATCCATAGGACAGGATTACCAAAAAGAGAGATTATGTAGAAGAAAACATCGAGTATGGGGATAG
>Ga0233441_1003297_pt1 | contig 10954 bp, 11 predicted proteins | sample SI_123_September_4_FD_182781 | JGI IMG/M metagenome (GOLD analysis project Ga0233441, IMG submission 182781) | Seawater microbial communities from Saanich Inlet, British Columbia, Canada - SI_123_September2016_135_MG | ecosystem: Environmental > Aquatic > Marine > Inlet | place: Canada: British... | reverse complement strand
TGATTTTTTCACCTGCACGACGAATGCGCTCTTTACCGATTTCTGCAATGGTTTTGTAACTCGCTTTATAGGCTTCGGTTTTTTCATCGGTGGCTTCGGGGATTTGCACCATGATGAATTTACGATTACCGCCATCTTCAGCGTTGAGTTGCATAACTGCATGGGCGGTGGTAGCGGAGCCTGAAAAAAAATCCAGAATGGTGTCGTTAGCTCGCGTTCCTATTTGAGACAGCCTATTTATTAACTGAATAGGCTTAGGGTAATCGAAAGAAATATTTGGGATAAGAGCCTGTATTTCAACAAGCGCACTTTGAGAGCTCTTAAGCCCTTCATAAATAGACGATTGAATTGATAGAACTGGTTCGTTCTTGAAAATCTTCTTTCTAGGCACGCCGTTGCCATTGTCAGCAAAATAGATTCGATTGTCTTTAAGCATTTCCTCAAACTCTTCTTGTGTGACAGACCAATCTCGATCGAAATCAACGCCTCCAGGATTTGTCACAATAAAAGACTTACTACCCCCACTTCCTTTTCCACTTCCCCTTGAAAGATTGGCGGACATCCAAGCCCCCCTAGGGTCATTGTCTGGATTAGTCCAATCTGCATCAAGATATTTATATGAGCTGTATTTTGTTAGTTTTTTTCGGTTTGCGTTCTTAAAAGCACAAACAATATATTCGTGCTCTTTCCTTACAGTGTTCTTGGCTGTTTTTGGCATTGTGCCCGGTTCACGAACGTCCCAAATATACTCCTCCACGGCGTCCATCCCAAAAACTTCATCACAAATCTTTCTAAGATTATGGACCTCGTTATCATCAATACTGATAAAAATAACCCCGTCATCCCTCAATAAATTCCTGGCTAATTTTAACCTTGGGTGCATCATTGACAGCCAATCAGAATGGTAGCGTCCATTACTGTCAGGATTAGAGACTAAACGCCCACCTTCTCCGTCGACATTACCTGATTCTTCATCGTATTTCATCTTGTCTTGAGTGAAGTTGTCCTTATAAACAAAATCTTTACCAGTGTTGTAAGGTGGATCAATATAAATCATCTTAATCTTTCCAAGATAAGTCTCTTGTAAGAGTTTTAATACTTCGAGATTATCACCTTCAATATAAAGATTTTCAGTATTATCAAAGTCTTTTGATTCTTCTCTGTTTGGTCTTAGGGTTTTGTTAATCGGCGTGTTAGCCGTCACCAAACTTTCTGCCTTTCCTGGCCAGGTTAGTTGATAGCGCTCTTTATTGCCTTCAACAATATTACTGGACAATTCTTGCTTTAAAGCGTCAAAATCAATCATTTTACCCTCGGCACTTTCCGTGACACATTTTGGGAATAGCTCGCTGAGTTTTTGAACATTCTTATCAGTGAAATTTGGCGTAGTTAAGTCTAGTCTTTCCATGGTATTTTCCTATTGTATCTTCAAGCCTTAGTTAATTGATTCAGCTCTTTTTGCTTTAATTTAATTTGTTTATTAATCTCAAACTGACGATTACGTTGCTTTTCTTTTTTATACTTTGAGTTAAGTTTATCAAGCTCTTTTTGAAGCGAGTTTATTTGGTTAATAATACCAACTTGCTCATCTAGTGTTTGCGTTGTTTTACTGCTAACAACCTCAACTGGCATGAGTGATTTTAATAGTTGCTCATACAGTTTACCTAGATCAAGCGCTTGTGGCATTGACTGCTTAGCCATATCTTTATCCAACCATTCGCTTTCAAAGTAGGATTCAATTACCCATTTATTGTTTGCCGATTCAGACGGCCTTTTATAAGCTGCTTTTATCTTTACATTGCTACCTTTGTGAATTTGGAATATGATTGGATAGTTAATTGCTTTATCAATCACTTCTAGCAGCGCCTGATCAACTTCTTTAGTTTTAAGAAAGATATCAAATATCTGAATCTCTGGCACCTTGTCAGTTACATCAAGATTAAGTGTGTCTGGCGCTAGTTTGTATTGCCAGACAATCTTTTCAATTTGATTAACAAACTTATCTTTTAGCTTGGTATTAACACTCGCATTTTCATAAAGCTTACTCTTGGGAATCTTGCGCCCAAATCTAGCTTTTGTGGGGTAGTCAAATAACACTAATCAAGCTCCTGAACAACTAAGAAGCTTATCAATTCAAAATCATCTAATGCTTCAATTTGAGTGGTGAGTGCTGAGGTTGATCCACCACTAAATAGGCTATCAATATCACTCTGCTCTTGAGTATCTATCATTGACAATATTGCATCATCCAAAAGCTCTGAATAACGACTCATATTCTTTCCATCGACTGTATGCTTGTTAAATGCAATATAGGCCTCAACAATTGGATCTTCATGACCTTTACAGGCTTTTCTTGCCTGATCTAATAGATATTTTACCTCTGTGTGGCTGGAAATCACCTCTCCATCATTGGAGATGTAAACTAAGTAATATGGATGCAGTCTATTCTGCTGATTGATATTGACTGATTGATGGCGGTTATAAAGGGTAAATATAACACCTGGAACCAGGCCTAATTCTGCATTTTCAGGAACGACTGAGTGCATACCTGTTGGCATTGAATCTAAGCTGTTATTGTCTTTAATGTAGTTAAGCAGATCAATTCTAAAATCATTTAAACCAAGATCAGTAATAGAGACACCTGTTTTAAGATCCTCCATCTCAATGACTTCATCTTGCAAACGCTCAAGCTGCTCTTTACGATAAGCAACATCATTCGCTTCAGCGGTTAGGACGTTATCATCACCTGTGCCTGACACATCGACAATCATCATGCGATTCTCGACTCGCTTCTTAAGATTGATATACTCATCCAGTGAAATATCAGGCCAGTAGTTCACCAATTGAATTGATTCATTTACCGAGCCAATACGATCAATACGTCCGAAGCGTTGAATAATACGTACAGGATTCCAGTGAATATCGTAGTTAATCAGATAATCACAATCCTGCAAGTTTTGACCTTCTGAGATGCAGTCTGTACCGATAAGAATATCAACCTCATTAGTATCATCTGGCATTAACACATCTTTATCTTTAGACTTAGGCGAGAATAGGGTTAAGATTGATTGAAAGTCATACGAGCTGCCAGTTGTTATGGCTGTTGTTGTATTCTTAGACCCTGTTACCTTTGCACTGTGCAAATGATGGTTATCTTGAATGTATTCAGATATATGCTCATAGAGATAATCAGCGGTATCTGCAAAGGCAGTAAACACAATTGCCTTCTTGTTGTTGGCATTGATCGGATTCTTGATCTTGTTGTCAATATGAGACTTTATGTCTTGCAGCTTAAAGTCATGCTTAGGTGTGATTTTGTGCATTTCAGCAAGCAAGAATTTAATAAGCTTTAAATCATTCTTAAGGTCGTATTCCCATGACTTAACATCCATATCAGCAAGATTAATCTTTATATTATCGCCAATAAAAGTCTCACCAATATTTTCTAAATCTTCATCATCAATATCCTCATTGGCAAGCGCTGAAGAAAGTGATTTATCTGTAATCAGACCATCATTGTAATCTTGGATAATTGATAGAATTCCATCATACTTCCCCTGGAGTTTTTGCAATGTGAGCCTGAACGAATGGACGGAGCTTTCCAACCTCTTAAGTAGATTAGATGTCATTAATGACTGTAGGCTTTTCTCACGATCAACTTGTCTAAATTTACTCTTTCCACCCTCTATCTCGGTGTCATACATATCCTCATACTTAGCAAGCTTACTTGGGAAGATATAAGTAATCGGCGCATAGACTGACAACTTAAGCTGGCTTAGATTTTTAAAAATTTCATCAAAGCCAATAACATTATCGAGCTCGGTCAACTTCGGGTGTTTGGTAATTGGTTTAAGCCTCTTAGGGAATTTTCCAATATCAGTTGTATCGTAATAAGTCTCGATGTGTTTACGTGATCGTGCAATGGTTACACTATCAAGTAACTCAAAGAAGTCAAAATCAAGCTTATTAAGAATTGCAGTAGCTGTTCTTTTTTCAGCTGGCAGCTTAGACCAATCATTAAAAGCTCGCTGTGCACTTTTAAATATCTCTTCAATACTGTGCGTGGTATTTAAGTGTTGACTCATTTGCTCTGAATCACCTTCATAGGCAAGTGCCAACTGATTCTTCAAATCGCCAAATCGATTATTCACAGGTGTGGCTGACAACATTAACACTTTGGTTTTGACGCCAGCTCGAACAACGTTTTGCATTAACTTATCGTAACGCGTCTCTTTGTCTTTGTGTGTACCTAGATTCCTAAAGTTATGAGACTCATCAATTACAATCAGGTCGTAGTTACCCCAGTTGATATTCTTTAAATCAATACCGTGTGAATCACCTTTTTCTCTGGATAAATCGGTATGGTTTAAAACATCAAATCTCAAGCGGTCACCAGCTATAGGATTGGTCTTGTAGTTTGAATTAAAGTTCTTCCAGTTATTTGCTAGCTTCTTCGGACAAAGTACCAACACTGACTTATTACGTAGCTCGTAATACTTAATAACACCCAGTGCTGTGAATGTTTTACCTAGGCCGACACTATCAGCCAAAATACAGCCGTTAAACTTCTCAAGCTTGTTAATAATGCCTGTTGTTGCATCTCGCTGGAAGTTGAACATTTTTGACCAAATTAGAGAGTCTTTGTAGCCAGTTAAATCATTAGGCAGCACATCTTCATTCAAGTCTTCCAGAAATTCATTGAAAATATTGTAAAGCATAAAATAGTAGATGCTTTCAGGCGAGTTTTCTTTATAAACAGTACTAATATGCTCGCAAAGGCGCTGAGTTACATCTTCTAGCTTCTCGGTGTCATTCCACAACTGATCGAATAAATTAATATAAGTTTTGGTCAGTTCAGGCTCATCGAGCTTGTTTACAAAGCTGGAGACCGCATTACCCTTTTGATACCCTAGATCGACCGCCGTAAAGCCCGACAATGGCATATATGCAGTATCAGATGATGACTCTACGCAAGCAAACTGCTGCATGGGCACATCGGCAATATTTGACTTAAAAGTAGCCTTTCTTTGAATCCAGTCTGCACACTCTTTAGCAATAGCTTTTTGAGTTAATTTATTCTTGAGTTGTATTTCAAACTCACTACCGTAAAAACTTTTCTCACGCTCAGACTTTGGAATATGAAACTCACGCTTTTCTTTGCGCAGCTTATCTAACGCCTCATTTGGCACAAAAGTTGGCGAAGTAAATACAAACTCTAGCGCTTCAATCTGCTCCAGTTCATCTTTAAGTGCTTCAAATGCATAAATAGAAAAGCATGATGCTGCAATTTTCAAACGAGCACCAGAATCTAGTGACTGCTTTAAGTCATCTCCAAATAATTCGGTAATGTTATTTAATACTTTCATATGAAATTCATTCTACCTTACATGCATTATATTTCTGCAAATACGCCTTAGGAAAACCCAAAGCATTAAAAGTATCAGACTTTATATCTAACAGCGCAACAAACTCTTTCGGTTCCACAAATTCCACCTCAATCTCTTTGGTGTTTTTCAACTGATCTGCCAAATTATTACTTAATAAAACTGTCTTAAATTCAGCAATAGTCATTAGTTCAGCAAACCTTATGCCAGCAGTAAACGTTGCAGGTATTTTATCAATCAATTCTCCATTTGATCTTAGCTCTATCAATACATCAATACCTTTGAATTTTTCCAAGCCCTCTTCATAAGATGTCCACTGGATAAACACCAACTCCTTGCCACACCACTTTTCATCTTTAAAATATCCAAACTTATGTCCATGTACTGTACTACCGCTAACATACATCTCATTATCTTCAACAGTCCAATTACTTTCAGCACTAACAATAGCGGTTGTTAAAACCATTAGAAGCATTATTAGTTTTTTCATACGGCCTTTAACTCTTTATATTTAATATTGTTCCATTCATATACCGAACCAACAATTTCACCTGTTTACACTCAGCATTAATTATGTGTATAAATTCTGCGCTCAACATGTCTCTCTGAATCGTTATGCGCAGGAAAAGCCAACATATCTTCTTCAAAATCACGGATCACACGATCGGATATTTTCTTAAACTGCATTCTGGCTTTTTCGATGTTAATTTCATCATTATTATGAAACGCCATTGCATCCACAAGCTTGCTAAATGCCGCTCTAATTTCTCTATCAATATTCATTACTTCTACCACTGCGTGGCCTCTTGATCTTCTAATCATTTTTATTCTCCTGTTTTTATTTTTAAGTTAATTCCGTAATACTACGAAATGATAATTTGGTCTTTTTTAGGGAAATAACCAACAATCCTATTTTTAATTATTTCATTACCAATAATGCCTTCAGTGCCGCCCATTGACAATGACATCTCTAGCATCTTTGGTAACACGCCACACCTAATATTAAAAGGCTTGCCCTCAAGCTCTATGTTTATTGAATAAACCTTAGTTTCAAACTTTCCAAAACCTGGGTAGAAATCTTTCACAGTATCAATAGATTCATACGCATTTATGCTGTTACCATGCCAATATGAGATCTGAGCGCCTGTGTCAAAAAACATTTTTCTATCCTGCCCCTCAATCTTTACATTGATAATTGGTATACCCATAAACGCATGCATTGGAATCTTAGTACCACTCATTACAATGTCTTCATTAGAAAATGCTATGCTCTCATTTTCATAGTCCATAATAATATTAAATTGATTAAGAATATCTGTACCAATCAGGCCATAAACTACATGCCCTGTATGCATTGACAACTCTTTAGCACTAAGCCCCATATAATTATTATGCAGTTTAAACTCATGACCGTTAATCTCTAGTGAGCTCGATAATCCAAACGAAGTTGGTGCGCCAGTATCAATCAACCATTCTCGATCATTAATATTGGCAAACACATGTCCATTAACAAAAGTTAGTCTTTTTTCAGATGTCTTATCTGCATAATATTTGTAACTCATAATTTATCAATCCTTTTTAATTCTGTAAAAATCTGTGCCACATTTTGAACATTGCCACTGTGGATCGTCACCAGTAATAACGCACCCTCCAAGTATCACCTTGCCCTGCTGCGCACCTTTATCTAACGACTCTGCTGGATACCCATAAACTATATCTAATATCTTGTCCGAATCACACGCTGGGCAAACACTTGGTTTCGGGTGGTATTTATAGCTCATAATTTTTCTTATAAAGCTCTGTTTTGCAATCACCACATTCCCAGAGTGGGTCATCTACACATTGACAGCAACCACCTAAAGCAACCCTGCCAGCTTCCGAATCTTCACGCAATTCATGAGTCGGATAGCCGTAGACAATACGAATAATGTTTTCAGAGGCGCATTTAGGGCAATTTTCTGGCCTGTCAAGGGATTCAAACTTCATAATCAACTATCCGCCTCTTCTTTAACTTCAAGCTCACTTTCTGCGATAAAGTCATTAATAATGCCAATGTATTCTTCACCAAATTCCTCAGCAATTTTTTCTCCAACGCCGTGTATCTCCATCAGCTCAATCATCGATATCGGCTTAAAGTACGCCATCTCTTCAAGCGATCTATTAGTACCAGCCCAATAAGCTTTATATCCAAGTTCTTTAGCTACATCTGTTCTATACTCTTTTAATAATTCCAATAATTGCTTGTCTTTAGCATCTAATATAATTTTTTCTGAAGACATTACAACGCTCGTAGAGTTTTGCACCCCGCCATTAGCATTGCAACCTAACTCAAATAAAGCCTTGTAAATTGCTGCGGTTGATTTATCAGTTAAACCACTAATTTTTTCACCAGAAGTAAAATCAAAGCCATTGGCCATGGTATTTAATACCTCACACATCTCTAATCTATCCATTTCTATGTTTTCCTATGTTTTTGTACGTTTATAGTAAAAAATTTATAAATCTTAGTATATACTAACCGCTCTTTTAATGTAAATAAATATAAAAAATGTCAGGAATTAACAAAGTAATACTCATCGGAAATCTAGGGACAACACCAGAGCTTAAGTACGCAGCAGGTGGCAATGCAATATTAAATCTATCACTGGCAACAAGTGAAACTTGGACCGATAAAAACACCGGTCAAAAGCAAGAAAAAACCGAATGGCATAGAGTGGTGCTATTTAGTAAGCTTGCAGAGCTTGTTAGCAAATATTGCAATAAAGGATCTAAACTTTATATTGAAGGCAAGCTACAAACTCGTAAATGGACAAATAAAGAAGGGAAAGATCAATACACTACAGAAGTTATTGTTAGTGGGTTTAATGGCACTGTACAGATGCTAGATAGCATTAATCAGAGCGATACTGCAACAAATAACTCTGCCGCCACACATCTAACCGAAAAAACGATTAAACCAGTAGATACACATCCTTTTGATGAGCCGCCCTTCTAAGCGTACAATTTAAACCATGCCTAATTTAGACTTTCAAGCAACCACTTATCCGAATGGGAAATTTGAATCTCAAACCATGTGCAATGAAGGCAAAACAGATGGCTATAGGGTTCGTTGGTACGAATCTGGAAAAATAAAATCTTCCGCTGAATACAGGTACGGTAAGCCAGATGGCTTATATACCGCATGGCATGAAAATGGCAATAAAAGCGCTGAAATTAGCTATCTTAATGGTCGTAGGCACGGCGCATGTAAGCTATGGCATAAAGATAGCTTAAAACACTCAGAAGTTACTTACGATAACGGAAGAATGAATGGGCTTTGGGTTACTTGGCATGACACTGGACAAATCAAAAAAGCCGTACTGTTTAAAGACTGTAGAAAAAAAAGTAAAGCAACTTGGTACAACAATGGTGGCGTTAAATATAACTCTGAACTTGGGTCTGAATACTTTAATAGACAACTTTATAAATTTTCAGACGTTCATTATGGCGAATGGGTTGATTATTATTCCCACTCTTCTACTGATGATGATTTTTTCAATGTCAGAGGCCCCATGGATGAAGGCGTTCGATATCCTGTGCTAATGACGTTTTGGTATAAAAGCGGCCATAAATCTCATGAATGCATCCAGTATGGATATGAAGACTCAACTATATACTGGCATGAAAATGGGCAAAAAAGCTTTGAAGCCGGCAAGAATAAAGGTGACCCTAATATCCATTGGGATAACCATGGGCTAAAGGAGTACGAGTGCTTGTACGATTTTGACTCAGGCGAGCTTGTTGATTGGAAAATATTCTATAAGTTTTTTGATGTTAACGAGCACCATATAGCAACAATTATTCAAACTGAAGATTTTGAAAAATTTATACAGTGGGAATTTTTTGATACACTTGATAACAAACTATATGAATACAAATACAACTACCCGAAAGGCACGTTGATTACTGATGATGAATTGTGGGATGTTTGGTTAAATTCAAAATGTGATGAATTTATCAAGACTCTTAAATCAGTTGAAAAGTATAAGCCTGTGTTTTGTAAAATATATAACTACAAATTATAATAAATAAAAGCAAACTCAATATGATCTTTAAATTCGCAACAAAAGAGCTTTTTTCAGATAAAGGCGTTTTCATAAAAAAACTTCACTGCCCTTATCACATCAAATGGCAGAATCTTAATAATTTTAAGGGCACTGCCAACAGAGCATGCAATATTTGCGACAAAACTATATATAACTCAGCAAACATGAGTGATCAGCAAATAGTAGATTTAGTTACTCGAGATTCTAAAGTCTGCTTAAAGGTTGGTTTGAATCAAAGTAATGTTAAAACTGTAGGTATTTATGAAAGAGCTTAGAATAATAAAAACCGCTAGAGGTATAGAGGATATTAATAAAGCAGCAGACATGGGATTTGTCCCATTAGTTAAAAAATTAAAGCCTTTAAAAAAGTTATTCCATACTATTGGTATTTTTAGAAATAAAAAAACCAACAAAATAGAAGAGGCTGAATCCTATGTTGTGTACAGGCAATATGGAGAAATAACCTCCTATGAAGACGAAGATGAGTGGGAGCTAGTTGTTCCTTTTCACTCGCATTACCCCTATAAGTTCGATAGCCATATTGCCGCCTACTTAATTCCCCATGATATTGAAAAAGGAGAAAAAGTTATCTTGGAAGACTTAGTTGAGGATTATTATGGAGGAAGCTTCTGGTCTCATAATATCCGAGTTGAGAGCTTACAGGCCATATGGACAGGAGATGATTTTTCAATATTATACGACTCAGAAACTGATGGCACATGTACTTGGGTTGGCTAGAGATGATAAACACTCTTAAATCAATTGAAAAACATAAGTCTGAATTTTGCAGAATAACTAACTAAAATTAAATGAAAAAAGAAATAGAACCCTTTTCTATGTTTTGGTTGCCAGTTGGGGATGAAAATCGACATTATCTTGTGCCTGATGATTATTACGGACAAATTCCTTGGTTTGTCTGGGGTGAAAATCTTGAAAACTACAAGGCTACAAGCACACTTAGCTTAACTGAAGAATGCTTACTAAAAGGCATACTGTACGGACTCGCCCCCACTACACCAAAAATAGGCGCAATTTACGAAGAAGAGGCCTTATTAACCATACTAGATAAATTACAACAAGGTTATAACCACAAAACTAGAGAAATACAAATTCTTAATGTAGCCTATAGCATTAAAGATGTAAATGGTATTTACGTATCCTTAGGAATCCTGAGAACAGGTGTGTATCTACTACCAGAATCTTCGCCGATAAAAAGTGATTACATTATGAGCCTTTGGGAAAAGGCTTGTGAAAACGAAGACAATGAAAGTATCTATAAAGAAATCCTAGAGCTGATTCCAAAGATCGATTTAACCACCATTAACAGCGGCGCAAAAGAATGCATTTGCTACTACGGTTTTTGCTCACTGTTCTTGCTAAAGCATGACACCAAATTAAACCACGATACCAATCAATACATAAAACAATATATCGATGGAATAATAACACTTAACGAAATACAATCAAAAATTGATGACCTGTTGA
>Ga0233441_1003296_pt1 | contig 10955 bp, 1 predicted proteins | sample SI_123_September_4_FD_182781 | JGI IMG/M metagenome (GOLD analysis project Ga0233441, IMG submission 182781) | Seawater microbial communities from Saanich Inlet, British Columbia, Canada - SI_123_September2016_135_MG | ecosystem: Environmental > Aquatic > Marine > Inlet | place: Canada: British... | reverse complement strand
CACCTTTAACTATTAATGGCTTTAGGTTTGATCCGGATTTAGATGGAGTAGGAGCGCCAGTTCAATTATTAACTCAAAATACTTGGTATAAGGTAACTTTAATTGGTGGTCAGGGAAATATAACGGCTTCAACCGACGCAACGCCATTAGTTGATGACTATATTTGGGAGTTTAAAACTAGAGACAGTGCAGAGTTGTGTAGTGTTGATAGTGTTAATGTTTTACCTAATCCATCTAAATTAGTTCAAGTAAATGCAACGCAAACGTTTATAGCTAGTCCAAAAACAAACGAAGATCCTTGTTTGGAGTTAAATAATTTAATTTATGATTATACTTGGAATAGTACAGATGCAACAGTAGCTAGTATTCCTGGTAGTATAACTGCCATTGAAACAGCAACAGCAGGAATGAGCGGACAAACAAAAATACAAGCTACTCTTTGGCCAGATGATATTACGGGTGAAGCGGATTTAACAGTTGACTTTGAAGGTCTTGTTGTTACTAGTCATTGGTACGAGTGTGGAGAGGTTTGCGTTAATACTTCTTTGGGAGCTCGTTTTGACAGAGAAGTTGATGATGTAACTTTAACTACAGGTGCAAATAATAATGTTAATATTTATCTTTGCAACGATGGACAAGCTTGTAATAACTATTTATTACCTGGTCCTATTGGTTTAAATAACGTTCAAGCTAGCTATATTTGGGATGTTGTTAGTGGTAATTCTGAGGCTACTTTTATTCCGATTGCAGATCTTAATATAGATGAATATTATCGAGTGGTTTTGAAAGGTGGGCCAAACGGAATAATAAGCGCCCTTGGTTCGCCACTTATGAGTTTAAATGAAAATTTGGCCTATGGCGAAGAGTGTGATCCAGGTGTTACCCCTGTAGGATGTAACTTTGGAACATGCCTTTGGTCGGGTTCTTCTTGTGGGCTTAATCATGAGGAGTGTTCTAATTCCGATCCAAGTAGCTTGCTTGATGGTTGTGATAACGATTGTTATAATAGTGGGCCGGTAATTACTAGTTGTGGATTGGGGGCAGTTGATGGATCTGATGCTATCAGAGAAAACTGTGATTATATGGGGATGTGTCGTGACATAGGAACGGGGGATATTATTGGTGACGGAACAACGGCTACTCCGCATGAATTCTGTAGAACAGATGGTGATTGTGTTACTACCCTTGGGGATACTTGTGATATTCCAGATAACGATGGTTGTAATAATTTATGTTTATTAACAGGTTCAACCCATACGGCAATTTGTGGAGATAGTAAGCTTGAATGGGGAGAAGCTTGTGACGATGGCAATCAAACCAATGGCGATGGATGTAATAGCAGCTGTCTTCGTGAAGGAAGAAAAGCTGAGGGGGATCCAGCATATACGCTTACTTGTGGTGATGGAGCGCCACAAACCTATCCAGATGGAGCAGGTGAGGACTGTGATGACGGTAATAATATAAGTGGTGATGGTTGTAGTGCGGATTGTTTATCAGAAGGGGCACCAGGCTCTATTTGTGGAGATGGTAGTATTGGTATTGGCGAGGACTGCGATGGGCAAAAGGGGTGTGATCCAGTTAGTTGTTTATGGATGGGGTCAGGTGGTGAAGCTCAGTGTGGTAATAATGTTATTGATGGACCAGATAACGACTCTTTCTCCTGGATATTTAAAACAAAAAGTCTTTCAGACGATAGCTGTGACACTGTTAACGTTGAGATTGTTCCAGATGCCACAACTATGGTTATTAATGAAATTAAAGGATTTAAAGCTGTCGTTAGAACGGCCGCCGATGAGTGTGATTCAAAGGGGCAGACTTTAAATTCTTGGAACTACGACTGGACTTGGTGGAGTGGTAACGTCGCTGTGGTTAATATTTTTTCAACTTGTGGAAATAATCAAATAGACATTGGTGAAGACTGTGATTTTGGTGGAGAGTGTAGTGACGCTACACCGTGCACTACTGGCGGAGCAATTTGTTCTAACGGTTCTGTTTGTCAGCCAGCGCCACTGAGTGGCTGTACTTTTAACTGTTTAAACGACGGTGGCTCAGCGAGTTGTGGTGATGGGGCTTTATGGCTTGGTGAAGACTGTGACGATGGAGGCGTTCTTCCAGGTGATGGCTGTAGCGCTACCTGTTTAAGGGAAGGTTTCCCAAGTGAGGGAGTAACAGGATTTACCTGTGGTGATGGAGTCCTAGAACAAGACCCAACGACTGGAGCTGGTGAGGATTGTGATGATGGTAATTTTATTAATAACGATGGTTGCGATATTAACTGTTTAAATGAAGGAGCCGGTAATAATTATCCAAATCAAAAAGTTATTGGTATCGGTGTTGGTAATACTATAATTAATGCTCAAACAGGAGCTTTTACTGGTACAGCATCTGTTACCGTTAACGAGGCTGTTGGTCCAGTTCCTTGTCAAATATCTGGTGCTGATTGTTGCAATGAAGGAGTTACTAGTTGTGGAACATTTTATGATTGTATACCAGAGGATTCTCCGCCTGGTTTTTGCGAACTTGATGGAACTGGGGTAGAGAGTTGTTACTGTTGTTGTGATCCTAATGCGGGATTTGATACTTGCACAAACATTAATCCCGACCTGCAATGTCTTGCAAATCAAGCTCCTTGTACAGGCGGGGGTAGAGGTCAGTGTTGTGGTTGTGAAGACAATAGTGACTGTGCTTTTATGCCTCAAACACCATTTTGTGGTAATACTACTTGTTGTTTTGCTGCACCACTAGTAAATAGCATTGATCCAGTAGGCGGAGCAACTGATATTTGTCGTAATGTTTTAGTTACTGCTACCTTTGATCAAGAAATGGACGCTAAAACTTTTAGCAGGAATTTTGAATTTGCTAAAAGGTATGATGTTCTTACAACGCCAGTTTGTCCGGCTGGTGAGCCAGTGTCTGCTTTTGTGCCAGCTGGTGGAGGATATATTTACTGTGTGGTTTCAGGCCAGGTAAGTTCAAGAGAAGATGTTATTGGAACAACTTTAGAGTTTTCTTCAAAGGACGTTTTAGATCCACCGCCGGCAAGATATTATGCAACTATTTATGGTAATGACTCTAATTTTAATACAATGACCTGTGGCAATAGAAGAGTTGATATCGGTGAAGACTGTGATGATGGTAATAATATTATTGGTGATGGTTGTGGAATAGATTGTTTAAACGAAGGAACGTCAGCTTGTGTTTTGCCGGATGATCCAAACTGTTGTGGCAATGACAGTGTTGATATTGGCGAGGACTGTGATGGAACAGCTAATTGTAATGGTGACTGTACAAATGCAGGAACAACTTTCCAGGAAGGTTGTAATAGTGATCCGGACATTAATGAGGGCGAGGACTGTGATGATGGAAACTTTACCGCTGGTGATGGTTGTGCGCCAAACTGTACTAATGAGGGAACGGTTCTAATGGGTGTTAGGAGTATTTATGATATTCCGTTGCAAGCTACTTATCAATGGTTCTTTGAGACAGGACCGGATATTTGTAGGATTAACGATATTAATATTACCAGTATTGTTGGTAACGGGGATTACGGAAGAATTAATCACGATAACGTAAGATCAGATTTATTTATTTGTTCTGGCATGGATGATGGAGCTAATCCAGATAATGTTTGTTATCGAGATGCTCTTCGTCCATCAGTTACGGCCCCGATTCCTCCAGATAATCCTAATATGCCGGGCAATCAGCATGTTTACCAGGCTAGGCCAATTGATCAGTCGGGTAATCAATTAAATTTTGGCTTATTTGATTGGTATTGGAACGAGAATGATTCTGATGATATTTTTATTCTTAATAGTACCAGTCCTCCATTTACTGACTCGGCTACTGACCCACTTATTTTAGAGAATGTTAATATAGGGGCTACTTCTAATCCTACTAGTGGACAAGGTTATATTAATGTAAGTGCTACCGATGCAGATCCTAACGATTCTTTGTTGGTTGGCAGTATGACAAAAAGATTTAATATCCGAGTATTTTTATGCAATAATCCTTGGCCAGATATCGATTGGTGGCCATGGGAGGACGATACAATTATGAATGCAGCAGCTGATTGTGATAATCCTATGGACGGTTGTGAAGATAGTTTCTTTGAGTTGTTTTATTGTCGGGACTATGGTGATCCTGGTCCAGAAGACGATCTACCAAAGATCTCCAGTAATCCAATGGTTTTTGGGGAGTCAGGCGATATTTTTAAAGAATTTTTATTTATTCAAGATGAGAGCGGTAGTGGCGGACCTTTAATTTTAAGTGCCTTTGCCGATCCTTGTAGGGGGCCTGGAGGACAACTTTTTAATATCGAAGCACGAGTTACTGATATGGATAGCATACCAGCCGGTGGAGTGGTGGCTCATATTCAGTCTACCGCCGACCCTTTAGTAGATATAGACACTATTGTATTAAGCGATGCTGCCGTTGGTGTCGTGGGTGACCATTTATATGGAGCTACTTGGGATAGTAGTGGAGCTGGTTGTGCAATTTCTGACGATTGTTCTTATTACATAGATATTTGGGCTGACGACACTCTTGCCAATCAGACTATTTTAGATAACATCAGTTGTATTAATTAAATATATATAGTAATGAATTTTAGATTAACAGCAACTTTAATTCTAGTCTTTACCTTTTTTAGCTTGGGTATGTTTTCTTATGCTCAAACTCCAAACCTAAGACCAACTATTGAGGTTTGTGGAGGAACAGACTGTAATCCAGACGTAGCCCTAACTATGGAGGTAGTAATGGTAACTAAAGATACTGGTTCTATTCCAGGGGATCTAACTTACAAAAGAGGTTCAGTAGTAAGGATACACGCAGAGATCACAGACCCAGGAGGAGTTAACTATGCCAATGTCATCATCGAAGATCAAGCTGGCAGTGAGATAGCTATCATTCCTCTTTTTAACGATGGATCAGCAGCTCATGGGGATGAAGCAGGACTAACAATCCCTTATGCAGACCCAGTTATTACCAATGGGGATCAAGATGATATCTATTCTAACTATTGGTCTATTCCCTACAAGTTCCCAACAGGCGCAACTAATCCATACTATTTCCATATAGAGGCAGCAGATAATTTTGCTCAAGATCAATTAGATTTTCTTCACGTCTATAAAACAATTAACGATAATCCAATAGGTTACGAGATAGAGTTTTTCTTAACAGATGCTTGTCTTGCTACTTGTGGAACGCTAGGTAACTACAGATGTTCTAATGGAGTAAGAGAAATCTGTGTTTATGATCCTAATAACGATTGTAATGCTTGGGAAGCAGACTACGCTTGTCCAGGTGGTTACTGTTGTGGGCCAACAGATACGCCAAATGCAACAGACATTATTTGTTGTGGGGCTGGGGCTAACAACTGTGACGCAAGCGGTAACTGTCAAGCTTGTGATAATACTTGTACGGGTGGCTTGCCGGACTGTAATACCGGTTGCCCGCCAGCGCTAGACCCAGATTGTAATCCACTGGGTTGTTGTGGTGATGGTGTGTGTGATCCTCTTATTGGCGAGAATCCAGGCAATTGTCTAAGTGATTGTCCAGACAATACTCCACCAACGATAGTAATCAATACTTTTATTCTTTCTAGTCTTAGTGAGACAAGCCTTTTTCAAATAGAAGCTAATATAGTTGATGATTGGAACGAAATAGCCTCCAACCCAACTGCCGTTATTACAGATTTAGGCGGGGGCACAACTTATCGTAATGTTCCTTTAATTAATATTCCAGGCACCAATGATTTTTTAAGTTCAGTTATTGATCCGACTATTAGCCCGGCTATGGGTCAAGGAGATTATCTAGTAACGGTAACTGCTCGAGATACTGTTGTGCCTATTCCCAACATAAATATAGCCTCAGAATCTTTTTATATTTCTTGTGCTAATGAATGCACCATTCCTAACCAAACTAGTTGTAATAGCAATACCCAAGAAACTTGTTCAATGGGGGGGGATGGTTGTTACGATATTGTGCCAACTGATTGTACTAACCCAGCAGATTTTCCAATAACCTTACCAGGAGCCTGGGGACTTTGTCGAAACGATGATTGTTGTGAAGAGAACTGTAATACAAGCGATCCTTCTGTTTGTGTTAATAATACTGATCTTAGTGCTTGCATAACTCAGACCGATGGATGTAACCGAAGTGAGTCGGGTCTAAATTGCCCTACCTTTTTAAGTAATCCTAGTGCAGTTTGCAGGACAAACTCAGGTGGTGATGGTAATTGTTGTATAGATGCGTGTGTTTTAAACGATACTCAGTGTAATGGAATAAATAGCGCCGTTGAAACTTGTGCTGTTAATACAGATACTGGTTGTAATCACTGGGTAGAAGCAACTAACTGTGGAACAGGAACCTGTAAAGATACTGGCTCAGGCGGGGCAACCTGTTGTGATGATACTTGCAGTGCGGTGGATGCTAACATAACCTGCGGCGGAGCCGGCAGCGTTTGGACTATAGATTGTCAGCAAGATCCAGCTACCCATTGTTTTTATCAAGCTCAAAATACAGATTGTTTAGCCTCTTTTCCTCCTAATGGAGACTGTCGAATGAACACCTCTACTTCACATACTAATTGCTGTAATGACGATTGTCAGCCATCTGATCCGCAAGTTTGTGTTGGTGAAGTCTTATCTGGCTGTAATGCATTAGTTAGTCCTGACGGTTGTTATGATTATTCCTCGGGAACAGATTGTGCTATCCCTGTAAATGGTCATTGTAGAGAAATTCCAACTACCCCAGGAGACTATAACTGTTGTGTGGATGTCTGTAATATTGGCGACCCAGTTCGCTGCGGGGCTACTGGCATTGAAACTTGTCAATTAAATAATGCTAGTGGCTGTAATCACTGGGTAGAAACAACTAACTGTGGAACAGGAACTTGTAAAGATACTGGCTCAGGCGGACCAACTTGTTGTGATGATACTTGCAGTGCGGTGGACACTAACATAATTTGTGGCGGAGCCGGCAGCGTTTGGACTATAGATTGTCAGCAAGATCCAGCTACCGATTGTTTTTATCAAGCTCAAAATACAGATTGCTTAACTTCTTTTCCTCCTAATGGAGACTGTCGAATGAACTCAGGAACTTCACGCGCCAATTGTTGTCAAGACGATTGTCAGCCATCTGATCCAACGGTTTGTGTTGGTGAGGTCTTATCTGGTTGCAATGCGTTAGTTAGCACTGACGGTTGTTATGATTATTCTTCGGGCACAAATTGTGCTATCCCTGCAAATGGTTATTGTAGAGAAAGAACAGATACGCCTAATGTATATAATTGTTGTGTAGATAGTTGTCCAGCCGAAAACGACACGCAATGTAACAGTGATAACCTGGAAACTTGCTCAATGCAAACAGATGGCTGTCTTGGCTGGACAACAACGGATACTTGCAGCGGTCAGATCTGTCAGGACGACGGAACTAACGGACCTAACTGTTGTACTCAGACCTGCAGCGACACTCAAGCTGGAACTACTTACTGTGCTGGCACCTCGCTTTTCTCCTGTGCCAATAACATTGCTACTGGTTGTAACTCAGAAAGCTTAAATCAAGCTTGTAATACCGGTTCCTTTGGGGGATTGTGTGATAACATTACTAATCCTTCTCCTTTTTGTTGCCAACATGAATGCACCGGTATCCAGTGCGGAGGAACAGGTGGTGAACAGATCTCAACTTGCGCTCCAACCGGAGTAGATGTTTGTAACGATGAGGTGTTTGAAGATTGTGGAAGCGGAACCTGCCATACCGGGTCAATTGGCGCGAACTGTTGTCAAGACGAGGTCTGTACCCTTGGAGATAGGCAGTGTAATACAACTAATACAGCTATTCAAACCTGTCAGACAAACAGTGTTACCGGTTGTAGGGAGTGGGTAAATACAACGGCTTGCACCGGCGGAACCCCAATTTGTTACGATACCCCGGCTCCGCCATATTGTGATATTTTTGATGACGCTCCACCGGTAGTAACCTTAAATTATCCGTCCGTAGGAAATATTTTCTATAGAGGCAATGAATCATCAATAAATTTTTTATCTACTATTACCGATGCTTCACCAATGTCTTCTGGCAGCCCACCAACAGCCTATATTCAAAGTCCTGATGGAACTAATCTTTCTACTTTAACCTTGTACGACGATGGATCCCATAACGATGGAGCTTCAAATAACGATTTATATGGAACAGTTTCTTGGAGTTTAGCAACTCGACCAGTTGGAACTTATTTTATCGATATCTTTGCCGAAGATAACAAGGGATACTCTACTTCTAGAAACAACATCGGGAACTTCTCAATATCTTTAAAACCCGATGGGATGCCTTGTGGGGCTGATGATGAGTGTGTGAGTGGGGCTTGTGATACCGTTTGTGTAAGGGCATTATATATTTATTATTCAACTGATAGCTACGAAGGTAATATCAATGGACGGATAGGCGCTGATTATAAATGTAAGGCTGGAGGCGGACCTTCAAATATTGATTATAGTACCGTTAGTGCGTTTATTAGCATTGATGCTGGTTCGGAAATACGGGATTTACCCAATCTTTATGGATATGACCCTAACTCCCCTGTTTACTATAATAATACTAAAATAGCGTATAATTATAATGATCTCTTAGATGGGGACTTTAGTAGAGAACCTGGACTAAATACCAATCTTTTATTCACTAGCCGTTGGTACTCTTTTTCGAGCAGTAATGGTAGCTTGGCTGCTTCATGCGATGGGGGAACATCTAATGAAAATGGGATTAGAGGACAAATTGGGCGGGATTGGTCGTCGTTTTCTCAGATTAGTAGCACAGAACAATGGTATACAAGTGGGTCTTTGTGTGTAAACTCCTTTAGACTTTTGTGTATAGGAGAGCTTTACACAGGTCCGTCTTGTGTAAATGATAGCGAGTGTGTGGGAGGATGTTGTATTAACAGTATGTGTGGTGGTAACGATAATTTAACCTGGCCAGGGTCTACTCACACCGAGTGTGATTGCCTTGCCCTTGGAGGTACTATATATGGTACAGTAAACGGAACTATATGCAGATTAAGCCAAACAACTGTTCCAGCTGGATGGACACAGGCTAGCCATTGGCAGACATACAGTGGTAACTTGGTTGCCGGAACCGGCGACGTTTGTGGAAATTGGAAAACAAGTACTTATCCAACAGAATTTGCAGATGAACAATGCTATATTAAATGGTGTAAAGGATCTAAAAAACCAGTAGGAGGCGCAAATAGTTGCGGACAGTGTGGAGGCTCTTGGTGTGATTGGACCAACTATTCTCGAGGGATATGGGAAACAAGACTTGCGCCTATTTGTGGATTGTGTGGGATTACTGGGCGTATAGAAGTAGGTATTTATTAAGATTAAATCAGATTTTTTAGAATAATATTGCATTATTATAAATTTTCTTACTCAAGAGTTAACCCTTAAACAAAATCTATTATTCATCCTAATTATATAAGTTATTATGATTTTAACCTTATTCACTTCCAATAATATCATATAAAGTTTAATCTTTAATATAATTTAGTTGTACTAAAAATACAGATCGATATTTGTACTATTGAGTAAATTTAAGCCTTAATTAAAGTATATTTTTTTTAAAAAATAGTGTATAATTTTAAAAGGGAAAGAAACTTTATTGTAGCCTCTGTTGTAGAATAAATAGTGACATTACTACTATGTTTGATGTTTTGTGCTCTTTAGGCATAGGTAGGAGTTTATTATTATAAATAAATTATATTAGTATTGTCATATTTAAGATATATAAGGTTGTTTATATGATTAGTTTAAATAATATTTTATGAAACCCAGTTTTATTAAAAAAAAGAAAGTGTATAATTTCATCTTTTCTTTAATTTTACTTTTTGGTTGTTTTTTTGTCGCTAATTCAGCTAGTGCTATTAGTGGTACTTATACATCTAGTTCTCATAATATGGGTGGAGCGTCTATTCTTACTAATGTCGATTGGATTAAGGTTGGGGGCGGTACAGTGGCGGTGAGTCTTCGAACAGGTAACCTGGACCCGCCGACAGATGGAAGTTGGACTAGTGTGTCTGATAATAGTGATCCAGCTGTATCGTTAGATGGTAATCAATATGTTCAATATCAAGTTACTTTTGATAATGTTTACTCAACTACAAATAATGATATTAATGTAGCCATTACTAGCTTTATGATTTCTTACTCTAGTGCTAGTGCATCATCGCCACAAATCTTAACTTCTTCAATATACAATACTACTTCTTGGGACAGTAAAATAGCTAGTGTGTCTTGGGATGAGCTTAGTTTGCCTAGTGGGTCCATTGCCAGACTTTATCTTGAAACTGCTTCAACAGACACAGGTTTATCTGGCGGTGCCGCTTTTCAAGAAATAACAGGATGTACTAAGTCCGGTCAAACGAGAACTTGTACCAATGTTCCAGCTGCGTTTCAATCGGGCAACGATGACAAGTATTTTCATTATCGAATAGATCTACATAGTGGGGCCGGCGGTTTTCCGGAAGTTGGTAATATTAAGATTAGCTATAACGCCAATTTCGAAACGCCATCACTTGACAGAATTGATGTAACTACTGCTATGTCTTATTTATCGACAGGATCTTTTGAGTCAGAGGTCTATGATACTATTGCTAATCAACAATTTAATGCTATGACTATAGTTGAGAATTTATCTGGCGGCAGCATTATAACTAAGGTCAGATCTTGTAATCAGCTGGATTGTTCGGATGGAACTGCTTGGGGAAGCTGTTCGTCAATTAGTAGTGGAGATATTACTGGTGGTTGTGTAACCGATAGTGAGAGATATATTCAATATAGATTAGAGTTAGGTAGGGGCGGTGATATAGGCTCAACCCCAATAACGAATAGTATTAGAATTGATTTTGATCAGTTACAGGTTTATGCTCCAGGCACTAGCTTTATTGTTATTGCCGATATATTTGATCCGGA
>Ga0233441_1003293_pt1 | contig 10962 bp, 5 predicted proteins | sample SI_123_September_4_FD_182781 | JGI IMG/M metagenome (GOLD analysis project Ga0233441, IMG submission 182781) | Seawater microbial communities from Saanich Inlet, British Columbia, Canada - SI_123_September2016_135_MG | ecosystem: Environmental > Aquatic > Marine > Inlet | place: Canada: British... | reverse complement strand
TATAAAATTATAAATAAAATCTTTTAATGTTTTTAAAATTTTAGAACTTATGTTGTCAATAAATTCTTAAGTCTGCTCTTCATTGCGACATAATGTGACCCCTTCCAGTAGATCTTTCCACATTTTCTGCATATTTTATAATCAGAAAAGGTTCTCTTCACATTTTCAGGGACAAGGCTTTCAATTTTTTCTGTTGATACCACCTCTAACCTATTGTTGCATATTAAACATCTGGAAGCAAAGATATCTTCATCAAAATCTATGAGGTTCAGTATCTGTTGCAATTGTTTTTCAGGCTCTTCAGTTTTGATCAATATTCTAATAAATTTATTATTTCTATTAGCTATTTTTTTACTTCTTGTTAGGAATATCCGGCGTTCTTTTTGACACAGAGAGATTTTCTTTTCGATGCTGATACTTTTAGGGATAATAGAATCATAACCCAGCATACGAAGCCACTTTGTTAATCTGTACAGGTTTTCATCTAATAGAAATTTCTTCTTTTTTTCTGACATAAAAGTTAAAAAGTACCAACTTCAAAAAATGATTTTACTTCAACGATATCTGTCTGTTTCGCATCTTCTAAGGTACCGCTGAACAGCAGTTTCCCGTTATCTAAAAAAATAATTCTATCTGCTATACGATGAATACTGGCAAGCTCATGGGTTACAATTACAATGCTCATATTCAGAAGGTTTTTTAATTTCAGGATCAATTCATCTAAATTAGCACTTGTTATGGGATCGAGACCTGCAGAGGGTTCATCACAGATCAGTATGTCCGGATCAAGAGCAATTGCTCTAGCCAGAGCTGCTCTTTTTTTCATTCCACCCGATAGTTCTGAAGGTACCATATTCACAGCATGACCTAAGTTAACCAGATCTAATTTCACCTTTATCATTTTCTCAATTATCTCTTTTGGTAATTTTGTATGCTGTTCTAGGGGTATTGCAACGTTATCAAAAATTGAGAGTGAGTTAAGAAGTGCACCATTTTGAAAAAGCATACCGATCCGGCTGAGGATATCATCAAATTCCTGCTCATCCATCAGCGTAACCTCTTCATCAAATATTTTTACAGAGCCGGAATGTGGATGATATAGTTTGAGTATGTTCTTAATAAGTGTTGTTTTACCACAACCACTACCACCTAAGATCACTGTTACCTCTTGAGGATAAATATCTACAGATACTCCATCTAATATGGTTTCATCCCCATATTTTGCAACTAGATCTTTAACTGAAATTATTGGTTTTTTCATATATTAAAATAGAAGATCAGACTATTTATTGCATCCAGTATTATCACCCAGAAAATTGAAGCAACAACAGCTTGAGTTGTAACTTTCCCAACACCTTCCGCACCACCTTTCACATTAAAACCGTAGTAACTTCCAATTATTACAATTACCCAGGCGAAAAAGTAACTTTTGCCTAAACCAATAATAGCATCTCTAAAAGTTAATACTTCGAACACTCGATTAATAAAGACCGTTGCACTTAATTCAAGATACGTTACAGCGATAATGAGACCGCCAAATATACCGATAAGGGTAGAGGCTGTAACTAAAAGTGGAATACAAATCGTGATTGCATGAAATTTTGGTACAACTATATATCGAATCGGGTTGATTGCCATCATTTTAAGTGCGTCGATCTCTTCGGTAACTTTCATTGTAGCAATTTCTGAAGCTATTGAGGAACCACTTCTACCTGCTAAAATAATAGCTGTAAGAATTGGTCCCATCTCTGTTACCATCGATACTGCCATGAGATCAGCTACAAATATATTTGCCCCGAATTGCCTCAGCTGTGCAGCGGATTGCAAAGCCAATATTAGCCCCAGTATCATCGAAAGTAGAGCAATAATTCCCAAAGCATCTACCCCGATGAACAAAGCCTGCTGAATAACAGATCCCTTGCGCTGTCCCTTCTTACTAAAAATACCGACAAATGACCAATAAGAGATATCGGCGATCAATGAAATTCCATCTTTTACTGATTGTAGAAAAATGATAAATGCCGTTCCTAACCGAGTAAAATAATCTTCTCTCACTTTAATTTTGGTTGGCTTAATTTCTATTGATGAAAATGTATTATACGCGGTTTTCACCACATCGTTCATGAATAGGAAATTGTTTGGTTCCTCATCTAATTGCGACAGCATCTCATCTACAAAAGCAATACCTGCACTATCTATTTTTGTAATCATGTGCAAATCAAGTGATACAATTGCTCTATCTTTGTATTGGAAAAATTCATTATTCAAAGCAGGTACCGTATGCTTTGTTAACTCTCCTTCAAAGAATAATGATTGCTCTCTATATTCCATACTATCTCAAGAAATATGTTACTCTTAAAAACAGACTGTGCTCTCTAACCAGATAATCTATTCCCGAATCTTCCCCAAGTTTTTCTAAATTGAACTTGTAATCAAGAGATATATGTTTGAACAAATTCAGGTTAAAAGAGTTCTCCCATTCAAAGGTATATTCATCATTTTTTTCAAATGGAAAATAGAAATCAGCATTGGAAGCATAGACCAAATTAAATGGAAGTTGGAAGCTTCCAACCAGTGATAATTCTGTTCCGGTGGTATTTGTTGAAGCCAATTCATAGTATCTTCTGTGTTCAATGTTATCTGCATCAATAAATGTGTCTGAAGGATTATAAACAAAAACATCATCATTGAAAAATTGCCTGATCCCAAAACCAGCTCTAAAACTTAGATTTGCTCTTGATAAATTTAGTATCCTATAATTTATTCCAATTCCTTCTTTTAATTCTATAGGAAAAAATGAAGATTTAATTTTTATCTCATCGGAAAGGACACTGTCTCCGATAGCAATATTGTTATCATCAAATTTCTTATAATAGAAGTCTTCTGAACTATATTGTTTTTCATCGAAGAAGTGCGAGTTAACATCAAATCTGCCATAGAATCCAAGGTCCTTCACAAAATAGTATATTCCTGTATTCTTAAGATCGAATTCATCTGAAGCAAGTCTGAAATCTGTATCTGTTGTTTTAGAAATACCAAGATCAATAACACTTTTCATGTTGTAATAGAGCGGATCTTTATCGTAAATAAGATAGTTTTCCAATTGTGAATTCATGGTTATTATAACTTCAGGATCATTTTCATTTATCTCATTATCACTATTTAAATTTCCGTTAATATGAATTGCGCTGGATAGCTTTAAAGGTTCTAAAGATGCAGCCAAAAAACTCTCTTCCAGAATTCCCGCTCCAGCCATATTGGTAGGATTTCCTTCTTCATCAGTTTCCATCACAATAGTTAATTTTTGAACACTACCCTCTTCAATGAGAACAGTTGTAAAATCTGTGTATGTATTAAATGGCTCATTATTTATCGTGATCTTATAATGTCCTGGTTTTAGAACCCAAACTTTTTCCTGTTCACCAAGCTCTACTTCCGCAGGAAATTCACTACCAAAACTCTCACCATCGTTCAGATCAAATATTTCATAGATCACTTTAGCAAAATTTCTACTTTCATCCATTATCTCAACGATCAAACATCCCCAATCCGGCTCTACTATCGTTTTGTATCGGGGGTGAACTTTAACATTTTTTCTAATCATTTTTTGATCTTGATTTCCAGACCCGTATTCTAGAGAATAGGTTCCCTCCATCAGTGGAAAAGCTTCACCAATTTTGGCGGATCTCTCATATCCATATTTATCGTAAACTTTATAATAAGGTTCGTTTTCTGTTCTTGTTATCGCAGGAACCAAGAGGAGTCCCTTCCCACTATTATCTTCTTCTGAATCTAATATCTCTACAAGTAATGGATCAATTTCTATTGGAAGATTATCTTGCTCGATAAGTGCTTGAGGACCATAAGCATTATAAATATTGATCTTTGCTGCAAATTTATCGATCTCTTCTAAAAGTATCTCGTTTATCGTTTGAGCATAAGTATCAAAATCTTGTTTCAACATCACTCTTTCGATATTTGCAGAGTGTACAACCAATGGATTTTCAGTATCTTTTTTTCGATAAGTGAAATCAATGTTTAACCTTGCCTGATAAAGCGTTTCGGATATATACATTTCAATATTATTTATATTGGAATCGATAATATAGCCCGGTGTGGAAGTAAATAATTCCCTTTGAGTATTCTTGAACATATTGTAGCTATCCAACCGTTTTTTTAATAAGTTTGGAATTATCTTCGAAAGTTTTACACCCCAAAGATTATTATCGGAATAGGTTATACGCGGGCCAAAATGACGTACCACGATCTGTTTTCTATTGTATGTTCTGGGAACTTTTGTATCTTCTATATAAACTGATTGTTCGATTGGTTTTTCCAGTTTAAGCTCATCTTTTTCGGAATGAGAATAATATTCTAGGATGAAATAATTTCTGGGTACAATGTTCCTTGCCATACAGCCGAATAGGAAAATGATCGATAAACTAAGAACAATTATTTTCTTCATATTTCATACTCCTCTTAATTTTTTGACCTAATAAGCAGTGATGGATCTTCACTTATCTGCCTGGAAAAATCATTTAAATAATCGATTGTTTCTTTAAGACTTTCTATTGTATCAAGCAAGTCTTGCCTGCTCTCTAGATGTGTTGCATCAATGTGAGAGATCGCACTATTTGCATCTACAGTAAGTTTATGAATATCTGTCATGAGTTGCGTTAGATCTGATCCCGCAAGCTCTGATGTTATTTTCTCTGTACTTGTAACGATCTTTTCAATTTGTCCGGATTGCATGATTTCATCTAATCTCATAAGAAGTGTTTTTGTGTTCTCTGCTATCTGTTCAAAATCATCTGTTATTGCTTCTAAACTTGAAACTGTATTTGATATAGAACTTTGATTCACATCAATTATGGTATCTACATTTGCAATAATATTGTTTAATCTTTTTGTATTTTCTTCATTTGTAATGTTGTTTAAATTATTTAGAAGTATCTCAAATTTACTGGCAAGAACCTCTGCTTTTCCCGAAATACTCTCTAAAGTAGATAACCCTGGCAGTATGAATGAACCTGATTCTAGCAGGGCAGCTTCCTGGGTTCCGCCTGATATTTCAACTTGGACTAAACCGGTGATCCCAATTGGTATCAAAGAAGCTTTCATATCACCTTTAATTGGTGTTCCAGCTTCTATACTTGCTGTTACAATAATGTCTGTAATATTTTCGGGATCTATTGAGATATCATCAACTCTTCCAATTCCTATACCACGATATTTTACAGGTCCTCCAATTTGAAGTCCGGTAACCGATGAATTTTGATAACGAATATAATATGTATCACGTTTTTCTAAGATCTGCGTACCTGCAACCATGATGAGAAACATGACCATTAAAATTGATATTACCGTAATAAAAATACCCAACCTGAATTTTTGTGCTTTAGTTACCATCGGATTCTCCTTATTTGCATACTTTTTAAGGAATGGAATAACTTGATGTCAAGTAAAATGCTTGCAACTAATTCTGTTGTGGTTTCTAGAATATTATTTCTATCCAGATACTAAGCCTAAACATTGAGGATGTGGTTACACGTTTTTTGTCTTCCGACCAATCATATTCACTGGTAAGTCCGGCTGTTATACTTTTATTAAACTTATAAGATGCACCTGGAGTTATACCGTATGATGTTTTTTCCATTTCAGTAACCTTACTTTCTAATCCTTGTCGAGTTGTTTTGGTCATTTCCATATTAAAGCTTACATCTGTTGTGAACTCGTTTTTCATACTTGTTCGTTTGAAAAACAGTATTTTAATACCTTTAGGATTTGTAAACGACCAAGATAGATTACCATTCATAGATCTTGTTATGGTTTGTCTGATATCATCATAATTTGTACGATGTGTAATATTTTTTTGATCAGAGTAATTTAGAGAAAAACTACTTGTGATATCATAAATCCAGTTTCCATGCCATGAGATCAATGGAGTAAGATTAATACGTTGCTGCCTTGAATCTTCTTCTTTAAAATCGATATCACCGTTAAGCATTTCTGAGTAAACGTAACTACTTGTAAGACGTGAGCTAGTAAGTATTTTTGCAGCTCGAATAAGTTTTTCAAACTCTGTAAGAGTTACCGAAACATTTGGAAAAGTTGTAGACCTTTTTTCGCTGCTGTTATTACTAAATGTTCTTGTAATTTCTCTGGAATATCCGAAGTTAGTTGTTAGGTTTCTAATAATAGGAAAGCTGGCTGAAGTTGAATATTTATCCATAACAGATTTCAGAATTATCTCTTTATCATCTCCCTCTTCTTTAAGAATATGAGGTAAACCTATTTGATATAAAAATTCAGGACGCTCAAATCTATCCTCATAGGTTGTTCGGTAAGTATTATCATAAGAAACACTTATGTTGCTCAGTCCACTTATATAGCTTACAATTGATGCTACAAGATTACTTTTACTTTCCGGCATCGTTGTTTGTGTTTTGCTAGGATCTTTCTGTTCACCTTCATCACCCTTTTTTGGATCTTCGGGCAATCCTTCTTCTAAACTCTCTTCCCCTTTTAATTCTTCCGAGCCATCACGATTTGGTTCTTCTAATACATTTTTAGGTTCTTCACCACTAAATGGAGTACGTGTCTCTATTGGTTCAAACTTGTTTTGCTCTTCCCTTATGGTTTCTTCAATACCTTGTTCAGACTCAGGTTCAGCTTCTTCTTCCTCAACTACTCCCGAGAATTTTTTATCTAGCCAATTAGCAAGATCACGTAACATATCCTGATTCTTAAGCGTAAATCTTCCACCAAGATTCCTGTTTACTCCACCGCGATAATACAATGTGTCTTGCGTACCAGATTTTATGTGATCGTCATCATAAATAACAGAACCGTCTGCACTAAAAGTAAAAATATTATCGATATATTTTGGATCAAAATTAATGTTAATATCCTGAGTTCTCTCTTTTTCCTCACCAATATTATACCCTTTATAATAATTCTTTAGCATTAGATCACGTTTTGTAATAAGGTTATAGGAAGTTGAAATATCGCTAAACAAATCGTAATCAATTTTAGAGGTGGTCTCAAATGCTCGCGTTTTATAAGATGAAGTATTTAGTGCCCAATGTGCTACAGAATCAGAATAAGTATCCCAGCGCCAAGATAGAGGATCATTCTCTCGCAATGTTAACGAATTATTAATACTATGTGGGAAAAAGTGTAACTTATAGTTAGAAAATAAGCCTATATCTATTTTCTCTTTAGGAATCGTAAAATTGTAAATATGTTTTAAAGTATAAGCTATAGTAGTATCCGCACGTGTTGCATTTGTTAGATATGTCTTCTGAATATTTCCGCTGATCGTTGTATTCTTAATTGTATAAGCTAATATTTTACTTTTGGGAGTTTTAGTTTGAGCTATTGTAATATCCGCTCGATACGAGAGATTTTTATTTGTCTCTCGTTCTCTTTCATCATCAAGAAGCTCATCACGTAATATATCAGATCCAGATTTAAATCTTGGAATTCCAATAGATTGTGTTCTGGCTAAATTCATTGGAATATTAAAACCCCAGTCTGCAGGCAAGAATTTGTTCAAGCTTATCCTGTTAGTAATATCCAGATCTGTTTGTTTAACAAATGACACATTCGTTGTTCTTCTGGCAGAAGATTGGAAATTCTCGGACCTGAAATCGAGACCAACGTGGAAGGTTGCAAGATCTGCAAAACTGGTTGTAAAATTGGCACTGGAGGCAAAGCCCATATCTTCATAAGGATCCGCCACTCTTATATCATTGAAATATAATCTTCCCGAAAATTCGTTCGATGCTTCTGCTCCCAAAGACATCTCCCTGATATCAGAGAGACTTGGGTTTCCAACCTTAGAAAGTTTAGTATCATCCAGAAAATAGCTTACATCATTTCTATTGTCTATATTTTTAAGATGTGTAAATTCAGAGAATTCAATTTCGATTTCTTTCCAACCATCTTCATCCATAACAGCATTATATTCTTGAAGGTCCAGTGGTTGTTTGATCTCATAATAATTTACTGAATCTGCACCGAGACGAATTATAAGTGAATCCTGCTTTAGTGGAGAATAACCTTCGATAGGTTTCTCAGCAAATACCCAATAACGAATTTTATTATATGCAAGAAGATTATAAGGATCCATAAATTCTTGCGTAACCAAACCATGTTTTTTGGTTTCCATCTCTTTATAGTCAATGGTTAAAGATTGCTCAAGAGTAATTTCTCCTCTCTCTTCAAGAGCTGTATGAGGTGCAGGTGTATAATGCTGTCCCGATTGATTGTCAGCAATTCCAACCTGCATTATCTCAGTATCATTTGTAAAAACTGTTCCATCTTCGTTCTTAATAAATCCTTCTTCCCATTTATTTCCAACTATATCAAGATTCACGATTCTTACTCTTGTGCTGTCTTCAACTTCAAACCAGACGCGTGAAAATGTGATCTTTTTTATATTTGGAACTTCACCTATATTATCGGAAATGATCCTGTAATTTTCGGGATTATGCAGTGGGATTCGGAACAATCTCCACCCATTGAACTCACTAACCATGAATTCATTCCCTTCGTTCAGGCTTACAGAATATTCAAAGTAAATATTTTCATCATCCAAAATACCGTTATCATTCATATCTTCAGAATCAAGTTTGCTGTTTCCTTCTGTTCCGTTTATGTAAGGATACTCTTCTGCACCATTAATTGCAACTTCTTCATTATCAAAATCATCATCAGGGTCATCACCTGCGAATCCGGTTTTAATCCTGTCTAAACCATAGTCCTCACCACCATCTAGAATTCCATCTGCCTCTACTAATCCATCCTCTTTATCTGGTTCATCATTTTCACCGGGACGATAAAAGTCTTCGCTCATCTTTCCCAAATTTATATGCATAATAACCGGACGGGACAACTGATTATTACTCAAAGTGTCTACTTTTGCCAAGATCTCAATATATTTTTTCTTTGAAAAATCTACATCATTACCGATATATTTCATTACTCCCGCCCAATATTTCATATTCATTCCGGGCATTCCAATATCGGATGGTTTTATTTTACAAGCCAACACAGAGACCTTTTCTCTCTCCTCTTTTTCGGTTAGAGAATTAGGGTCGTAAACATCTCTTGCATATACATCGTTTGGATTATAATAGTTAATGTGTGCCTTACCGAAGTCGATAAGATTTCCGGCAGGTTCTTCTGCTGGGCGGCTGGCAAATGACCATGTTCCTCTGGTAATTCCAAGAGGATACATTTCCATTGTGCTTTCCATATCATCTAAATATGCTTCTTTTTTATCATGTTGTTTATCACTTCCATAAATACGGGGAAGGCTCATCGCCACTTCACCCGATAGGGTAACAGAGGATTTGACATCGGTTTTTATAAGCGGAAGCCAATCTATAAATTTAGTCATGAATGGCATTTCGTAATCAATTTCGCCATCAATATCTGCCAGAATGATACTTCTGTTCTCGTTACCAATTTTAGGGCGATCTTCCCTTACTTTTTCTGATTGATAAACAAACGTACCACCAAGCTTGATGTTGTCATTGAACTCCATATCGGCTCGCATTCCCAAAATTGTTTTATTATCCATGGCAAAAATTGGCTTGAACTGATAATCAATTTTGATCTCAACATCAGGATCTTTTGCTTCACTTGTTAAGAACGTTATCATTCCAAAATCATAATCTGCAATAAAGTCAACATTCTCTATCAGTTTTCTTTTATTTGGTCCAATTTTAATTACAATACTACCCGGCAAGATACCCATTCTTCCGAGTGCAACTTGATCTCTACCTATTTTACCTTTTACAAAAATATGGTTAATAATATCATTTGAAGGAACACTTTCTTCTTCATAAATTAGTGAGTCGTGCAGTGAATAAAATGGTCTAATAAATGGAAAATATATAAATCCCGCATTGAGGTCAATTGCTGTATCTGCACCATCTATTTTCCCATCAATATTACTATCTAAACGCAAATAGTCGTTCAGGGTATGAACATCTTCTGTTGTTACTTCTTCAGGAGCATTATAGTCTGCTGTTGTTCCTCCGGGAGGTAATGTGTATATGCTCATTTCAAAGCCTTCACTTTGAATGTTCTGCATTCCCAGATTATAAATATTTCTTGCTTGAAGATTCCAGTATTCTACATCATCTACTTCCTGGTTTCTTATCCGTAACATCTTAACTTCTCTAGGATAAGCAACAGGATCTCCAACCTCTACACCATCTTTACGGGTATATGTAACACCAATTGAATAAATTCTGTTTACTCCTTGGGGTAAGGTCATTACAATCATACTAGCATCTTCACTAATAATGTAATCTGTTCCCTCAAGAAGAATTTCGAAGTGATATGTTTCATCGGGATTGAGATAATTTACTCCATCCTCGGTCATTGTATTATTACTAGCAGATCCGTCATCAAGATAAACAGTAAATTCTTTGGTTAAATCGGGAAGTAATTCATAGCCACCCGGGGCAAGTTGCCATTTACTTGTAGTTGGATCAAGTTTAATAGCATTGTTCTTCCAACCCATAGGATAAGCAACACCTTCTACACCATCTGCATCACTGTAAAGCGAAAATAGAGCTGAAGGTTGATCGATGTAATAATGAGTTTTATTTACAAAAGCATTACTCTTGAATACCGTTGAATCCGCCTGAGCATCACCAGTCCAAGTTTGTGTATTTTTTTGCGCTTCATCTTTTCCCATTATAGTGGTTATGCTTAAATTACCGGCTTCGACCTGTGTCTTAATTCCAAAAAGACCTTCAGAAGAAGCACTGTAGCTTATAAATTTTGAACCGGAAAGTGCAAGTGAGATATTTCCGGCATCAATTGTTTTCACAATTTCATCTTCATTGCCTTCATAATCTATGTTAATTTCACTTGGAGTTGGCATTACATCTTCGTCTGAAGTAGATTGATGATTCACATTTACGTGTATCTTCTCTCCTA
>Ga0233441_1003280_pt1 | contig 11003 bp, 8 predicted proteins | sample SI_123_September_4_FD_182781 | JGI IMG/M metagenome (GOLD analysis project Ga0233441, IMG submission 182781) | Seawater microbial communities from Saanich Inlet, British Columbia, Canada - SI_123_September2016_135_MG | ecosystem: Environmental > Aquatic > Marine > Inlet | place: Canada: British... | reverse complement strand
CTTGACAAGCCTGGCGGTGCTTTGATCCATAGTTTTGACGGACCGATCACCGTATACGTGTTCGATGGCAAATTAAAAATAAGTGATAAGGGCAGGCCATTTGTCGGTTTATCCTCTGAATCCACCATATTTATTGCGGCCCAATCTGAGCCGATATTGGTAGCTGATCTCTGCCGTGCCGGAGGCCAAGACTCGGTGGATGCTGCTTATCTTGGCACTTTGAGGATCGCCGTGCGTTCGCAGGATAAGTTGGGTCTATCGCTCTTTTGCCCGATCGAGACATATATGCGAGGTGTGCTCGAATCGGAGATGCCTGCCAGTTATCATCCCGAAGCGCTCAAATGCCAGGCCGTTGCTGCCAGGACTTATGCTCTCAACCCCCGCATAGATCACGGCCCAGATAAGGTCTCGGTTTGCGATTCGTATCTTTGCTGCCAGTATTTTAGTGGTCTCAATAAGCATATCGATCCACGTATCGAAGACGCGATCCAAAAGACCAGCCTCAAGATACTCACTTATCAGCAAAAGCCCATTTTGGCTTTATTTAGCGCATGTGCCGGCGGCGTCACGGAAGATTTTCAAAATTGCTTTTCTGATCCAATCAGCAATGCTTTTCCTCCTGCTCCGATCGCCTACCTCAAATCAGTCTTTGAAGGGCAATTTGCGCAAGATCCACCCTTGTCTCATGAGGCTCTGATCCGCTATTTGTATAATCGAGATGCTGAGGACAAGACGTTTTCGGCAGATGCCTGGAATGCAAAGTTTAGATTTAAGCACGTATTCACGGCAAATCAGCTCGAAGGGCAGATGCATTTTCAAATAGAAAAATTGCGCCGCATCAAGGACAATGCACCATTTATAGTGGCGCCTCCCAGTAATGCCTTTGGCCTCATCAAAAAGTTCGAGCCAATAAAGCGCAGTGCTGCCGGCACTTTGATCGAATTAGGCATCCATACCAGCAAGGGCACTTGGATCATCAAAAAAGAATTGGTGATCCGTTCTGTTTTTGCCAATCCCCAGGCAAGGATCAAACGTCTGCCAAGTGCCAAGATCTTTTTTGAGCACAGAATGGATCTCAACGGCTTGCTCGCCGAGCTCTCTGTTATGGGCACTGGATCTGGGCATGGAGTAGGTTTGCAACAGATTGGAGCGCATGGGCATGCAAAAAATGGCCTCAAGTATGAGGCCATTTTGAGGCATTACTATCCGGGAGCGATCCTGAGCTCTCTATAGGCCATCTACAGACTTGATGTGCCTTCTGGTCTTTCGATCTTGACCTTGCCGTTGGGTACGCGCACTGTAAAGATAAACTCGGATTGCTTAAAGTTGGGCAGGTTGGCAAAGGGAGAAGCTGCCGACACTGCACGCTCGAGTGCAGTCGAGAGCTTTTCGAGATCCTCGTCTGAAAGTGCCTGTTTTTCGAGACGCTTGACTCGGCCTTCGTGGTCGAGACCGACTGTCAAACGGACCTTCATTTTGCGCCTTTCTTCTTTAGGCTTTTTGAGCTCGTCTTGAACCCAATCAGGCAAGGTCAGCTTTTCTTGGATAGCGATTTTGGCTTCTCCAAAAAACTTGTCGATGTCTGCATCGGTGGCCGGCTTAGGAGCATCGTCATCATCATCCGCTCCGGCATCCGTGGCTTGGCCGATCGACTCGAGCTTTTCTTTGTTGGCCTTGGCCGTTCTTTCTTGGGTAAATAGATCGATCGTCGACATGGTGTTTTTGGGATCATAGTTGATCTTGCCTTCTTCGGTGGAGAGTGGCTGACCGACTACCAAAAATGCCTTGCCTTTGTCGAGTGAGGAAAAGGCTCCAAGAAATACCTTGAACTCTTTGTCGTGTTCGTCAAAGACTTTAACGATGCGCCAGTCGAGCTTGCCGTCACCAAGTACCTGCTCTCCCTTGTCGACAATGGGATCGTTTGGCCATGCCTTAAAATTGGTGTATGGAGGCTTGCCTACAAATGAATCGAGACTGGCCAGAGGCGACATATCGTTAAACTCGACAAAGATGTCTTTTTCGTTGGTGCGCTCCGAACTCAATCCAAATGATGGATTGGGTTTGGAGATCTCGGACGTATCTTCGTACCAGTGATCCGGTCCAGCTGATACAGGGAAGCCTGCCTTGCTTACTGCTAGTTGCTGGGCCTTTTCGTTGCTGGCATGAGGCGGCGGTGCCGCGCCGGCATTGCCGTCTTGAGGAGCGGGTTGCTCTGCTCTGGGTAGATTGGCAATAGTGAGGAAAAATAGCGGGAGCAGGATTGCGCCAGCTATGATCAATTGCTTTTTGTCGAGACCGGTCTTTGCTTTGATCGTCTTGACGGCCTTATTGGCTTTGCCTTTGACGGTGCTGGTATCTGGCTCTGGAGCCGGTTCTTCGATATTGGTGCCACAATTGGAGCATGGCCCATAAGCAGCATTGGGAGAAAAACAATTGGGACAAATGATCTTGTCGCCAGTGTTGGTGCGCAGATTATCGTTGTCCAAGTTTTTGCGCAGTGAGCCAAAGCCGCCTTCTTCGGCTTCGCCTTCGATGGAGGTTTTAAATTTTTTGTTGCTGAGGTCGAGGAGTGCTCCCATCCACATAAACTGGTAGCACTTGACCGGAGGTCCGGATTGGTTTGATTTTGTGGATTGCGGCCCATTATGCAAGCCGATGAGCTTGTAGTCCTTGCAGATCAGTCCACCCTTGCCCTCGAGCGGGACATTGATGGTGTGTAGCATGTTTTTAGGCTGTGCTGCACTAGCTGAGCCAAAATAGTTGCCTTGCAACCAGATTGGTTTGCCGGAGAGGGGATCGAGATAAAAGCACTGGAGATTGTCCCAGTTGTTGACCTCAAAATCTGTATGCGAAGTGAGGGGTGGTCCAATGGTGCCATTGCCGTGAAACGGAGTGCGTCGATTGATCTGGGAGATCACGCCACGACTGACCAGCTCTCTAATTGCTGTCGCACAGGTAAAGGCGTCGGCGCCAACTCTCATCGAAAGTTTGTCTAGAGTGATAAAGCCGTCGAGCACTTCCCATAGTTTGGCCACCATCCAGCGGATGTCTTCTGAGCTCGAGCTGGGATCAAATTGTTGTACGACTCTCTGGTAGCGAGCATCCTTGCCGCCGAGGCTGTTATAGAGCGCATCGATTTCGTTGGCTCGCCGGATGGCTTCCCAGATGAGACGATCTGCTGGAGCCGCGATCGGTGTCATATCCGGCCAGGGAAACTCACCATTTGGCTGGAAGCTATAGCCGCGGGCCGTCTCTCTGTAGGCGAGCTCAAAGAAAGCATAGGCTGGAGGCATCTCGAAAGGATGATAATAGACTAGAGGAATGGTGCCATTTGAAAAAAGAATGCGTGCGATCGGAATCTGATGCGTATCAAATAGTGTCATCAGGCCGGATTTGCGTTGCTCCATTAAGGTAGAGGCGACCTGGAGAAACTCGCGACCAGTCAGATTGCCGGATGCCTCTACACCTGTCTTTTCGAAAGGTAGAGACATGGCTCGATTGAGTTCGGCCATGCGATCTACCTGTATGTCCGGTACTCCTTGCTCGAGTGTGAGCAAGGCCATGTCGTTAGCAGGGACATAGGGTAATTCGCCAGGTAGCCCGCGCTGATTGAGATATTGGTTGCGTGCCTGCACTTTATCAAAATCGTTGTGCAGTGAGACGCTCTTGATCCCCAGTGTAATATCGGGATGCGGAAAATGAATGATGAGGGCGTTGGGGGCTTCTGCGTAGTGAAAAACCTCGCTGGCGCAGGTGACGAATCTCGTTTTTGAGACCAGGAAACCCTGGCAAAGGTATTTGGGTGGGTCGACGCTGCGGTCCATGACAAAACCGACCGCATTGGCCATGTCTTGCTCTAGAAGCTGAAATGTCATCGGGGGATCTCTTTCCTAAAAGAAAAACAGCACTAATGATTGACTAATATATCAATCTGAGGGGCGCAACGGCGCATTTTGCTCCTTGTCAAGGTCGACGATCCTGCCACTTACCTTTAGCTCGAAGGGTGGTAAACAGTGCTTGCATGGACTGTAACCTGCCTCGATTGCTTGATGGCGCTTGGCAAGATGGATAAATGCTTTGTGCCCGACCTGCGGAGAAAAGCAACAGGAGGGCTTGTGAAAAATCTTGCTTGTGACATTGCCGAAATAAAATAGGATGATACTCAGGCTTGCTAAACTCGGGGCTAAAATCAATTGCACCAGCATACTCCTCATCTGTAAGGCAATTATTTAGACGCTACAAAGCTAGTATTCGTTCAGTTATTTGGCACGACGATCTCGACTAAGGTATCCATAAATGAAATCGCAATCTGCAAAAGGCGCGCATCCTAAGGCAAGTCGCAAGATCAGCTCGATATATGGCGAAGACCAGAGCCTCGCGACTTTTACCGATCTATATCAGTTGACGATGGCCTACGGATACTTTAAAACCGGTCAATTGGATACAAGAGCGATTTTTCATATGTACTTTCGCAAAAATCCCTTTGGGGGTGGCTTTGCAGTCGCATCCGGTATCTCCACACTTGTTGATTTTGTAGCCAATTTTCGCTTCCATCACGATGACATCCAATATCTTGCCAGCCTTAAAGGGCATGATAAGCAGACCCTATTTGATCGGGCATTTCTCGATTACCTGGCAGATCTCAGATTATCAGTCGATATCGACTGTGTAGACGAAGGCGAGATTGTTTTTGCCCACGAACCAATATTTAGGGTCGAAGGACCAGTCATCGAATGTCAGCTTTTGGAGACCGCTCTGCTCAATTTTGTCAATTTTGAGACTTTAATAGCGACCAAGGCGGCAAGAGTAAAATTGGCGGCCCAAAACAGAGAAGTCCTCGAGTTTGGCTTGCGCAGGGCACAAGGCATAGACGGAGCTCTATCTGCCAGTCGCGCAGCTTATCTGGGTGGGTGTGATGCGACAAGCAATGTCATGGCCGGCAAGCTCTTTGGTATACCCATCAGGGGCACTCATGCTCATAGCTGGGTCATGACCTTTGATTGCGAGCTCGAGGCCTTTAGGCAGTATGCAAAAGCTCTGCCAAACAATTGCGTCTTTTTGGTGGACACATATGACACACTGCGAGGTGTAGAGCATGCCATCGAGGTCGGTCGAGAGTTGCAAGCCGAGGGACACGCCTTGCTTGGTATCAGACTCGACTCCGGAGACCTTGCGTATCTGAGTGCCGAGGCGAGGCGCATGCTTGATGCGAGTGGCTTTGAGTCGACAAAGATCGTTGCTTCCAACGATCTCGACGAAGAGGTCATTACTAGTCTCATCGATCAGGGTAGTCGGATCGATGTCTGGGGTGTCGGCACCAAGCTTGTGACTGGGCATGACCAGGGGGCCTTGGGTGGGGTCTATAAGCTGTCGGCGATTAAGAAAAGCGGTAGCAAACAATGGATACCCAAGCTGAAGCTATCCGAGCAAGCAATCAAGATCAGTACACCTGGATGCCAGCAAATAAGGCGCTTTTACCAATTATCCGATCCGTCAAAAGGTACCGGCAATAAAAAATTTGTCGGGGACATGATTTATGACCTGCATCATCCGGATGAAAGAGACAAAGGCGATCAGCCTTATGTGATAGTAGATCCTACCGATATAACTCGACGTAAAAAGGCTGGCAAAGATCAATTGCACGAAGATTTGCTCAAGCCATTGTTTAAAGAGGGACAATTGGTGCAAAATCTGCCTTCGCTCGAGCAAGCCCGTGCCCTTGTCGCCCAGAGACTACAGCAGTTTCACCCATCGATCTTGCGATTTTTAAACCCGCATCAATACCCTGTCGGCTTAGAGTTGGGCTTGATGAAACGCAAACATGATCTTATCTTGAAAGAACGCGGGCACCACGATTGATCGAAACTACCGAGTCATTTTGACGATCAGACTCGGCTGAGGTCAGGCGAGCCTCGACTCCTTTGATCCAGGCGGACAGAAGGTCAAAATGTCCTTGTTTGGTTTGATCCAGCTCGTCTTTGTGCGTCTCGAGTTGGCGATAATACTTGATCAGAGTATTGAAGAGTCTAAAGGATGCCTCGCTTTCGCTAGCTCCCCAGCAGTGGATCGCAAGCTCGGAAACGCTGGCGACATAACGCTTTTGAGATTGCCACAGGGTGGCTGACATTAGACCTTCGCTAAAAGGAAGTGGAATATGTCGGAGATTTTTTTGTTGCTGGCGCATAAAACCGCTTTTTGCTCTCACTTGACTAGTATAGCTCTGGGCGCTGATTAGTCTAGAGTAAAGCGTCTAATCTCGAGATATGCTGCAACACTGGCGTTTGCACTCGATCAAAATCGTCGTCATCGACATCAAAAAACATGATCTCTTTATTGGCTCTAAACCACATCATTTGTCGACGAGCCAATTCTTGAGTATGGCTTTGCGCCTGTAGCATTGCTTCGTTCAGGTCGTATTGACCATCTATGTATGCCAGGATCTGTTTGTAAGCCACAGTATTGATCAGAGTCTTGGTCGCTCCAAAACGAGATTTGAGATCATCGACCTCTTTTACGAGCCCTTCATCTAATTGGATTTGCAATCTTTGAGCTATTCGAGTACGCAATATCGAGCGGTCACGATAGGTAAGACCAAACCAGACTACGTCAAAGGGCGGGGGAGACATCGTTTTTAGATCAGAAAAAGGTGCGCCGGAAAGACGCGAGACTTCGATTGCTCTGATCAGCCTAAAAATATCGTTAGGCCCGATTGTCTGTGCAGACACAGGATCAAGCTCCTCCAATATTTGTCGCAAGGCTTGATCGCCTCCACGCGGATCGTTGTCGGCAATCGACTGCAAGTGCTTGCGCAAATGCTCATCAGGTTGTACCTGGGGGATGCGCAAACCTTGTAAAAGGGCCTTTGTATACAGTCCAGTACCACCCACCACCACAGGTATCACGCCTCGTGAGTGCAGGTCATCTATTTTTGCTAGCCCAACTGTTTGAAATTGAGCGAGCGTAAAAGTCTGATCAGGGTCGGCAAGATTTATCAGATGATGCCTTACGGCCTCCTGCTCGCTAGCGGTGGGCTTGGCTGTGCCGATGTTCATATGTCTGTAGATTGTCCGCGAATCAGCGCAAAGTATCTCACCTCTAATTTGCTTGGCTATCGAGATACCTAGCCTGGTTTTACCCGAACAAGTCGGTCCGACTACGGCTATGACTATGGGGCGAGTCATGCTCTATAAAAAATCCGCAGACGAGATCAAGATGATGGCAAGCCAAAATATTGCACCAGATATGATGGCAAATGGTGTCGCGATCAAAATGGCTAGCGTCCTGGCAAGGTTAATGCCCAAGCAGTGCTTAAAAGCCAGGATCTGCAGAGCGCACGACCAGCCGATGCATATAATGATGGTCATACCAACTGGATAATGACTGTGAGGCAGTGTCTTTAAGCAAGCTAAAGGACCGATAAAGATCAGGGGCAACATGGCCCAGGCGCTGGCGATAATCGCCGTCGCAAACTGGATTTGCCGGGTGGCAAAGATTTTGCAGGTGAGGCACAGGAGATTGGCAGTAAAAAACCAGGACAATAAGCCGGTGACAAAATACATGTATTGGCCAAGCCCAATTGCCGACACGGCGGATGCGGTAATAGCAGCTATGGATGCTGCTACCAGGTTGGATTTGTTTGCTAGATGGCGATTTGCATCACACATGATCTCCAGAGTGCGATCAGGCGCCATCAGGATGGCATAGACCGAATCGATGAAGTCCCGCTTGGTCCTGTCATCGAGAAACAAAGGTAGATAAGCCGATTGGGCTTGATTCATTGGTATAACCAGAGAGGTTGGTTGGACAGATTTGACACCAGCTGCGAAGGCAATAATTTTTGCAGATCCAGCTTGTTTTCGATTGCTGTTCTCGATTCGAGTAGGTTAGCCAAAATACTCTGCGAGTCCTGGTCTTGTACCGCCAGATCCTTGTCGAGATCGTATTTTTTGCGACATATAGATTGCAGGTCTGCCAGAGCGTCGGTCATCGAGCCCAACTCATCAACTAGCCCTACTTTTTTTGCTTGCCGCCCGCTGTAGATCCGGCCATCGGCGAGGGTTTTTACTTTATCCAAGGGCATTTTGCGACCATCTGCGACTGCCCTCGTAAATTGGTCGTAAGAGTCCATGATGAGATTGGTGAGTATCTCTCTATCTTCTGGTGTCATTTCGCGATAGGGAGAGGCAATGTCTTTAAATTTGCCGGACTTGATCGTTACTGGATTAACACCGAGCTTGCCGGTCAGGTCTTTAAAATTCATGAGGTTCATGATTACGCCAATCGATCCTGTCAGTGTGCCTGGATTGGCATAGATCTTGTCTCCGGCGCAAGCAATGTAATAACCACCGGAGGCAGCTAGATCACCCATCGAAATAACGACAGGCTTGCCGGCCTTTTTAAGATTGACTACTGCTTGATGCAATTCTTGGGAGGTAGGCACCGTGCCTCCCGGGCTATTGATCCGCAAAAGTACAGCCTTGGTGTTGTCGTCCTTGAGGGCTTCTTTGAGCTCTTTGAGTACTGACATAGAGGCTCCCGTCTTTGAGGACAAGAGGCCTGCTTCGGTCTTATCGATGATCATGCCTGACAGCCTGACGATCTGGATGTGATCGTTAAACCTGGACATAAATCCAGAGCTGGATGATTTGTCTTTATCATTATCCTTTTGGCTAATGAAGGCACAAGGAATGCTTGCCAGGCAGAGACCCAGGAGCATCCAGGCATAGACTCGCTGATCAAAACGCATGATATTGCAAGCTCCGATTGGCTCGACTATAGAGTCGGCTTGTTTTCGCCGGCTATCGCTGAATTGCCACCGTTGGCAGCACCATCAATGAGGTCATGCTGTTCGTCTTGGAGCTGCTTGTCCAGCTTGGCTACGGCCTCAGGGCCAGCAAGATCGACGAGAGTCTGGCGATAGCGATTTACGGCGCTGGTCTTTTGGGAGATATTGGACTCGGTGGTCTTGACGGCGATATGCACCATCAATTGGCTGGATGCCGCTTGAGGTGTATTAGTATCGCGGATCATATTGCGGATTTCTTCGAAGGAGGTGATGGAATCGTTGAGATCCTTTGAGCTGTCTTTGTAAAGGCGAAAAGCATCGGACAACTTGTCTGCAGTTTGGCGGACCATGTTGTAGAGCATGATGAGCTCGGCTTGATTGAGCTGCATTTTTTTAGCTTGCTTGCTGTCTACGGTACCCATGATCTGCTGGATAGCACTCAAGGCAAATTGCTGTCCGGCGTACATGCCAGGGCTAGGAGCGATCATTTGCATCGAACCGAGGGCACCATAGAGCAGACCAGTAAGGGTGCGGGTCATAACTGTGGCTACATGTGATCTATCGGAGCTAGGTACGAGCTTAGCGACTACAAATTGGATATCCTGGTTGCGATTGAGGCAGGCATCCCACAGATCGGCAAGCTGTTTGCTGTCGCCCTGGGCCATCATTTCGACTTTTTTGCGAGTCTCGTCTTCGGTGCTCATGAGAGCCATAGGCATGGCGGATACTTCGCGAGCGGTCTCCGAAAGAGTCTTAGGCATATTTTTGCCTTTGGCATCGGAGTTTTTGTCGCCTTTACCATCGGCCTTGATGCTCAATGTCTCGGGGACAGAGTTTTCGTCGCCTCCAATAGGGCTCTTGGCGGCAAAGCCACTCTTGTCTGCACGGAGCTTGATGGCTTTGGGATCAGTGGCCTGGGACTCGTCGCTTTGGGATTCTGTTTTGCTGGCTGATTCGTCGCTGAGCTTGAGTGGGCTGAGGTCTATTGCCGCTCCTTGCCCATCGGATGCACTATTGGTAGTACTGGTATCACTACCGGTGGCCTCGTCGAGCTTGTCGTTGAGAGGCATTTGCATTGCATCGGATTTTTTGGAGTTGCTCAGCGAGAGTGCTAGCGCTGGTACTTGCGTGGACATCAAGGCGAGTGCAGAAGCCGCAGCGAGAACGATGCGGGTGTTTCTATTTTCGACTGATTTCAAAAACATTGGTTGAGCGTCTTCCTTTTTGGGGCCGTCTGGTGATTTCTCGGAAATCAGATATGGACACTTGGACGGCGGACTAAATTAGGATGTTTCTCGAATTGGTCTTGTGACGAGAAGCTTAAAGAAGGCTAAGGAACCAGGCTCGTTATGGCATCGGTCTAGCTTTCTCAAGCCTTGCCACTATAGCACGACTCTATCTCTTTGAAAGTTACCTTTTGTCAATCTCGGTTGGCCTTTCCGCCTTTTTTGCAAGCTCTCTGGGGCATCAGCCGTTTTACTTTTTGTTGGCGTTGATTGCGAACAACATTAACATAACTAAAACTGCGATGCTGGCAACCTGGTCCACAAAGGCCGATAGATATGTAGTAAATAGCCTTGGGTTGCCTAATTGACCCGATAGATACCACAATTTTGCAAATGCGGCGCAGCCTGCAGCTGCAACCAGTAGTGGTGCGAAGGCATTTGCTTGAGAGGAGGATGCGCCCTTATATGGAATGGGCTTGCCAGGAGGCATGTCGTCATAATCATCAAAATCTGGATCAGGTGTCGATGTGGATGATGAGCCTGATAATAATCTCGAGCTCATGCGGCGGTCGGAGCCTGGTCTAGTTACGGATCGGCGATCGGTGTCGCTGATCCGTCGCTCGCTGGTTTGTTGCTGAGTCGGACTTGTTGATGATTGCACAGGGCTCTGAACTGGTGGTGCCGGTGGTGCAGGCGGTGCAGACAGAGGTGCTGGAGGCGCCTGCTGCGCTAGATTTAACTGGCTCTGGGTTGGACTGGGAGCTCTTTGAGGTTGATAATTGGGTTGGCCTTGTGGGCTTTGAGGCATGGCGGCAGGTCTAGGAGTCGGTGCAGTCGCCTGTGGTTTTTCGTGCCTGGGGCTGCGCGCCGCGAGCAGTGGAGATCTCAATGCATTAGGATCTGCAGGAGCAGCATCGTCTTCATCATAGTAATCGTCTTCAAACTCTTCTTCGTAGTCGTCACCGCTCAAAAGCGGTGATCTCAAATGATGG
>Ga0233441_1003277_pt1 | contig 11004 bp, 10 predicted proteins | sample SI_123_September_4_FD_182781 | JGI IMG/M metagenome (GOLD analysis project Ga0233441, IMG submission 182781) | Seawater microbial communities from Saanich Inlet, British Columbia, Canada - SI_123_September2016_135_MG | ecosystem: Environmental > Aquatic > Marine > Inlet | place: Canada: British... | reverse complement strand
TTTGTCATGTGTACCTCGCTTGTGTAGAATTAAAAAAAGAGCCGTGCAAGGACTCTTTTAACAGGCGGGGTTAGAAAAACAGGTTAATTTGATTGGTAGGAATAGGGTAATAAATGGATTCCCCCCAGATTAAGTTTAGAATTCAGGCAGCAAAAGGGGAAAAGCGTCGGCTTTTAACAGAAAGCTGAAAAGGTTGAGGTGTGCTCTGTCAGGAATGGAAAATTTCTATAACTGGAGGAAAGTATGCACCATTTTTTTAGGCAAATTTTCTGCCCCGCATCATTCCCCCATATTAGCGGTGAGCGTACCTGTCCGATGGTGTGACGTTTACTTTAATAGACGAACCGAGCAGATCAAAAAACTACTCGCAAGAGAAGCGCCTGTCGCTTTTATCCTTCCCTTGATTTCTTTTCATAAAACTTCTTTAAGAGCTTGAGCAGATTGGGGTCTGTCATTTCGCCGCTTTTTATCATGCGCTCTACCTCTTCCAGTGCAGCATCGCGCCATTTTTTATAGTAGACCTGGTCAGACAGGATTGGCGACCCGTCGGCCGCTACCCCGAGATATTCACTGATCACATCACCCAAAGAGTACTCATCCCAGAATGGATCAGAGCTTTCCCACTTGAGGGCAACCGGCACCCAGCGCCCCACGGGAAAGGTAGGCGGGCGACCACGCCGGCGTTTTTTTGACTTAGCCAGTCGGATATTCTCCCTCTCTATAGAGATAGTATCTTCCTTTATTTTTATTTCCTCAATGGTAGGGATGGACTCAGGTAGGATTTCATCCGGGGAAATTTCTTGACGAATGGCTTCTGGCTCCGCTTCTTTACCATCCAGGTATTTTCTTTCGTACTTCCACATCTGGATAATGAAATTCAACCAACGCGTACTGGCAACCGTATGAAGGGGCAGGCGATCCTGTTGGATCATCCGGTCTATTCGATGCCCCAAGCGAAAGCCAACAGAGACTAAAAAGAGAACGAGAGCAAAGCCTATTGTCAACACCACCTGAGCAATTTCAACACCTGCCGCCCGGTACAACTTTTCATAGAACCAGAATAAAGCATACCCTGTCCAGAGAAAACTGAAACTCAGCATGCCATATAAAGCCCACTTTTGGGTGCGTCCATATTCTTTACGGATCAAAGCTTTTTTTTCCATAGGGCGGTATTTTACCAGCCATTCCAAACAAATGAAAAGCGCACTTCCTGATTTATTACTGTATTCCTACCAATCAAAATCACCTTTTTCTTGCATCGCGGCAAGTAAAAATAGGGCAGCACTTCTTTTTTACAAGAAAGGATACGGATGTTTGCCAATACTCAAACACCACATCAAGAAAAAGAACTCCGCTTTGCCTGGACACCGCAGTCATGCTTCTTGTCGATTGCCTGTTCGCTGATAGCGGTCAGATATCAACGGAGTTCACTCCGCACCGAATCATTTGACTGAGGACAATCATGACCCAACATATCCCTACAGAAAATGCAGACCGTGAGACGGTTTATAAACTTTTTCAGGCTATTGCCGAATATGGGCATCGGGTTCGTACAGGTCAAAAAAGACTGCTTCTTCCTGAAAAAGCGGAAAGCTTTCCTCCAGTCGCTCAGGAAAAATTCCAAAGTCCTGATGAAAGAAAATAAGTAAAAAGCAAAGTTATCTGAACTTTAAAAGAATAGGTTCCTGCCAGACAAGAAAGGTATAATTCCTTTTGAGGAATATGTATGGAATACGGTGAATGGATCACAGTCCAGGAAGCCGCTGATTTGAGCGGCTACCATCCAGAGTATTTGCGCCTTCTAATCCGAGAGGGAAAATTAGACGCTCGCAAATTTGGCTCTGTTTGGGCTGTCAATAAAAAAGCGTTGCTCTCCTATCGAACGATTGCTGATAAATCGGATGATGGGCGACACGGCCCCCACTACAAAACCAATTAATCTCTTTCTTTTCAATCGGCTTTTTTTCTTGATATAAATACATTGTAGTGTTACAATATATTTATATCAAATAACGGGCGTATGAAGTGCGGTAACACCTTATACGCCCTCGCCAAACCCACCGGTGCATCGGCGGGCAGGTTGGTTTCATTATACCAACCAACGAAAAAGCGCCCTGGTGGGATTCCATCAGGGCGCTTTATGCCTTTAAGGTACCACGGCGTCCAGACAGAAAGAAGGAGTTTTTCTATGGCCAAAAGAGCCGTAATTTACATACGAACATCATCTGAACAGCAAGGGGGGAAGTCTAGCCCGGTTGAACAGGAAGCAGATTGTCGAGCTTTCGCTGAAAAGGAGGAGATGATCGTACTCAATGTGTACAAAGACATCAAACGTTATCGAAAAGGGAGTAAATGGATTCAACCTTCTGGCACTCGTTTCGATCGACCAGGGCTCTTGGCGATGCTGCGAGATGCTGCTGATGACCAATTTGATGTCATTCTCGCCTGGCGAGAGGATAGGTTATATCGCGGTATGCGAGCAATGCTTTTGGTTTTGGAAGTAGTAGAGCAATATAAATTGGAGATCATGCTTGCCAAAGAGACTTTCGATCCCATGACTGCGCCTATCAAAGCCTGGCTTGCCCAAATGGAAATCGAAAACATCAAAGAAAGAATGACAATGGGCGTCAAGGCACGTTTGCGTGCAGGCAAAGCAAATTCCGGTCAGGATCGCTATGGATATGTTCGAAATGAGGATGCAATAGAGGTCGTTGAGGCAGAGGCTTTTTGGGTGAAACAAATTTTTGCCTGGGCAATTGAGAAAGTGCCATTGCAAGAAATGCGCCAGCGACTGATTGCAGAAGAAGCTCCCCAACAACCAAATTCAAGACGAAAAATCCCGTGGGCTTATCACAGTATCAAGGGCATTTTATACGCTGCCAAGGAATATGCGTTTGGAAGAAAAACACAAAGCCGCAGTGGAGAAGCCTTTGAAATCCCCGTAGAGCCGATCATTGATATGGAAACATATCAAGCATACCTAAAGACGAAAAGAAAATATAAACCTACGCCTTATGACAGTCGGCAACACGGATTGCTGAAGGGCCTTCTCTTTTGCCCTTGTGGATATAAATGGGGCTTAAGAGACGCTTCTTTACAGTACCAAACCGAGCGGGGAGCTATTAAAGACAAAGACAGAATCCTGGGAACCTATTATTGCCGCCAACGGCATGAGGAATTGATTTCAGATGACTGTCCACGCTCGGTCAAACGACTAGAAGCTGATCGATTTGTCTGGGCGGAAGTAAGTGGCGTTATCAACCAGCCTGACATCCTTATGCACTCTGCGCGTTTAATGGCGGAAAGGGCAAGTGCAGAAACCATAGCATCAGATGCTGACATCGGGCCAATAGAGAAAGAACTGGAAAATATCACCTATCAACGGCAATGGATCATTACACAAGCACGCAAAGGTGGAATGCCAGCAGAAGAAATGGATAAGCAGTTGATCACCTTATCAAGACGAGAGACTGAGCTAAAGCGTTTGCTCAGAGATATCCAGGAAGAAGCTCAAAATCAAATATCGCCCAATTGGGAATATGAGTTTCACGAATACCTGACAGATATTCAGGCAGGCATTGAAGGACTGGAGACAGAACCCCAAAATATTGAGGCGTGGCGGGAAGCCTATCAAATAAAAGAGCAAGTTGTTCAGATATTTGTAAAGAAAGTAACCATTAGCAAAAGCAGCAGAATAGCTGTGGAGCTTGATCCAAATTTCCTGCAAAAACTAGCCCAACTCAAGGAGGAAGAGAATGAATAAGCGTGCAGTAATCTATATTCGTACATCATCCGAACATCAGGGGGAGAAATCCAGCCCCATCGAGCAGGAAGAGGATTGTCGCAAACTGGCATTGGAAAATAATCTGGAAGTTGTTTCAGTGTATCGAGACATCGAAAAATTCCGAGTGGGAAGCAGGCTGGTGGAACCCTCTGGTACCAGGTACGATCGCCCCGGTTTTCTGGCTATGATACGCGATGCCAAGCGAGGAAAATTCGATGTCATTCTTGCTTGGAAAGAAGATCGACTTTACCGTGGTATGCGCGCCATGCTTCTCGTTCTTGAAACGATCCAGGAATATCAAATCTCCATCCTGCTAGCTAAAGAAAATTTTGACCCCAAGATTGCGCCTCTCCGAGCTTGGATTGCTCAAATGGAATTAGATGGAATGAAGGAACGCATGGATATGGGTGTAAAAGCCCGTCTGAAGGCCGGTAAAGCGAATACCGGTCAAGATCGCTATGGCTATGTTCGTGTTGACGACGTAATTGAAGTTGTCCAAGAGGAGGCTTTTTGGGTCAGAAAAATCTTTGAATGGTATGTTGCAAAAGTTTCGATCATGGAGATACGTCAAAGATTAATTGAAGCGAATGCACCACAAAAAGGGAGTTCAAGACCTAGAAAAGTTCAATGGGCAAAATCTTCGATACAAGCAGTTCTGATGGCAGCAGAAGAATATGCCTTTGGTATCAAGCGCCAATCACGAAAAGGCGAAGTTTTCGAAATCCCGGTTGAACCTATTATTTCTACTGCAACCTACGAACAGTTTATGGAGATTAGGAAGAAAAACAAAACCCATCCCAAACGTCATCAAAAAACCGATTATCTGATTGGTGGGTTGCTGTATTGTGATTGTGAGAGGAAATGGGGGGCAAGGACAAACAAAATTCGGAAAAACCGCAAAGGAGAGATCGTACGACGCCCAACGCCGATTGGTGTCTATTTCTGTCCTCAGCGCCATAAAGAACTTGTTGCAGAGACTTGTCCAAGAACTATTAATACGCTCAAAGCAGATGCTATTGTGTGGGATAAAGTTTATACCGCGATCAATAAGCCTGAATATTTATTAGGGCAAGCATCTCGATTCGTTGAAGAAATAAAAGCAAAGACCTTAACGGTTGAGGAGGATGAGGCAAGAATTAGACAAGAACTTGAAGCTCTAATCGAAGAGCGGCAATGGCTGATTACCCAGGCGCGAAAAGGCTATCTTACAGCTACCGATATGGACCAACAACTGAACTCTATGTCTATGATTGAACTTGAGCTAAAACGAGAACTTGCTGCCATAGGGCAGGTTATCAATATCGAATTGTTGGATCAATGGGAAGCTAAGGTCAAAGAATATCTCCAAGACATCCAAGCCGGAATAGAAGCGTTAAACGACGCTGCCCCTCAGAATAAAGAGGAGCAGCAAGAAGTCTTTAGGTTGAAAAAAGAAATAGTGGATACTTTAGTTGAGAAAGTTACGATTGATCAAGATCGCACACTTCACGTTCATATTCGCCTTAATCTCCTCAGAATTCTAGAAGAAGATGCGAACAAAGGCGGTCCTAACGCGCCTGCGGTATCAATCCAGTCGGGCGGAACTTATACCCGTAAACCAGCATCCCGCGCTCGTCGCCATCTTCACGGAGTTTGCGCGTCACCATTTCTACAGGCATTCCGATGCTCACATCTTCTTCATCAACATCGGTCAGTTGTGCTGTTACCAGCGGACCCTCATTAAGTTGCACCAAAGCAACGGTATAGGGGATTGTGTGTTCGAATCCGCTCGGGGCATTATAAATTGTCGTATACGAATAAACCTCGCCCTGTCCACTGAAAGCAAATTCGTCTTTTGCTTCTTTGCCACAATCAGGGCAAATATCACGTGGGGGGAAAATCTTAACATCGCAATGTGGGCAAACCTCGCCAACTAAAGCATAACGCTGTTTTTTCAAACGCCAATGACGTGGAATTTCCATAAAAAATCTCCTTAATTGAGTAATCCTGCACAAATATACGCAAAAGAAACTATCAGGAACTATCAGACTGCCCAAAAGCCCTTGTAAATATGACTTTCGCTTCTTTGGCTCTAGCTGGATTTGCAATCCAGCGGTTTTCTCACAAAACGTGGATTATACATGCCCTGCAAGGGTACAAATCCCCGTTGAGTCTTTCTTCAACCTTTGGAGCGAAAGCCCTAGTAAAATTGACAAGAAACCCGTTTTCGCTATACTGAAATTATAAAATTGGATAAAACGCATCGTTCGCAAATTTAGGCTTGCTTCCGTTAAAAGACAGAATGCCGAGAAAAAAGAGATGCGCACTAACCCCCACCTTCAGGAGGAATGGATGAACAAATTAACCTGGTACGGACACGCAACGCTCGGACTCGAAACCGACGGATACAAATTACTCGTTGACCCCTTTTTTACCGATAACCCCGCCGCATCCACGACAGCGGAAGCGGTAGATGCCGATTTCATCCTCATCAGCCACGGGCATGGAGACCACGTTGGAGACACGGTCGCTATCGTCGAGCGAACAGGTGCAGGTGTTATCTCAAATTTTGAGATCGCGAACTGGTTTGGGGCGCAGGGCGTTGAGAAAATCCATCCCCAACATTTGGGCGGCGGATTTCAGCATCCCTTTGGTTATCTCAAATTAACTTTGGCTTTGCATGGCTCTGCTCTCCCCGACGGAAGCTATGGCGGCAACCCAGCCGGTTTTTTGCTGACCACAAATGATGGGAAGAAAATCTACATGGCACAAGATACGGGGCTTTTTGGCGATATGCAACTCATCGGAGACGAAGGAATAGACCTGGCTGTGATACCCATCGGCGATAATTTCACGATGGGACCAGATGATGCTTTGCGAGCGGTGAAATTCTTGCGCCCGAAAGCGGTCATTCCGATCCACTATAACACCTGGGATCTAATTGCTCAGAATCCCGTCAGTTGGGCAGATAAAGTGCAGATCGAAACGCAAGCAAAAGTGGTCGTTTTGGCAGCAGGGGAAAGTTTCGAGTTTTAGGTGTTTGTAGTTAAAGAGAAAGGGCTGCATTTTTTTTGCAGCCCTTTTCTGTTTTGGGTTTATGAAACATACTTTGATCTAATCTCTTTGCATATATCCTCAATATAATCATCTTCTGGGTAAAGAGAATTTTTTGGCATTTTTGGAAAATCATTATCCCAAAAACCTTTTTTATCAAGTTCAATTTTGGCAATAAGCCTTCGCCCGAAGTCTAGCTGTGGAAGTTTCCTCTCAGCGCGAGATGGAAATGTGCCTATGAGGTATCCTTCTTGAAAATGCGGACGTAATGCATCTGATGGACAAGCACTTATCAATTTTATTGTTAGCAATTCTTGTTCTACCGAGTATGTGATTGTACCTCTTGGGTATGGAACGCCAAAAATAAACAGATATGCTTTGGGGGTTCCGCTGAGAAATGCGAAAGATGCTGCTGCTCGTAAGGAATGTGTTACATCAAGAAGAGGTGTTCCACAAACCTCATAATGTTGAAGAATTGACCAAAGCAACTCGGGGAATTTATTTAACTTGCTAATGCCCTCGACATCTTTAGAATGAAGGCTTTTAAAAAGTTCGTCCGTACATTGTTTGAGGATGTCAAACCTACCATCTAGCTCTTTTTTAAATAATGAACCTCTTTTTTTTCTGAATATTGTCGGGTAAAAGGAGCTTGAACCTGCGGCTAATTTAAAATCTCTTCCTTGTCCTCGATAGAAAAGGCTATAATCAGGATTATGGTAGGAGATACGAGCTACTATTTGAACAAGATCTCTAAAAGAGTAAACCTTAATTGGAACACTTTCTCTAATCTCTTTGTTGGTAAACTTTTCATCGCTGTCTAGCGTGAGATGACACCATAGCTTTAAATTTCCAAAGTTCCTCATATATCTCCTCCATACTTTATAATGCTCTAAATGTTTCTCTTTTTTAAGAACCATCCGTGTTGATGAGCATTTATACCTTTTATATTATACAGAAAAGCCTTTTAGTTTCAATTACCCAGAGGAGAGCGAATCCATGAGTAATTTAGATCGCCGTAAAGAAGAAGAACGTATTCGTAACGAAAAACGCCTTCCGCCGGGGCAATCATTGACGCTAAAATTCCCCGTTTTGCATGTGGGGCCTGTACCAAAATTTACACCAGCTACATGGGATTTCAGAGTTTGGGGCGAAGTGGAAGAAGAAAAAAGCTGGAACTGGAATGAATTCCAGTCTTTACCACGCACGCAGGTTCTAATGGATATTCACTGCGTAACAACCTGGAGCAAAGCCGATACGCTTTGGGAAGGTGTTTCTCTTAAAACAATGCTCGATGCGGAGTTATTCAAACTCAAGCCAAATGTGACTCATGTGATGCAGCATGCAGAATACGGATATACAACGAATTTGCCTTTAGACGTTGCGCTGCAAGAGAGTTTTTTGCTTGCCACTCATTTTGATGGCGAGCCGCTTTCGCCAGATCATGGCTATCCTTTGCGTGGGGTCATTGGTCATATCCCTGCAAAGGCTGAAGAGTTAGAATCTCCCTATTTTTGGAAGGGTGCCAAATGGCTGCGCTCTCTCGAGTTTATGGCTGGTGACAGACTTGGCTATTGGGAGGCAGGAGCCTATCATAATAGAGCAGATGTTTGGGAAGAAGAAAGGTTTCGTTATTAATGAAAAACGGGTTGCGAGAGCAACCCGTTTTTTGTGATAGTTTTCTTCCATCCGAATAAACGATATGATATTGGATTGTTTGCTATAATTCTGTTCTATAAACTTTTCAATCTCTGGGGTATGTCTTATGTCTATTCAGTTAGTAAAACGCTATCATGCTAAAGTGGAAGAAATTATTCGCTATGGTGGGACACGCAATGAAAGTACTTTGCGAAAACCCTTTGAAGATTTATTAGGACAGTATGCTCGCGCTAAAAAGCTTGTACTGATAGCAGAAGTAGAGTTTCGTACACCTTTGGGAAAGCTGATTTATCCTGACGGAACGCTGAAAGATGCCTTACGCCAAGATTGGGGATATTGGGAAAGCAAAGATGAAAAAGACGACCTTGAAGAAGAGATAAAAAAGAAATTTGCGAAAGGATACCCGAATAATAATATCCTTTTTGAAGATACAAAAACGGCGATTTTATATCAGGGCGGGGAACGGGTTTTCACGGCTGAATTTCAAGATGCGGTTGCATTGGATAAACTGCTCTCTTATTTTGTCAATTATCAACCTGCCGAAGTGACCGAATTTCGGAAAGCAATCGATTTATTTGTGGCAGATGTTCCCGCATTGGCAGAGGCTTTACGAGAAATCATCAAAGAGCAATTAGAGAAAAACCAGAAATTCACAACGGCTCTAAATGAGTTTTTAGAATTATCACGCTCGGCAATTAACCCCAAGGTAGAGCTGGCGGATGTGCGGGAGATGATTATTCAGCATGTTCTCACAGAAGATATTTTTATGCGGGTTTTTGATGAGGCAGAGTTCCACCGTGAAAACGTGATTGCGCAGAAACTGCAAGAGGTGGCGCATACATTTTACAGCGGGGCAACCAAGCATAATATCCACGCGCGAATCGCGCCGTATTATGAGACGATCAATGCGCGGGCGGCGCAGATATCCGATCATCACGAGAAGCAGAAGTTCCTGAAATCCCTCTACGAGAATTTTTATAAGGCGTATAACCCGAAGGCGGCGGATAGATTGGGGATTGTGTATACGCCCGATGAGATTGTGCGTTTTATGATTGAGAGCGCCGACCATCTCACTTTTGAGCATTTTGGGAAGACGCTGGGCGATAAGGGCGTGGAGATTTTAGACCCTGCCACAGGGACGGGGACTTTTATTACGGAGTTGATCGAGTATTTGCCCGCGCAGCAGTTGGCGTATAAATATGAGCATGAGTTGCATTGTAATGAGATTTCGATTTTGCCTTATTACATTGCCAATTTGAATATCGAATATTCTTATAAGCAGAAGATGGGCGAATTTAAGGCGTTTGAAAATATTTGTTTTGTGGATACGCTCGATAATATGGGTTTTGAGCATAGCGGAAAACAGTTGAATTTTTTCGGACTAACGGATGAGAATGCGGAGCGGATTACACGCCAGAATAGCAAGCCGATTACGGTCGTGATGGGTAACCCACCTTATAACGCTAAACAAGAAAATTATAATTTCCAGAACGCAAATCGCCCTTATCCCGGTATAGACCAGCGGATTAAGGATACTTATATTAAAGCGGGCACTGCACAAAACCAAATTGTTGTCTATGATATGTACACACGTTTTTTGCGTTGGGCAAGTGATAGGCTTGATAAAGAAGGTATCATTGCTTTTGTATCAAATAGCTCTTTTATTGATAGTCTAGCCTTTGATGGTTTTCGCAAAATAGTTGCAAAAGAATTCAGTGATATTTATATAATCAACATGAAAGGAAACGCTCGGGGGAGTGGGGAAGAACGCAGAAAACAAGCTGGAAATGTTTTTAATAATCAAATCCGAGTTGGTATTGCGATTTATTTCTTCGTGCGTAATGCAGAGAAAAAAGGCTGTCGTATTTATTACAATGAAGTTCCTGATTATACAAGTGACCAAGAAAAACAAGCCTATTTGCGAGAGAATAAATTCACTACTATAAAATTTGAGAACATTCAGCCTAACAAAAAGAACAATTGGATAAACAAATCTACAACAGATTTTGATAAGCTAATACCCGTAATTGATAAGAGTGTAAAAGCTGGGCAAAGTGAGAGAGCTATATTTTCATTGTTTTCTCGTGGAGTTGCTTCATTGCGTGATGAATGGGCGTATGATTTTTCTGAAATAGAGCTTGAAAAGCGTATGAGGTATTTCACAAAAATATACCAAGAAACACTAGATAACCCAGATTATTCAGAGAAAATGTCCATAAAGTGGGACAGGGAACTTAATAACTATTTAAAAAGAAAAATTAAAAAAGAATTTAATTCAGAGCAAATTGTTGAAAATCTTTCCAAGCCATTTGTCAAAATGAAGTTTTATTTTGATAAACATTTTAATGGTATGACATATCAGTGGTACAACATCTTTAGGCCAGCGGAACAGAATTTAACAATCTTGCGTAAAACGGTGAAAACGCACACCTTAAACGGTTGATGTCGCACAGTCAGCGGAGGAGAGAAGACTGGCGAAGGAATTGTACTCTAAGTGTTCGGCATACTCCGTTTTGCCCTGAGTTTTCGTT
>Ga0233441_1003271_pt1 | contig 11021 bp, 22 predicted proteins | sample SI_123_September_4_FD_182781 | JGI IMG/M metagenome (GOLD analysis project Ga0233441, IMG submission 182781) | Seawater microbial communities from Saanich Inlet, British Columbia, Canada - SI_123_September2016_135_MG | ecosystem: Environmental > Aquatic > Marine > Inlet | place: Canada: British... | reverse complement strand
TGTTTAAAAACCTTATGATAAGACCCGTCGGTGTATTTATCTACTTTCAAACTTTCATACCAATCCATTAATTCCTGTTTATCATAGGCAACCGCTACCATATTTAATTTTTCATAATTAGCAGGAATTGGATTTAGATATAATTTAAAAACTAATACCTGTGTTATCGTTCTTGTCTGCATTACATGCCTCCTGCACCCGCATTCAGAGCCGATACATTTGATTCAGTTGTATATACACATGTCCAAATTGATTGATTAGAGTACCCTGTCAGAAGGAAAGTATATTTTAGTTCCCAGTCTGCATCATGCAAAGTCATGGTTGTCACCCCAATTAAAAAATCATTATCATCCCTGTCGCAAGACTTCATTTGAAGTTCTTCGAGAACACTTTGTTCTCCAATCTGATTGAATGTATAGTCTTTATTTTTAATAAACATTTGTTCTCCTTTTCATCCCACCCCGCAGATTGTAGCAGGATGGGATGACGCTTTTTTTTCTTTGAAATAACACACAAATTAAGGTGTTGAATATCTTGGGTGTGGCTTAGTTAATCTGGTTTCATCGTTCGGACGATGACAGCCCTCCGCCTTGGCAGTTTTCTTGCGCTGATCAGCTTCGACCCAAGTGTAATTTTTGTGATATTTGTGTCATGAGGGGGTCGCCTCCAAGAGATGAACATGCTATTATAACGATAATAATAGCATCTGTAAATGGTATAGGCACGATCACGATATAAACCAATCATATAATTATTGCCCACCATCCACGCAGAGGGTCTTTATATGGTTTGTTCGGTATAGGAATATGCAATTCTCCGCTACAAAACCCTGCCTCGATTAATTTTTCAATATGTTCAATGCTTACTTCATCAATTTCCCCGTTGAATTTATCTTCAGAAAATTTATCAAACACATTGTATCCAATTTCGTGTTGTAATATTTCAGTACGGTGTTCAAATAATTTTTCTTCTGTTGTCTCTGGCTCGGAGATATTTTTTACTGGTACTTCTAAAACGAATCTTCTGTTCCAAGCCTGTATTGCTTCACTCTCTTTAGAAAATACTGCCACTGACCCAAGTCTCATAATGCAAAAACTTGTAACACAATCAACTGAATAATCAGGATCATTAGTAACCTTGATGTGTCTCTCTTCGACTATACCTTCACCTCCGCAGAACGGGCATGGTTTTATTCCGGTCTTTTTACTTTTGGGTAATGGTAGTTTATCAAGATCGCTTTGTAACACTGATATTTTATCCGTGTAATCTTTTCTCAAAAGAGTAGGGTTGTTTCCCTTGTTCCACCTTTTAATAATTTCATTGTCGGTAATATCCCAATTACAATTTTTTATTTCGACCTTATGACCACAGGAACATTCCCCCCACGAAACATTGAAAGTACTGTACCCACAATTATAAATCTTAATGTCCTTGTTACCGCATTTGATACATGGTTTTATTTTAATCCGTTTTGCCATTATAAAGACCTCTTGCAATCTCGTAGCCGTTCGAATATTTCTCCACCTGTTTTAGACCCTGTTGGAAAATATTGATAACCACGATTATTTGGAAGTTCCTTTATCTTCCCGATTAATTTTTTGTCTAAATATACCTTGAGATAAAAGATTTCTTTAAAGGTAACGCCTTTAGATAATGTTTCTCTCATTTTAACCTCCCAGTTAAACTTAAATAATTGTGATAAATCTTCTCTGACTTTAGGGTGAAGGGTTACTCGACCCTGAGATGTACAACCAACAGGTATAAAATATCCATCCTGTATCATCGTTGTCAACCGTTCAATAATCTTTTCAAGTGGTTGAACTTCCAAATATTTTATGATGTTTTTGTATTGGTGTTTGAAGTCATGGAATTGAGCTGACATATTATCGTGCTTTATTACTTGGCTTATGCTCATAACAAAACAGTTCGGTGCATCTTTTACCCGTTCAATGTTCGGATTATCAGGCAGTGATTCTATCCTTGTTGTGATGTATCGTTTAATATATTCAACCTGTTCAGAGATACCGTCTATCTTTGAAATTAAATCCATGGTTTTTATTATCCTCCCACTAATTTATTTGAAGGTGATGTAACTCCACCCTCAATAGATTGCATCGGTTCACCGCACTCAGAAAATTCTCCATCACATTCATCAACCTTCTCACCGGAACCACAGGCACAAAGATCAGTACCCCAATTATTGACGCAGTAATTACAACTACCATATTCAGAGACTATATCATTTTCATCTTCGTGTCCGTATGTGCTTATGAAGTCATCTTCTGGCATACTGAAATCACCACTATCTAAATGTACTGTCATTGCACCGCATTGGCACGTTGAATATTCTACCCTCATGATTTATCCTCTACTTTTAATGATCTCATTACACCATTACATACTATCTTGCCCTGCCATCTCATTCTTGACAAAGCCCTGATAACCTCGGCGGGTTTATAGTCCCTGTTCTCACAGATACCCATAACTAAATTGTGAAAATGTAATTCTCTGTCAACTGACAACGCTTCAACAATCAGTGGGATAATTTCTTGAGTCACAGTCTCTTGATTAGCGAGTTCAATTTTTGCTCTTTCTTCTTTACTGTTAAACATGTTTACCCGCATACAAGTCAGTTAATATTTTCCCTGCATTTCTTGGAGTAAAATGCAAGTCCCGTTCTAATGGTAGTTCGGCAGACATATTCCCGAATGAAACATTGATCTTGGTCTGTTCAATATCAAACTTTGATACAGACCCAACATCAACATCACTACCTCTGGCAATACACCAGATATAATCAAGGTTGTTAGGGTCTTGATTAATCAGATACCAAGTTTCTCTCCCATAAGGATTAAATATTTTGGTAATGACATCCTGATTATCGAAGTCACTACCGAGTAGGAATTGTTTTTGAAGTAGTTCCTGATCTTTCTTTGTGAATAATTTCACCGTTATCTCCTGCGATTAATTATCTGATTGAGTACATAAGTTGAATCTGTTACCAATATTCTTTTCTCACCCGAGCAATCCATATTATAGACCTTCCGATGATAGAATCTATTATCATAAACCTTTGTGATCCGGCATTCGTTATGAGTATCCAGTTTGATATCCCATGGAAGGATAAGAAATATTATGAGTAGTTTAATCTTCATCAGAAATACTACTGTCTGACTTGACATCGACCCTCGACAGGCTTCTTAATCCCTTGCCTATCCTAAATAAACCAATCGCCAGAAATACTGCCATACATGTGAGACATGTTATTATTAGTATTGTCATTGTGTTCTCCGTTTTAATCTATTGGAATTTTGCTACCCTTACCATATATCGTTGGGAGTTCATCGAGTTCATAATTTTCCGTTGTCCCTAATTCTGCAATCACAGGGAGCAATGCTAATTCAAATTCATTATTATCATTTAGCGTCTTGATTGAATTTATAAAACTGTCAACTTCTTCCTGATTATAATAACAAACTTCTAATCGAATTTCTGTTACCAACTTGGGTTCTTCTTTACTCCTGTAATTTTTCGACCACCCCTCTGTTCTGGCTTTTTCTATTTGTTCAACGGGTGTCATGTTTGACCACTCCCTGAGAAAATCCAGTATTGCCTTATAGAGATCATCTTGAGATCGTATATCACCATCAGGAGAATGATACTTTGATAACATAGATATGGTATCACTGAATGATAATTTAAATAGCCCCGCTATTTTCATAACTAATACCATTCGTTCACCGTCGCCATTGGCAATAGAAGACGCATGGTTTTTAAAATTACTGGCATTTACAAAACCTTTAAGTGGTGTACCCGGATACTGAAAGGCAAAGATTATTTTATAATCATCGAATAGTTTTTCTCTTTCCAATAGTTGTTCTTTAGCTGTTTTGTTATCCATATTATTTTTCTCTCCATTCTGATCTTTCGTTTTCTGTGAAATATTCATGTAGCTTGTTCATGGCAAGATTAAGCCTACCTAATATTTCTTCAGGTGTATGAGTCCTACCGCCTTCAGGATAATGTTCTAAGTCATATCGTACTTCATCAATATCAGTCCATGCTTCCATGAGTTCATCTTTTGTGATGCTGTTTTTAGAATTCTCTTCAAGTTCTATTATTCTTATCTTCAACTTGTCAATCTCTTCAAGTTTTGCACCATTAGCCATTGATCGTATGACCATCCAAAAGGCTTCCTTCGGGCTAATCCCAAGTTTCCCGTTCACTTCATCACAAAGTTCCTGTGCTACATCCTTATCCTTTCCCCAGTCATAATCAAGTTTATAGAATCCTGATTCACCTTCCTTTACGATACACACGATAAACTTATCGTCATCAGTTTTTACCGTGTCCTGTATAAAATATGCCATCTTAGTTATTTTATCCATTAATAATCCCATCCAAAAAATTCATACTTTACTCCGTAATGCTCTAATATAAGAGCCTTTAAATAATCTGCGTTCTCTTGAGAGTCAGGGTCATCGATCTGACACCATTCATTATCCAACAGGGATTCCATTAATCCCCCGTCCTCCAACATTGGACAGCCGTATAATATTTCCTCGTCGAAGAGGTAATATGTTCCGGTTTTTTCATCAGCAATAATTTTGTGTACTGTCATTTTAATCTCCAATTAATTTAAAATTGTGTTCAGTCTATTATATATTTTTGCAAACTTTGTTCTTTGTTCATAATTATAATGTCCTCTCAGATAAAATAAGTCCACTATGACTTACTACGATTGATTTTGTCCAACCGTTTTCACTTGGGGCTAATCCTCCGCCGTTTGCCTGAAATTCAAGCCCATCACAAATATTATTAGCAATTTCTTTTTGATTGTTGGCTGAATCAACGTCTTCCGAAAATTTGATTGATACCACAAAGGTTAATTCCATTAGTTCATCCGATCCTGCAAATATTTTACCTCGAAGTTCAACGCTTCTGGTCTGGTCTTAAAACCTTCCGGCGGGCTTATTACCTCGCCTGTACTCGCAAGTTTGACGCTCCAAGTCTGAGTATCGTTATCGAATTCTACATTAGATGCTCTGGATACCTTCATCTTACCAAGCTGAGACAGATCAATTAAATCTGTGTACAGTGAATGAACATTACCGTTCGTGTCAATCATTAATTTAGTTCCTGACATTGATAGTTCTCCCTGATTTTTTGTAGTATTCAGATTTCTTTTTGACGTTGCCGGATTTTCCGAGCGCACGTTCAAGTTCAGCCGTTGCATCCTTGCATGATTTACCAGTGAATCCCGACGTTTCGATATTTGTTTTACCGTCGGTTTCGATAGTGATTTTAATTGTTTTCATCTGACCCCCAGAATTAATTCGACCTTACCGTTCTGCAAATTTCTACGTTGTACACGATAACCCTTCTTACGAGCCATCCTCATAGCTACATGGGTAGCATAGTTCTGTTTTAACAGATCAGCGTTTTGCCCTACACATCTGGCAACGTGTCCATCATACCAATCAGCTTGCAGTTTGTAACCGTTCTCAGATTTCTCAACAGTCATATCATATTTGCCTGAGAGTTTGATCACAATGTCAGCCTGTTTTGATCCGTAGTAATATCTGGCAGTGGTATTGCGTACCAGTTCAAAACCCATTTCTTTACAGGCATCTTCCAACGCCTGTAAATCTTTTATCTCAAGTTCAACATCTGTAAAATGTGACATAATTTATTTACCCTTAATCCATTTTGATTTTACGTTTCCAGTTACCTGTAACAGTGGAAACATCTGAAATATCAGCGCATGATTTCATGACGTTGTTCAATGTGCGCTTCAGTTTGCCCGTTGCTTTCTTGTTATCTTTGTAAGTGATAACCCCTTTTAAACATGTCTTCCTGAGCGTGGCGAGTTGTTCACCAATGTCAGAATCACCCATGAAATTTAACATCTCAAATTTGTCAACGAATTTCCTGAGAGTGTTCAGGTTTTTTTCTGTTACAACTTCGCCCTTCTTGATTTTGTCAGTCACGAATGAACACGTCTTCACTGTTTCATCCCTCAGAGTCCCAACAACGTCACCTAAGAAGGTTTCAATCTCTCTTCGAGCGGTTGCCTGATATTCTCTGGACATTTTTTCGTTCAGTTCAGTTCGCTTGGCAAAAAATTGATTCGATCTCTTTTTGAAATTTGGTAGGTTCACCTCAAAAAATCTCCACTGTAAAGAGAATTTCAATTTCACAATTTGAGGATCAGGATATAGAGTCTCAATTTTTTTCGTGAATAATTCAGTGAATTCTTTTGGGGTTCTGGTTCTTTTTGCTCCGGTTCTCTTGTAGATGGCGGGCATACTTTTCTTGAATTGAAACATCATGACCTTACGCATTTTGGGATACCCACGAATGAATGAATTGACTGTATCCGTGTACTCTTTTTGAAGTTCTGTTAATCCTTCGATCAATACAGGTACAACGCTATCAGGTACAAACTTGGCATTCCCTATCGGGAAGGGGAAACTGTGCTGATCCACCAACGCCCTTGCACGGGATTCAATACGCCTGAATGATTTCCTGTCATCAGATGGGATCAAATTCTTACGACCCAAAGTAATGAGTTCTGTTGAAATATCTTTTTGAGTAAATCCCAAATCGTCATGATTCAGTTTTACCTGACCAGTCCAAAACCTGATATTTAAATCTATCAGAATTCCTGACTTCATTATTTTTTCAATATGGTTCAAAGTGTTACCCTCAATTTACCCGTTGTTTTATTTGGCGGGGAGAGTGGCGGGTAAAATCCACCCTCCCCGTTTGGTGACAACACAATCAAATTGATATTTTCCGACGGCTTTTTATGTCGGAAATTATTGTCGATGCGTTCCGTGCATGTATCTGCACCCATTCCCGCATTTTATCTAATTTTTGTTTCATCGATTTGCTCAGGGGTGTCATTTCTTTTATTGCTCCCATGATGTCAACCGTATTCAGTTCAGAATTATTTGAAAAGGCTTTGAACATGCCTGATATAATACAATTTTCAATCTCAGCACCGGAATATTCGTGTGTATGTTCAACCAGTATAGGCAGATCAAAGTTTTTTACGTCACGTTTATTTTTAGTGATATGAATTTTGAAAATTTCAAGACGTTCATGTTCATTGGGTAAATCCACAGCGAAAATCTGATCAAATCGTCCCGCCCTTAATAGTTCTGGCGGTAATTTTGTAATGTCATTCGCCGTTGCCACAATAAAAACGGGCTTGGTTCGTTCGTTCATCCATGTTATCAGTGTACCAAATACCCGAGACGTTACGCCCCCGTCGGTCTGACCCGAAGAGTTTATACCGGATAATCCTTTCTCAAGTTCATCAATCCACAGCACCGACGGACTCATTGACTCCGCCAAATCCAACGCCGTTCTCATGTTCTGTTCTGATTGACCCTGCAATGACCCAAATAATTTTCCCATGTCAAATTTCAGTAGTGGTAACTCCCAAGAATTTGCCACAGCTTTCGCCGTCAGGGATTTTCCACATCCGGGGACTCCCACAATCAAAATTCCTTTTGGTGATGGCAATCCAAATTCTTTTGCTTCGGTACTGAATGCAGTCTTACGCTGTGCAAGCCACATTTTCAGCACGTCCAGACCTCCAACGCTGTTCATGTTCTCTATGCACTGATAATATTCCAGTAGTCCCGATTTCTTAATGTTCTGTGCTTTCTCACGTTGAATAATCTCAGGACAAAAGTATTTCTTTTCTACAAGTGACAGAGCAAAGGCATTTTCAGCGTCAAATTCAGTCATACCGACGGCTGAATCACAAAGGTGATCAAAGCTACTGTTAATAAATTCAATTCCATTATCCTCAGCCATTCCGCTCAGGATATTTCCGAGTGACGTTCTATCTGGATACTCAAAATCAACGACCGTGATGTCCTTTTGCAGTTCTATTGGGATGTCCATCTGGGCGGACACAAAGATTATATATCGTGATGTCGCTTTGCAGAAATGCACCAAGTCTAAAATTGATTGAACGATCATAGGATCATCCATGTAATAATGAAAGTTGTGTATTACTAAAATTGTGTTCTCAGGAATACTTGAGATTGAGTTCAGGCAGGCAAGAGGATCAGATTCACCCTCTCCGGTTTTAGTTCCGTTCAGTTCCCAGCCTCTTGTTACCGTCCAACATGCAAAATTCAGCTTTTCAAGTTCAGAGATTCCACGAACTTGCTGTGAAATTCGATGAAGTTCATTTGTATTTACGTTCATTACGGGATACCCCGCACGAATGTAATTTGTGATGTCAGTTTTAAACATTTTACCCCTTTGTGTTAATCGTGAAGTCTTACAGGCATTAACAAAATAGTTGTATCCGTTCCAACCGGAAAAAATAATGTTGCTTGTAAAGAGTTACCGTATCTCATGATGAATTTTCCCGAGATATTTTTCAGTACGCTCAAGAGATACCACTTATTATATCCGATTGGTTCAGCGTTCCGGCATAGTGGCATTTTCTCACGTTCCATTTTAAATTCTTGGTGAATATTATTCGTTACCACTTTCCCCGTCATTCCAGATTTACCGACGGTTACAATCTGTGCATCGTTTTCGCTCAGGGTTCCAAGATTAAAATGTTCAAGATATTTCAGATTAAAATCCTTTATGTCAAACCTTTTTGACTTGGAATGTTTTGGAATGACGTTCTCATATTCAGGATACCTCATTTCATTCGTTCTGCAAATATATTTGAAGCCAGTTCCTGATATGATCACACGGTTCTCAATCCGGTTCCCTTCATCGACAAGCTGATTAATTGATACGGTATAATCCAATTTAAGTAGCTTCAATTTTGCCATGAATTTAACCGCATCGTTCGGGATTAATGCACGTTCACACTTTTTGTTTTTGGTATTGTGCTTAAATGCAGTTGTAATTAATTTGTGTCCGTCGGTAGCGCATATCTCTGTTTTGCGCCCCGCTCTGACGTTCACACCGAGTAATTGAGATTTCATTTCATCAGTGGAGGTGAAAGGAAGAGAATCGATAATTCCCTGATTAATTTCGTCGTTCAGTTCAAAAGCTAATTTCATTTTTTGATCATGTGGATAATTGGGAAGTTCATTTTTATCTGCAATACAGCCAATTGATAATGGAATTCCGTTTATAGTAGGTAAAAAATCCTTACCCTTGAAATTGATTTCGTTCATGGGTTTTATCAGTGGTGTTTTTGGAATTGCGAATCCAAAAAATGATCCGTTCGTGGCTGAGTCAGGTTCTACCTGTAAATACCCCTCCAAATTAGTAGCAATGAATTTTCCTTTGTGGAAATACGCTTGCCCCAATACTGGCAGAGTTGATTTCTTGGGTATTACCAAGTTCAGCAATGCTAATTTTTGTTTTGAAAGTGTGGTCTTGTTCATTTCACCCCTTTTATTTTGTGTTCACGTTCTAAAATTAATTCCAGATTCCGAATTCAGGATGTTCATCCTCGATCATTTCTCTGGCTGTATCAAGAGCGTAAACATGTGCGCTTTTGAAGTCATATTCGTTCAATAAATTTTCGATTTCATCCAGACCGTTCATAAATATTGTTGAGTCTGATAAATCACTTGAGGACATCCCGCAAGTTCGATTTAAATATTTATCAATAAGTTGTTTTGCCAAGACTCTTGAGTCATGAGAATCGACGTAGGCGACCTTTTGTTCATGTGTTGACATTATTACCCCATTATTTTGTGTTCACGTTCTAATTAGGCATTATCCCAGTATCAGCCATGCTTTTATAATTTTCGCCTGTGACTAATATGTGATCATGTACGGAAACATCAATTGTTTTTAACGCCCGTGCAATTTTTTCGGTAATCATTTGGTCATCTCTGGAAAAAGTCAAATTCCCGCTCGGGTGATTGTGTCCGAGGATGACCGCAGAAGCACTATGTTCAATGACTTTTTTCACAACTTCCCGAGGACATACAAAAGCGTTTGAAATGCTACCCTTGAAAAGAGTCTCGGTCTTGATCACTTTATTTTGACTACTCAGGAAAACAACAATAAAATGTTCTCTTGAGGTGTTTTTAATTAACGTTCTCAAATGATCAGCACCGTTTACAGATGATAATATTGTATCACCAGTTTTGAGATAAAATCTCTTTGAATATTCACGACGCAAAACAGCATCGGAAATTTGATTGATTGTGTTCATGTTGGTTTACCCGTTTAAATAATATTTTTGTGCGAAAAAAAATCCCCGCCCCCGATAAAAACATGCAAATAAAATTATGAGGGCAGGGTGATATGATGATCTATTTTCGCATTTTTCTCCACTTTTGTTATCGGTTTAGTCCACTTATTAAATTTTCAGCCGTTCCATAACAGTTCTCATATTCAAATAATCTCAGAAATAATTTTGTAGCCAGTTCTTTGTTACAGGCAAGATCAGGATCACACCGCCACCGCCTGTTTTTTCGGTAGGCAATCAGGTAGTTCTCCGGCATTTGCCGAATTGTATCTGAATAAGGTGCATGAATCAATTTGGTTTTCATAATATACCCGTTTAATACCCGAGCCAGTTCAGAACGTCTTGTCCTGTGTACTCGGTTTTATTACCTGTGTCATCAAAAAAATCTTTTGGATCAGACCCGTGCGCTTTGATTTCACGCTCTATTTCTGATCTTGTTGGTGTATATTCACATGCATCATCATAATCCATCAGCAATTAACTCCAATCACCACAAAGGCAATAATCAGAACTAACATAAGGACGAATTTAACTAAATCCGGCGTTTTCCCCGTAGAAACTGGGAATTTTTTGGATTTCCGTTCATGTGTTATTTGATAAGAGTAAACAGAATAAAACATCATGACGCAACCGCCAGAGCCTTATTCCACTCGGAGGATTTCACGCTCCCCATCAGCCATGAAAATTTCCCATGTCTGTTTATGTGGATGTTTGCATAATTTGACCCGATTGTATTACTAATCAGGGTCTTTATGGCGATCCGTTCAAGTTGATTTTGTACCGCATTATTTAAATTAAAAACCTGTTTATACAGCTTTTTGAC
>Ga0233441_1003267_pt1 | contig 11025 bp, 12 predicted proteins | sample SI_123_September_4_FD_182781 | JGI IMG/M metagenome (GOLD analysis project Ga0233441, IMG submission 182781) | Seawater microbial communities from Saanich Inlet, British Columbia, Canada - SI_123_September2016_135_MG | ecosystem: Environmental > Aquatic > Marine > Inlet | place: Canada: British... | reverse complement strand
GACCAAATTGTTCTTTAAATGCTTCGTACCTTACAAGTGCAGGGTCATTATCATGTAAAAACCCTTCTGTAGAAGTGTCAATAGTAATTTTAGGTAGATTTGAAATTACCATAAACGCTAATAAAATCATAACTAAGATAACTTTTTTAGGATGTTGGGTAATTGTCTCTCCCATTTTTTCTAAACGAGATTCACTTTTAGTTCGCCAATTCATAGGACTCCTTATTTATTAAGTGTATTTTACTCTATTAATGTTAGGAGATTGTTAATTTGTTATGAGGGTATAGTTGTTGATTAAGACAGATGAAGGTATTTTATAATTAAATAAGAGTAGTTATTAACTACTCTTGAAATTCTCGAATTGTTTGATTATCTAACATATAATAATAACGTTCTTCAGAGGTAAGGTTCTGCTGGTTTTGGGCTTGTTCTAAACAACTCTGAAGTGATGCAAGTCTAAAGTATTCTCCAGAAAATATAAGACTATTACTATTTTCTCTAACTGACTTAACGTTTAAATGGTCCATGTTATAACCCTGTTTTCCATTTTCTAAGTTTGTAAATACCATTTTCATTCTACCATCTGTGATTTGTTCCCAGTCAAGCGCTAAGTAATATGTGCTAATAGCCGTGTAGTTAATATAATAGTCAGTAATAGTATTGTTAACATCATATTTTACAAAACGTTTGTTGCTATCAATTGTATTACATGACGCATGAGCGGTATTGTACCAAACACCATTGAGTTCTTCACGAGGTAATGTGGGAACAATTGGTGAAGAAAACGGTAGTTTTTCCCGAATATTCAATGCTGCAGAGATTTTTGCTGCAAAATTAAGTAACACCATTTTGAGTTTAAATTTATACTCTGACATATCAAAAGCAAAAATATCTGTACTTAAAAGTGCTCTGTCTGCATCGTCTTGTGTAATAACTGTTGAAACCGCACGGCGTTTACTATCTTGGCTATTAAGGTAATAATCTTCAATAGCTCTGAGTGTTAAAAAGTACTTTTTGCCCTCATCACTTGTTAAATCACTTAAAGGATGTTCTAATAAACGTTCACTTTTAAAATCAAAGTGTTGCGCCACTTCTTGTAGTGCTTCGTCAAGACTTTTACCTTGCTCAATTTTTTGTGCAATCAGTGTTGTAAAAGTATTAATATTATTAGTAGCACTATTTTCATAATTACTCAACATCGTCATGAGACTGTTTTCTTCTTGTAAAAGAAGATTATAACCTTTGCCCAAAAGAATAGTAGTTCCCTCTTGAAGTTCACCTTCATGAGTCACTTCGTAAGCACCTTCATAGCTTGTTTCAAACTGTGTTTCATCTACATCACAGTTTTTGTTGTTATTAGTATCTAAACACCCTTGGGCATTTGCAAGTGTCGTCTCACCTGAAACCAGTGTTCTTTGAGAAGCAGTTTTTTCTGTATTGTCAACTTCAGAAGTTGAATTGCTATCGCCACAACCTACTAGCAATAAAGTAGTACAGATTAAAGAGAGAGTATATTTTAATTTCATAGTGTGCACCTAGTATTTAATTTTGTGTAGTATATCTATACAATGGGTACTAAGTGTGAACATTACTATTTTGCTTGCTCGTTATTTAGCTTGCTCTTTTGTCACCCACTTCATTAAAGCTCCTGTTAATGTCAAGTTTGTCACCATCGCGACTAAAACAGTAATACCGGTAATCAGTCCAAAGTTAAACAGGTTGGTCATACTCGCAAACATAAAGACTAAAAATCCTGAACTTAATACAACAGAGGTTATAAAAATTGCACGCCCACTAGTGTGCAGTGTTTTTCTTATGGCTTCATCAACATCATTGTGAATGATATAGTACCTTTTAAAGTTATGCATGTAGTGAATGGTGTCATCTACGACCATACCAATAGCAATAGCTCCAATAAGAATAGTAAACATATCTAGGGGTAAATTAAAGATAACCATAAAGGCAATTCCCGCCATAATAGGTGTAAGGTTTGGAATCATACTTAAAAGACCTAGTTTTAAACTACCAATAAGAAGAACCATTAAAATGGCAATAACTATAAAAGCAATAATATAACTCTCAATTGAGCTCTCAATTGACTTGGTAATAGTTGTTGATAAAATAGGCAGTATCCCCGTAACACAGACCGTTGCCATATCTTTAAACTCACGGTTTAAAAGTAGCTCTAAATCTTCTATCATCTCGACATACTCAATAGAATCTACCCAAGGTGCTTTAATTGAAATACGTGTTTTAGAAAATTGTGAATCTACAATCGCTTCTAAGTCATCACTTCCACTGTTTTCAAAAAGTAAAAACTCCTGAGCAATTAAATCTTTGTTTTGAGGAATAGTATAATACTCTTTTTGATTTTCATTAAGTGCCATGTGAATCTCTTTAAGCATATCATTGATACTAACAATTTTACCAATAAAGTAATTTTCACCTTTAAAGGTATATATCTCTTTTGTAACCTTCTCAATACTGTTTAAAAACTGTGGATTATAAACACCATTCTCTTTTGCGGTATCAAGAACAATTTCAATACTAATAGAACCTCGTAATTCTTTATCAATAGTTTCAGTATTGACACGAACACTATTATCAGGTTTAAACCAATGAAGTGGATTATGCGAAAAATGCATTTGTGCTGCTAAAAGTAAAGAGATAACAATAATAGTAAAAGCCGAAATAATAATTGTTTTGTAATAGTTAATAGAGAAGTTCGCAATAGTTATCATGATAGAATCTAAAAAAGGCTCATTAGTATGATAATGAGGCTTAATAGGTAACAAAGAAAGAATTACTGGTATAAATACAAGTGTTAGTAAAAGTGCTAAACTCACACCAATAGCTGAAAATATCCCCAATGCCGCAACAGGTGCAATATCTGAAATACTAAATGAAGCGAGAGATGCGGCTGTTGTCACCGAAGTCATCACAACAGCGAGTCCTGAATGACCAATGGCATAAATAATGGCACTTTTTTTATGATTATTTATATTGGTATCATCTTCACGATGCAACTCATCATACTTATGAAAAAATATAGAGAGAATATGAATACTATCCCCAATAGCAACCGCCAACAATAAAGAAGGTAATATCTGTGTCATAGAGGTAATAGGGTAACCCAAAAGTGCCATTGAACCAATAGTCGCTACTAATGTTAATATAACAACAAGAAGAGGAATGAAAACAGCACTGACGCGTCTAAATGTCATAAAAAGTAAAAATGCGATAGTAAGTACGACAAATAAAATAAACTTTGACATATCTGCCATAAGTGTAGATTGCAAGTTTTTAGTAATAATAGGAGAACCTGCATCATAGACTTTAAAATTATCATCTTTGTACTTATCAACAATACGTTCAAGCTTGGTAATAAGTTCGTTGGTTTCAGCCGGGGTAATAAAAGCTAATTCTTCACTTGTACTATCTGTATTTGTGCTTTCTTCTGTACTTTCTTCATATATTGCTTCTTCAAATCCATCGAGTAAAGGGTCAAATGCTTCATCATCAATATCTATAGAAGTATAGGTATTAGTAGTTATCATGATAGTTGTAAATGTAGCATCAGCGTTGAGGTAGAGGTCTTTATAAATGGAGTTAGCTCTAGCAAAGGTTTCTATTGCTTCAAGCTTTTTCTTGTCATCAGGAATTCCTTCAAGAAAAAGGTCTTCAACAATAAGCTCACTTTGGTTACCTACAGTTTTACGTGCATTTTTTAAAGAGTCAACGTCTTTAATATAAGGAACATTCTCTAAAATTTCGTCATGAAGTTTAAAAAGTTTGTTTAAAAAGTCTTTGTCAAAAACATCTTTTGTTTTAATGGCAATAATAATCTTTTCATCGCGACCAAATTGGTTTCTAAAGTCATTATATATAACAATTTGAGGGTCGTCTTTATATAAAAACCCCTCAGTAGAAGTGTCAAAAGTGATTTTTGATAAATTTGACGCTAAAGAAAAAATAATAATAAGCGTCAACAGAAGTGCTTTAAACCGATGATTTATTATAAGCTGTGTAAAGGTTTCAAACTCTTGTTCTACTTTTAACCGCCAATTTGATTGCATAAAAAAATCCTATATTTTGTTTAGTTGTCTTCTTCTATTATCTGTAATAAATCGGTAGGTGTTACATTGTTTTTTAAGGCAATATCCTTAAATTTGTCATCTGAATAACCGCTAATACCTTGCTCTTTGAATAGTTGTAATACATGTTCAATATTAAGACCTCTAAGGGTACATACTTGGGATAGTGTTTTTTTACCTAGTCCCGCGCCTTCAAGTTTTTTTATATTGTGCTCAATGCCATTATTTGTATCTATCATCCTATAAATATCTTGTGGACTTAGATTGTTTTCAATAGCAATTGTTAATAAAATATCATGCTCATTAAATTTTATGCCATTTTTATTTAGTTTTGATGATGCAATATCGAAATTGATATTTAATCTTTTCGTAAATATTTTTAAAGTATCAAGTTCTGCATGATTATAGGGAGGTGTTCCATAGTTTACTTCCCACTCTTCACTAATATAATCACTTAGGTTTACAATCCAATTAAAAGGTGGAACTTGTGTAAACGACCCTGTCACTATTACTAATACAATAGCGAGTGAAATAATAAGCTCTTTTGTAGCAGAAAAAGCTTTTGTAATTTTGTTTTTCATGTAGGATGTAAAAGGCTTCCAATTATAATAAAGATGCCAAATTACAATAAAGACAATCAGCAGAGTTGTTGTTATATGTAATTGAGCCCATTGGGTCTTAGTAAATCCAATAATATTCCAATTGGCCCAATATGCAATTCTTCCCGGTGGTGAAATAAATAATACAAGACCACTAATAGTAGAAACTAAAAACGTCCATGCTAGTGTTAAAGAAATAATTTTTTTTATCATAATATGCAATTATAACTTATTTATTCACTTCTTTTCGCACCAATGTGTTAACACTACTCATTTCTCCATCCAACCATTCCCCAGAGTGAGAATATAGAACCTTGGCATCTTTATTAAGAATAAGAGTGTTGTACTCATTATCTATTAATCCCCATTTCTTAACTAAAACAGATTTTTTATCTACAACATAAATACGTTGAGGATACGCTTCCATTTTATCTTTTAAAAGTGATTCAATAACAAAGTTAGGTTTCCATGTTGCATTAAGATTTAAAACAACTAAAATTTGAAATTTTGAAAAATCAAGATCTTTTTCAAACGCTTCAATAGTAGGTTTGAAAATTTCTCCTTTGTTTTTTTCATCAGGATCAACATACATTAACATGGTAGTTAGTCCTTTTAACATAGAAGAGTCCCATTTTCCACCTTCAACATAATGACCGTTGTCTTGGTCTAATGTGATACCTGTTAAAGGTTTTTTCATATATACTTCTGCCATTAAAGAGACAACAGTTAAACTTAAAATCGAGATTATTTTTTTGAAATTCATGGGTATGCCTTTGTGCTGTAAGTTAAAGGAAGTATAACGTGGCTCTGTTAGAAGATTGTTAAGAAAAAGATTACAAAATGAAATAACTTAGCAATTAGTGTTCCACTTTTTCATATCTTACATTCCTTTTAGCTAAAATGCTCTACAATACAACAATAATAAATTAATAAAGATAAAAAATTGATGAGAATAGATAAATTTTTAAATGCAGTAAACATTACTAAACGTCGTGCGGTAGCACAAGATATGATTAGTAGTAATGTTGTGATGATAAACGATAAAGTAGTTAAGGCAAGTAAAAATATTGAGGTAAAAGATATTATTACTATTAACTATTTAAAAGGTGCAAAACAGTTTCAAGTTTTACAAATTCCTACTACAAAGTCAACACCAAAGTCGCAACAAGATGATTATATTAAAGAGTTATCATGATAACTCAATTTGAACGTTCAAAATTAGAGTTCGAAAAACTATTTAGTCATCAAATGAGTGATAGTGAGATGCGTGATTTTTTAATATCAATGCGCCTTGATGAACATACTTCAGTTGACGCTATTGCCGCAGCAGCTACTGTTATGCGAGAATATTCAATTTCACTCCCTTATGATAAATCACTCCAACCAAAACTTATTGATATTGTAGGAACGGGTGGTGATAAAATTGGTTCATTTAATATCTCTTCAACAACATCACTCCTTGCTTCTGCTGCAGGTCTTTATGTGGCAAAACATGGAAACCGTTCAATTACTTCAAAATCAGGAAGTGCAGACCTTTTTGAAGTGCTTAATGTTCGGCTTGATTTGAGTGTAGAGTCTTCGGCAAAACTTTTAGAAGAGTGTGGTTTTACTTTTATGTTTGCACAAAATCATCATCCTGCAATGAAGTTTATTATGCCAATTCGTAAAAGTATTGATGAAAAAACAATTTTCAATGTTTTAGGACCCCTTACTAATCCTGCAAAAGCAGAAAAGTTTTTATTGGGTGTTTTTGACAAAAGCTTTGTTCCTAAAATTGCACAAGCTTTAGAGTTAATGAAAATAAAGTCTGCTTTAGTAGTCAGTTCTCGTGAAAAAATGGACGAAATTAGTATTTCTGATATTACTTACGCTTCGAAAGTTATAGATTCTAAAGCGACTGGAATGTTTGAAATTAATCCTGCTGATTATAATTTAAAAATGCCTGATTTAAGTGCTATTGCGGGTGGTGATGCTAAAGAGAATGCTCAAATATTACATAATATTTTTACCAATAGAGCTACTGATGCTCAAAGAGACATTGTTCTAATTAACGCGGCACACGCTTTTGTTGTTGATGGTATTGCACGTGATGTTCAAGATGGCTTAGAAATTGCACGTGAGACTATAAACAGTGGTAAAGCGGTAGAAAAACTAAAACAAATTCAAAAGGTGTCCGCACAGTTATGATTTTTACTCTTGGACAAACTGAACTTGATGAACTTCTTATCATGATAAAAACAAAACTTCCTGATGGTGGTGTTGTAATTTTAAGAGGTGACTTAGCCGCAGGTAAAACAACACTTGTATCTAAGTTTGTGAAGTTCATGGGTGGAGGGGACAGCGTAACGTCACCAACATTTTCTATTCAAAATTGCTATGAAAATAATATTTTTCATTACGATATTTATAATCATGGTTTTGAACATTTTTTATCCTTAGGAATGTTTGAAGAACTTGAAAAAGAGGGGTTTCATTTTGTAGAGTGGGGCGAAGAAAATTTAATTTCCCTTTTAAAACGAGCAGGTTTTGAAGCTATTGTTATAGATATAGAAAAATTTGAAGCAATTCGAAAATATAGAGTAGAAGAGGTTAGTAGTGCATAATTTAAAAGCAGAAGGACTTGTAAAAACAATTCAACAGACAGAAATTGTAAAAGGAATGTCTCTTGAAGTTGAATCTGGTCAAGTTGTTGGGCTTTTAGGTCCTAATGGAGCAGGAAAAACAACAACATTTTATATGATTTGTGGATTAGTTGAAGCAACGGGTGGTGAAGTTTTTTTTGATGGGGAAAATATCTCTGATATGCCTTTACATTTACGAGCACAAAAGGGAATAGGGTACTTACCTCAAGAAGCGTCTATTTTTAAAGATTTAACAGTTGAAGAAAACTTATTAGTAGCTGCGCAAGTTGATAATAAAAGTATTAAAAAGAAAACACCACAAGAGCAGATGCAACGTATTGAAGATTTACTTGAAATGTTTAATATTGAGCCTATTCGTCACCGTAAAGGAATTAGTTTAAGTGGGGGAGAACGTCGCCGTGCAGAAATTGCACGAGCCTTAGTCAATGAACCCCGTTTTTTACTTTTAGATGAGCCGTTTGCAGGGGTTGACCCTCTTGCAGTTTCAGATATTCAAACGGTTATTAAACAGCTGGTTCAATATGACATTGGAGTTTTAATAACCGATCATAATGTTCGTGAAACACTTGCGGTGTGTGATTATGCTTATGTGATTAGAGCAGGAGAATTACTTGCTGAAGGTAGCAGTAAAGAGATAGAAGAAAATGAAGATGTACGCACATATTACTTAGGTGCAGATTTTAAATTTTAACATTGTAAAACATTATAAAAATAAAATAGAGGAGTTAGTATGTTACGACAAAAGCAATCTGTTGATGTGAAAAATAAATTGTCCAATACCTTACGTAATTGGCTCCCTATTTTACACTCAAGTTTAAATGATTTAGATGAGACTATGGCTCCTTTTATTGATGGAAATCCTTTAATTGAAGTTCGTAGTGGTTTTGAAGAGTCTTTTGAAAAAAGAATACCACGAAAAACACTACACTCTCCCCATATTGGTAATGCCAATTCTGAGCAGATTGAAGCACTTACTATTCAAACACACTCTTTATATGAAATTTTAGACGAACAAATTTCAGCCCCTCTTTTTCCTACACCAATTTCTGAAAGTATTGCAATATTTATCATTTCAAATCTTGATGAATATGGATACTATGAAGGGGATACTGAGCAGTTTTGTCACGAGCATGAAATTACAGTAGAACAGTTTTTAAAAGTACACCAACGCTTTGCTTGCATTGACCCTGTTGGTATTGGGGCACATAACGTTAATGAGTCATTTGAATTTCAATTAAGTGAATGTGAAATTTCAAATGAAGGGTACGCTTTAGTAAAAGTGATGATTTATGATTTAGAGCAGATGCACAGTTACTCTAAAGAGCCTTTTTTTGCAGAAGCGATGAGAGCAATTACTACGTTTAAAAATCCACCAAATATTGAATATATGGAAAAATCAGTTGAAGTAATTCCTGATTTAATGATATTCTTTACTCCTGAAGAGGGAATAGAAGTTAAGTTAAATAACGAATATTATCCCGATATTCATATTCGTACCGACTATGGTGTTGAACATGAGTATGTTACAGAAAAAATTAAAGAGGCGAAAAGTTTAGTTGATGCACTTGATATGCGAAAAGCAACACTGTATAAAGTTGGCTTGATGATTGTAGAGTATCAATATGAATTTTTTACTGGTGGAACTATTAAACCTCTCACACTTAAAACGTTAGCAGATGAATTTGGTCATAATCCTTCTACTATTTCACGTGCCATTGCTGGAAAGTACATTGCTTGTGATAGAGGAATATTTGCAATGAAGGAGTTCTTTACCACTGCATTAGATGAAGATACTTCAAATGCTACTATTAAAGACTTTTTGAGTAATTTAATTAAAAATGAACCTCGTGATAAACCTTTAAGTGATATGAAACTGTTAGCGTTAATTCAAGAAGAGTTTAAAATTCAAATCGTTCGTCGTACCCTTGCCAAATACCGAAAACAACTCAATATTGCAGGTTCTTCAGAGCGTAAAAAACTCTATAAGTTAGATGTTAACTAAATCTAAAAGTAGTTTAAAAAAACGTTTAGATTTAGAAGTTGAAAAACGAAACTATCATGATGAAATTTCTTATGATAAACCTGACCCTCTTTTAGTAGCACGGCGTTACCAAGAGAGTTACTCTTCTTTAGCTGTAGCACTGTTTTCTTACGGTCGTGCAGATAGTATTGTAAAGTTCTTAGATACTATTGATATGGCGCTATTAGATGCTTCTGAAGTACAGATTAAAAAAGAACTTTCAAACCACTACTACCGCTTTCAAAATTCTAATGATGTTATTGCTTTTTTTATTGCTTTGCGGCGGATAAAAACAGAAATAGATTTAGAAGATTTATTTCTCAACTCTTATCATGATAAGAATGATGTTATAGATGGAATCAACGGTGTCATCACAAAAATATATGATATGTCTCAAACCAAAACTCAAGGTTTTAACTTTTTAGTAGGAAAACCTATTGTTAAAATTAAAGGTCATGCTCCTATGAAACGGTGGATGATGTTTTTACGTTGGATGGTACGAGATGATAATATTGATATGGGATTATGGAGTGGTGTAGATAAAAAAGATTTGTTAATGCCTTTAGATACCCATACTTTTAAAGTTTCTCAAAAATTAGGACTTCTTAACCGTAAAACGTATGATTTAGAATCGGTAATTTTACTAACAGAAGCTTTGAAAAAGTTTGACAAAAATGATCCTGTTAAATATGATTTTGCTCTTTATCGGTTAGGACAAGAAAAACTTGTTTAAATATTCAAAATTTATTATTCGTTACTGAACGATTTTACAAAGAGATTTTTGAATTATGTTTAATTCTTCACCATTCAAAGTAGTTAATTTTTCTTTTACCCTAGTTTTAGATAAAGCTCTTATTTCATAAATACAAGCGTCACAATTTTTTTCTAGTTTTTCTCGAGAATGTATTAAAAATCGATATGGAAGAGCATCTTTTTCAATAACAGTTGAAAGTGGAATAACAATGACCGTTTCTAAAATTTCATTATCTTGAAGATTACTTATGATGATAGCAGGACGAAGTTTTCCAATTTCACCACCTTTAGCAGGATTAAAATTAACAAGATAAATATCGCCTCTATTTAAGTGCATTAGTAAATGCCATCATTAATTGTTCCATCACCAACAGGGTCTTTAGTACTTGCTTTTGCAATACGTAATAGTAATTTCTTTTTCTCTTCTTTTTCTAGTTCTGACAAAAAAGCTTCAAATTTTGTTTTAAAAATATTGGGTATAAAGTATCCAACATCTTCTTTTTTACGTCCATTTACAATATGTACAACTTGATTTGTTTTAAAAAAAGTAGATGATTTTCTAAGGTCTGCTAATGTTGCTTCTATCATGACATGTCCTTTTTACATTTTAGTTTTACATAATAGTGTAACATAATAAAAATTCACTCTTGCATATAAGCTAGATTTAAATTGACACGTACACGTAACTCTTCAGCTGTGAAAGGTTTATGCAAATAATCATTCGCCCCATTTTTTAAAAAGCTTGTGACAATATGACTTGAATTATTTCCACTGATAGCAATAATGGCTAGCTCTTTTTTAGAATAGAGCTCTCTTAAGGGAACCTCTAAAAACCACTTCTAAAGTAGCCTAAATTATTCCCAATTAAATTTTCAACTTTTATCAGGTTTTTCAAATATATATTCTGAAAAAACTGA
>Ga0233441_1003264_pt1 | contig 11040 bp, 9 predicted proteins | sample SI_123_September_4_FD_182781 | JGI IMG/M metagenome (GOLD analysis project Ga0233441, IMG submission 182781) | Seawater microbial communities from Saanich Inlet, British Columbia, Canada - SI_123_September2016_135_MG | ecosystem: Environmental > Aquatic > Marine > Inlet | place: Canada: British... | reverse complement strand
TTATCATCATTTTTTTGAGCCTTTATACGGTTGCATTTCTCGGTAAAAAATAGAAATAGGTTACAATGAAAAAGAAGAAGGAGTATTACTTATGGAACGTACAGTAACTATTCACATTGAGAAATTGCCAGAGGGTCTCTATCTGGCAACGTCAGATGAAGTTCAGGGCTTGGTAGCTCAAGGGCGCACGGTCACAGAAACATTAGAGATTGCCCGCGATGTAGCCAAGAAGCTGATTGAAGCACAAACTGGCATTGACTTACCCAAGGTTGCCGACCACTTCACCTACCCTCTAGTCATAGGATAATCGTGGGTAGACTATCAGGTTTCTCTTACCGAAAGATTATCAAGAAACTCAAGAAGCTGGGGTTTGAGTTTTACCGACAAGCTGCCGGGAGTCATGAAATCTGGAATAACCCAGAAACGGGTTTATTCACAACAATTCCTAATCACCCAAAAGATATGCCTGAAGGAACGTTGCGGGCTATTCTCAAAGCAGGTGGCGTTGACCCTGACGATTTCCTGAAAACCAAATAGGCATTGCAAGCACAAAACTTTCTAAAAAGGCAAGGAGCCTCAAGACTTCTTGTCTTTTTTTGTTCTCATTCATCATTTTTTCTACCGCATACAACCTGCATTGTATGCGGTAGAATGGTATAATACCGCATATAACGCTCCCTTTTTAGGGGTTTAAATCAAAAAATCTACCGCATACAATAACGAAAGGAAACAGAAAGAATGGAAATTAAGAACCAAGCAGTAAAAGAGTTTGCCGCCTGGATAGCCACAAACGCCTTACCGGGCAAGCATCGACGCGGCGCAGATCAGACGATCAAGGGATATATTAGCGACTTGGAATTATTCGCCAATTGGTTCAAAGAAACAACAAGGCTTGATCTCTCTGCTAAAACGCTGGTCTCAGACGACATTCAGGATTACATCACTTACTCTCAGACTGTTCAAAAAAGAAAGTCAAGCACGATCCTGCGTCGCTTTGCTGCAATTCGAGCATACTGCCTTTACTTGATGCAAACAAACAAGAACGTTACCAGTGACCTGACAACTGGCATCCGTTTGCCAAAGAAGGATGCAGCTTCAAAGCGTGGCTTGCGCCGCTTAGAACGTAATGCGGTCGGGCGTGTCTTCAATGCCCCCTGGAAAGATACAGACCAGGGGCGCGACAGGCTTGTTCGAGACAAAGCGATTGTCTTTATGCTGATGTATGTTGGCGTGCGCGTCGAAGAGTTGATGAATATCACCATGCCGGACATTCTTGCCATCAGTCAGCGCAAAGGGGAAATCAGGATATGTGAAGGCAAGGGGTATAAAACTCGTACGGTAGGGGTGTCATCCAAAGCTCGCCAGCCTTTGTTAGATTGGATTGAAAAGAGAAAAGAACTAGGCGTTGAGCATGAGTATCTTTTCACACGAGTAAATAAAGGATTTCTCCCCTTGAAAAAGCGCACAATCCAAGATGTCCTGGAAGCGACAAAAAAACGGGCGAATCTTGGCGATGTAGAACTTACCGCCCATATCTTGCGACACACGGCTGTTCGCGTATGGCGAAAAAAAACTGGAAATGATCGTCTCACTGCGGCGCAAATGGGACACAGTATCGCTACTATGCAGAAATACGATGCACTCAAGAAAAGCGACGTGATTGAGGCGGCAGAGAAGTTCTAATAGCGAGATGGCATAGTCAGAAATGACGATCTTGCAGCCTGAATGGGATATACCATCGAAGAGCGTAAAAGGTAGAGAATGTTGACGAAAGCCAACATTCTCTGCTTTTTTTAAAACCGGGTTAGATAGATCTAAGCAATCCTGAAATCTCATTAGCAACGAGACCGGGCAATTCGTCATTCGTTCCTTGACGACAAATGCGGTCAATATAATAAGCCGTGAGGCGCGTTGCAGAGGCGGAAGCTCTCAAGAGAGAGATTCTTTGATCTTCATTTAACTTAGACATAGTGTTTGCGACCTGTGTGCTTGACATGGAATAGCCTCCGAGTAATAGAGAGACTAAGGGGGATGCCGTCTCTTCCCCCTTAGTCCATAGGAATGGAACATAGGGGGAAAAGAACTAAACAAACAGGCGAGATCGCCTGGTTTTAAAAAAGAGAGAGAAGAGGTGTGAATACACCTCTTCTCAATAAAGTGTCTCTAAACTCATAAACAGACTGAAGGAGGCAGCCATATAGTGATGAGTATTAGAGACTTGCTCATATTGAGCGGGTCTCTTGCCCATCACAGGCTGGAACTTGGAAAACCAAGACCTACCGAGTCAGTAGTGTTTTAAGAGGAGAGAAACTTTTTCGCACGCTTGTTGAGCGCACAAATTACCTTATAGGGAGTCGAACCCTGAGAGCATCCAAGAACCTAAGGTGGTGGATAAAAAAGAAGCAGAGCAAATTGTTCTAATTTGCTCTGCTTTGAAGGGGACAGATTGAGACTGTCTACTTGCCGCTAAAACTAAATTTCTTCGATAGCACACTGAGCTAAAAATACTCAGATAACGAATCCTTTGCTCCAAAAAAAAGATTTTCTCCCTTTCGTAAGCATCTGGCGTGCTCCAAGATGAATTCTGTCAAAATATGCGTCGACTATTTTTAAAGTATATTATCCATCCAAGGGACTACGCACAGCTTTTGGACCCCGATTGAGAACATGGGTGTAAATCATGGTGGTCTTTACGTCTTTATGCCCCAAGAGTTCCTGCACAGTGCGGATGTCGTAACCTGCTTCGAGAAGGTGAGTGACTGCTTCACAAAAAATATTTATAAAACTCATGGCAAGGTGGTGCCGAAAATGCTATAATATTGGAAGTTTCCCCAAAATTCTTCGCCATTTGAACGTAAATGAAGGTGATTTTATTTTGACGTGGAATTCAGGTAGGAGTTATTCTGGAATGGCAGCTAATAGTTTCAATAAATACCAGCCTATTATATTTGGGGTATTCATTCTTTGCGGCCTGTGGCTGTGCAGCCTGTATAACTATCTCTTGTTCCATACCCTGGTTGAGACCTTCAGCATCGCCGTTGCAGTTGGCATGTTCTTTGTTGTCTGGAACACGCGTGGTTTCATGGAGGCTAACTACCTGCTCGTCTTGGGGATCGCATCCTTTTTCGTAGCCGGAATCGACCTTGTGCACATGCTGGCCTACAAGGGAATGACGGTATTCCCAGGCTATGACGCCAACCTGCCCACCCAGTTATGGATTGCCGGACGGTATTTACAGAGTATTTCCTGGCTGCTGATGCCGCTCATGATTGGGCGTAAGTTTTCCGCCCGAACAGTCAGTATGATCTATCTCATCGTTACAGGCGGACTGCTTGCTGCCATTTTTAGCGGGTTTTTCCCGACCTGCTATATCGAGGGGAGCGGATTAACGGCTTTCAAAAAGATCAGCGAATATATCATTTCGTTGGTCTTTATAAGCGCCATTTTCCTGATCTGGCGCAAACGCCATTCTTTCAATGCCAAAATCTGGAATCTCCTGATCGCCGCCACCGTCTTGAATATTTTTGCCGAATTGGCTTTCACGTTCTATGTCAGCGTATTTGGATTATCAAACCTGTTTGGACACATCTTCAGGCTGATTGCCTTCTATCTCATTTACCGGGCGATCATCCAGACCGGCCTGGAGCAGCCCTATGCGCTGCTGTTCAAACAGACCGCAGACAGTATGGAACGAATGCGTGCAAGCGAAAAGCTTCTGCGCACAATGGCTGAAAATTATCCCAATTCGTATGTTTCGATTATCGAAAAAGACTTCACGGTCGGGTTCTCTGCCGGTCAAGGGTTCACAAAACAGAATCTGGATCCGGAACAATTTCGAGGCTTGACACTGGAGCTGATTTTCGGGGAGCAGGCTGGAATCGTCCGAGCGTATTATCAAAGAACCTTCCAGGGAGAAGAGTGTTCCTTTGAATTATTCATCAACGATCAATACCAACTCTACCGAACCGTTCCATTGCGCCACGGTTTGAACCAGATCGATCAAATCCTGGTGGTTACCGAAAACATTACCGAGCGGAAAAAAAATGAAAAGGCCCTGGCCGATTCTGAACTTCAATATCGCACGCTGGTGGAAAATTCAGGTACCAGCGTGCTGGTTTTGGATAAAGACGGTGTGTACATCATAGCCAACGCCTGGGCTGCCGCCAATATGGGAGGCCAGCCAGAAGATTTTGTCGGAAAATCCATGGTTGATGTATTTCCCCTTGATGAAGCGAATCTTTATCTGAAAGAAAATCTTGAAGTAATCGAAAGCGGTATCGGCCGCTCTTATGAGCGCACCTACGAATTGGCAACCGGGTCGAAAACATTTTTCGTTATCGATCAGGTTATCAAAGATTCAAATGGGAACGGAGTCGCGCTGCAAAGTTCCAGTATCGACATCACGGAACGCAAGCAGGCTGAAAGGCAATTGGAGTTCCAGGCACACCTGCTTTCACAGGTCTCAGATGCGGTTATCGCCACCGACCATGAGCTAATGATTACATTCTGGAATGAAGCGGCATCGCAGGTGTATGGATGGGAGAAAGAAGATGCTCTCGGTCGACACCTGGACGAGTTGCTAAAGACCATGTTCATCAACGAAACACAGGCTGAAACCCAGGCTAAATTGCTGGCAAATGGTCAATGGGAAGGCGATCTTCAACAGCAGACCCGAGACGGCCAGACTTTGGATATCGAGGCGTCTGTGACCTGGCTCAAGGATGCAGAGGGAGAGATCATCGGTGGCATTACTTCAAACCGGGATGTCACCCGCCGTAAGAAGGCTGAACAAATTGTGAGCGAGTACGATGCGAAAATGCGCACGACGATCGATTCGATCCAGGATATTGTCTTCTCCGTCGACGGCCACTACCGGCTGCAAATTTGCAACGAGGCTTTTGAAGATGCCCTGCTGGCTGCTGGCGGGCGGATTATCCCACTGGGGGAAAGCGTGCTGGCCGATGAGTATCCGGATGACTTCAATAAATTATGGCAGGGTTACTATGATACCGCCCTGGCAGGCGAACGCGTCATGATAGAAACTTCAATGATGTGGGCAGACGGCCTGCACCACTTTGAGAATTATCTCAACCCAAACACCTCAATTGACGGCGCGATTACCGGGGTCACTATTTTTACCCATGATGTGACCCGCCAAAAACAGGCCGATGCTATCATGCAAGCGCGCTTGCGCCTGACCGAGTTTTCACTCTCACACTCCCTGGACGAATTGTTCCAGGCCACCTTGGACGAAGCCGAAGCCCTGACGGGTAGCACCATCGGGTTTTACCACCTGCTCGAGGCAGACGAAAAAACGCTCGTGCTCCAGGCCTGGTCTACCAATACCTTAGAGAATATGTGCAAAGCAGAAGGCAAGGGTCAACACTACGATGTGGACCAGGCTGGTGTATGGGTGGATGCAATCCACGAAAAAAAGCCGGTCATCCATAACGATTATGTCGCGCTCCCCCATCGCAAGGGTATGCCTGACGGTCACGCCACGGTAGAGAGGGAGATGGTCGTGCCTATCATACGCAACGACAAGATCGTCGCCATTTTAGGCATAGGAAATAAACCAACCAGCTACGATAAAAACGATGTCCAGGCAATATCGCTGCTGGCTGACCTGGCCTGGGAAGTGGTCGAACGCAAGCGTTCCGAAGAAGCCTTGCAGGTGAGCGAAAGCCGCTTGCGTGCTTCGCTCGAGAATTCAGCCCAGGTTAGCGCACAATGGTACGACCAGAATGGGCGCGTGGTTTTCTGGAACCCTGCTTCAGAGAAAATCTACGGCTGGTCGAGTGCTGAGGCGATTGGAAAAACTGTGGATGAACTTATGCTTCCAGGCGAAGGATCCGTTGAGTTCCAAAAGATAGTGAACACTATAAACGAGTCAGGCAAATCATACGGCCCTGTTGAAAAACAGATCACGCGTCGGGATGGCAGTTCGGGCACTGTGCTTTCATCCCTGTTCACCATCCCGAGCGGAGACGGTCAGCCTCTTTTCGTCTGCATGGATGTGGATATCACCGAACGTATCCGTGCCAAGGCCAATCTTGAGCAAGCCATCCAACAATTGCACGTGTTGCGTGATTTCAATGTTGCTATCCTCTCGAACCTCGATCTGCGCGTGTTATTAAAAATGTTTACAGACGAAGCCGTGTGCCAACTCCAGGTGGATGCCGTCTGCATCCTGCTGGCAAACCCCCACACAAACGAACTCGAATACGCCGCCAGTCAGGGATTTTATACAGACTGGATTGAGAACACCCAGATACACATTGGCAATGGCTATGCCGGAAAGGCAGCCTTTGAAAACAAGACTATCTATATTCCTGACCTTTCAAGCAAAAGCAGCGGCCCTCTGCTTAGCATAATGATCGAAGATGAAAAATTTATTGGCTATTATGGTCTGCCCCTGATTGCCAAAGGCCAGGTTCAGGGCGTGATGGAAATCTATAAGCGCAGCCCCTTCAAACGGGATGCTGACTGGGAAAATTTCGTTGAGACACTGGCCGGGCAGGCAGCCATCGCTATCGAAAACGCCACCCTGTTCGAAGACCTGCGACGCTCCAAGATCAACCTGGAAAAAGCCTACGATAACACCCTTGAAGGCTGGTCACGCGCCCTCGATCTGCGCGACAGGGAAACCGAGGGTCACACACAACGAGTTAGCGAACTCGCGGTTAAACTGGCTAAAGCCCTCTTGTTCGATCAAAGCAAGCTGGTGCAATTACGCCGAGGCGCATTGCTTCACGATATTGGAAAAATGGGAATCCCGGACGCCATCCTGCATAAGCCCGGCCCCCTGACCGATGCTGAGTTAGATATCATGCGCAAACATCCCAGCTATGCCTTCGAAATGCTTTCCCCCATCGAGTATCTGCATGATGTCATCGACATCCCCTACTGCCATCACGAAAAATGGGATGGCAGCGGATACCCACGCGGCCTGAAAGGTGAGCAAATCCCTTTTGCGGCCCGCATTTTTTGTATCGTCGATGTTTGGGATGCGCTTACCTCCGACCGCTCTTATCGTAAAGCCTGGTCGAAAATTAAAGCATTTGAATATATCCGCGCACAGGCGGGCAAACACTTCGACCCAAAAGTTGTGGAAGTATTCTTGAATCTCAAACTGGATAATTAAAACCTGAATTGCGGTATTAATAACTTTGGAATCATAAAGGTAGTCGAAGCTAACTCTTGGTTGAGCACGCTTAAAAACACTCAAGATGGAGATTATAACTCTCAGCACGAACAAACTATACGCGAAACTACAGTAAAGGACAAAAAATGAAAACATCTTTCACCAAACTTATTCTGATTATCGCTATTGTTCTGGTATCGCTCTTTGGGCTGACTTCCTGTGATGGATATGTTAAAGGCGCACAAGTCAATTCGTACACATCCCCTGAAGAAGGATGGTATGAAGGCGAGTTCTCTGCCGCAGGCGGCACCTACACCAATCGTTTTGAGACCCCGTCCTCTTTGCCTGGCTATGAAGTGGATGTGGAGTTAAGCGTTTCTATTCAGAGCGGCGAGATGCAAGTTTCGCTTATTTCTACTGACGAAACTCGTATCAGCGAAACAGCCACACCAGACCACCCTGTCCAGATAAGTGGGCGAAGCATCATTGACACTGATGCGCAGATATACTACATCCCCGTTATATTTGAAGTCAGCGGTGATGGCGAAGCAACTGGTATTACTTATTCCTTATCCTATGTAATTCCTTAACCTTTTTATGCAAGAACCAAGCGTCCTCGATTACTTATTATTACATCCCAGATACTTGCAAAAGGTTGACACACCATAACTGATAACCTTACAAAACCTGACATTAGAGAGTTTTTAATTCTTAGGGGAAAAGTTTGACTTTCTTTGAAGCTAGACAAAAAATGCTAACACTCTGAGAAAGTTCACGGTATGTGTATTGTTGCCGTTTCTAGCTTTAAATAAACTATTAAAAGCGCGCTGCCCTAATCAAAAAATGAAACTACTAAAAGACCTCAGCACAAATATCCTAATCTTGGTAGTCATTGGCTTTGTACTCTATCTAATCATGCCCGATATGATGAAAGCTATGCTAGAGATCCTTGGTGTGTGGGGGCCGGGAATTAAATATTCGGAATCAGAGTGATTTACCTAAAATTGCCAAAGCGAAATTAGAGTTAGAGAATACGCTTAGAGATATTCGTAAAGAACTTGGATTGACAAATGACCATAAGCCAGAAAAAGTAACTATCACCCGCATTCTACGTCAATTAATCAAAAAACCCACAAAAACAACCTATTCAGCCTGAAAACTCAAGGGTTTCGTCAAGTTTGGTTTTCACCCAATGGGTGAAAGAAAAAGCGATTGGATCAGCAAACTTTCACTCCCTCCTTACGTGTTAAAATTGAAGTAAAAAAAAGTAGCAACAGCGAAAAGGGACTTAATTGTGATCAATAAAATTGATTTTGTAGCCAAAAATATAACATCAAATGCAGGCATATTTCTTCTGTTTGAAAATGCAAGGACTAATGGAATTTTTGAACTCATTGACTCCGACCTTGTGTTTGATAACAAATCAACCAACAAAATCAAAACGAATCATATAAAAACGATGCTCTGCGGCCACTTTATTGGAATTGACAAGTTAGAACGGCTCAAACTTCTACAAGGTGATCCACTGATCAACGAGTTTGATATTTCAGTGAAGGAGCCTGAAACGGTATCAAGATTTTTAGGAAACTTCAGCTATAAGACAACTCAAATATTCAGAGAAATCAATTTCAAAGTCTTCAAAAAACTACTTTTTAAAAGGAAGCTAACATCAATCATCATCGATATTGACAGCAGTGTTGTCAACGTAGAAGGTCATCAAGAAGGTACAGCTAAGGGATATAATCCAAAAAAGCTTGGCAACCTTTGTTACAACATCCAGTTTGCTTTCTGTGATGAACTAAAGGCATATATCACTGGATATGTGAGAAGCGGCAATACCTATACAGCAAATGGTGCAGCTGAAATGGTCAAAGAAATCGTTGCCAATATCAAAACAGATGATTTAGAGATCATGTTCCGAATGGACAGCGGCTATTTTGATGAAGAAATTATTGAAACCATAGAATTACTGGGTTGCAAGTATTTGATAAAAGCTAAAGGTTATCCAACACTTAAGTCTCAAGTAACGGACCCATCCACTTTATTCGTGACAGGTGATAAGGGCAAAGAAACGGCTGAGCTTTTTACGAAACTAAACACATGGGGCAAAGACAGAAAATTTGTAGTCTCTCGGATATTGAAACCAGAAAAAGAAAGGGCACAATTATCTCTCTTTGACGGCGACGAATACGAATACTTTTTCTTTGTAACCAATACTGAACTACCTTCAGAAAAAGTTGTCATTTCTTACAAAAAGCGTGGCAACGCTGAGAATTACATCAAGGAAGCCAAGTATGATATGGCAGTTGGCCATCTTTTGCTAAAATCGTTTTGGGCAAATGAGGCAGTGTTTCAAATGATGATGCTTTCATACAATCTGTTTTTACTGTTCAAATTTGATTCTCTGTGCATTTCAGAATATAGACAGCAAATCAAGACATTCCGTTTGAGGTATGTTTTTCTTGCCGGGAAGATTATCAGAACGGCAAGATATGTGGTTATGAAACTCTCTGCAAAATATCCGTATAAAGATGTGTATGAAAATTGCTTGTCCTAAGAAAATAGGGTCGTATATTCCGGTGTTGGCTTCAGTGTGTTTTATGAGGTCTGTTTACCTTACTCAATACTCTGCTTCACAAAAATCATTCATGAAATTCATCGCAATGTGGTGCCGAAAATGCTATACTATTGAAAATTGCCCCGAATTTTTCGCCAGATGAACGTAAATGAAGGTGATTTTATTTTGACGTGGAATTCAGGTTTATTTAATACCAAATGCGGAATGATGTCTTTGTCTCCCCTATAAGATTGCCATGGATTATATTCACATCAACCGTGACTAAGCCGCCATAAGCTTGATTGTTAACTGGTAAGGACAGTGTGGCTATCCCTTTATCGTCTGTTACGATATCCAAGCTCAGCGTTTCCCCAGATGTCCAGTTTATTATTGCTTTTCCTCTGGCATCTTGTACTGCCTGAAGTGTTTGATCTTGGACAACAACAAAAATTAATTGTTGATCAGTGGAGTAAGTGACTGCTTTCTTTGGAAAAGCGCGTACATTGAGAGATAAAAGCTCGGTTATTACATAATCAAGGGGAGCAACACTCATTAGCCTTGCAGGGTCTTCTCTTGTAGCGTCGAAATAGGCTAAGCCCAGGTTACCTGTTACTACACGTTGACCATCAGGATTCGAAGGATGCCACTCTAAGCGTCCATTCTGAAAATATTGGACAATCATATCGTCCTGATATTCAAAAGAAGAAATAGGAAGGCCCAAGAGATCAGTGCCATGGTGTTTGTTAAAATAATCACGAAAAGCAAAACAAACAGAGAAGCCAGTTTCATATCGATCGCATGCTGATTCGTTGACGATATCAAGCTTTGCCCCAGAACGGTATAAGAGCACTCCCAAAGGTGTTATGTGAACTTGACCTTGCTGCATTTCAAGACGAGCGCGTTGGAAATATTGAACTAAAACACCATCTCTATTTACAAATTCTTCTGTAATTGGGTAGCCCAATACACTTTCCGCTTCGTTGATACTTTGGTAGTAAACCCAAAAAGCCCCCCGAACATTGTGTTTTGTCTGACTAAAAAAATGAGAATCTCCACTCTGCGCCTGAACAGGCATAGCCGTTAGCAGGCTTAAAGCAATTACCAACCCTAAAAAAACTTTTAAAGATTTCATAATATTGTCATTATACACAAAAAAATAGTAGGAGTATAGTACTACCTTCCTGTGTCGCTGTAACAAAGTTGGTGGGCTAATTTCGGTATATACTCGTTATTGAAAGGTCGCTTGGGTGCCCCCCTCACCCAAGTGGCCTTTCTTTTATTAATCCTTCCTTGTCTTCGCCGCTTTGGTTAGTTTGAAGGCTAAGAGACAAATACTGCA